>JAEEGL016589507.1_pt1 | contig 10502 bp, 9 predicted proteins | sample 9134231 | NCBI WGS metagenome assembly JAEEGL01 (sample SAMN16246548, study PRJNA631951) | gut metagenome | biome: gut microbiome; feature: rumen; material: fiber-attached | host: Bos | place: Iran: Karaj | collected 2018-10 | reverse complement strand
TACCATTTCTGCTCTGCAGATTGATGCGGATGCACCGACCGTGGAAATGGAGAATGACAATATCTATTTCTGCGATGAAGAAGGCAAACTTCTTGCCATGGCAAGAGATAAGAACCTGGATAAAATCTATGTCGACGGCAAAGAAGTGGAAGTAATGGATGACGGCAACGGAGGAAAGCTTTTCGAACTTCCGGTAGGAAAGAAGAAACAGTCCGTATCCGTTAAGGTTGTCGATCAGGCAGGTAACGAGAAAACCCTGAATGTTATCACTGCACCGGCCTGGATGAAAGACGGTATTGTCGGGGAAGGCGAGTATTACTTAGAAACCGGTACCGCTTATAAGACACCTGCAGAAGGAACCTGTTATCTCGAAGCAGACGGCTGCGAATATATGTGGGGAATCGTTTTCTACGCGAAGAACGAAGGAGATCATACCTTCCACATGCATTAAACACACATGCACTAAGAAATCGAAAGAAAAAACTCGTATAAAAGGGGAAAAAAGAATGAGTAGTGGTAAAAAAGGCTTACTGATTGGCATTATCGCCGGAGGCCTGGTGGTAGCCGGAGGATTGGTTGCATTAATTATCCTCCTCGGAAAGAAACAGGATACCTTCCGTGTCATCAAGGTCATGAAGGCAGAGGGGCACTGTTATGTAACGAGAGGTGACGTGGCGGACCTGGAAGCCTATGAAGGAATGGCTCTTCAGAGCGGCGACTCCATTCACGTGGACGGTAACAGTTCCATGGTGCTGATGCTGGATGAAGACAAGCTTGCATACGTAGAGCAGAATACCGATTTTAACCTGATTGCCGAAGGAAGCGGTAAGGACAGCCGGACGAAAATCGAACTGACAAAGGGTGCATTAACCTGCGAGATTCAGAAGGATCTCGGCAACGGTTCCACATATGAAGTCAATACGCCGAACTCCACCATGGCAGTTTACGGTACATCCTTCCGTATCGAGGTTACCGATGTAGATACCATCAAGAAGGTACTCGAGAGCAGTGCGGTACAGCCTTCCATGCTCTTTATGGCGAAGACGCTTGAAGGAAGTGGCGTACAGGGTATGAATACGATTACCCGTCTGACCGTAACCGACGGAAACGTCCGCGTTCAGCTCCATGACGAGAACGGCAACAAGGTCGGAGATGCAATGGACTTCAAGGTTGATACTGATGTCCTGATTGGCGGTAACGATAAAGACAGCTGCATTATTAAGCAGGTTACGGGAATCGATCCGTCGACCTTCCCTGCAATCACGATTGAGTTCTTTATCGATATTGCAACCGGCAGCGGGAAAATGGTAATCACCCTGGATGACTTAAAAGACCAGGATGCCAAGAATAAAGGACCGCATAATGTGACATTCATGTACGGTTCGACCGTATTCGCAACCCAGACCGTGGATTATGAGGCAAAAGCGACGGAACCGCAACTGATGCCGACGGAGGCGGGACACTGGGATGTGGACTTTGGCCTTCCGGTAACGACGGACACACTGGTATACTGGATTGCGGAATAAATACGATAATTAACTGAACAGGAGTTTTTGTTCTTTGAAAAACGCCTTAACCGTAATAAAACAAATGATAATTGTCGGAGTCCTCGCAGCGCTTTGCTGCGCAGGACTCCTTCTTGTGTCGTCTTTGATCCCGCAGGATATTGTTGAGACGAATGCGAGAGAGTCCGCAAAGTATTTTAAGGAACATATGCTCTTTGATAATCAGATCGGAACGCAGGACGATACGAAACGGGACAACTATGCAGACAGCATTACATCGTGCATAGCATGGCATCTCGGCAACAAAGAAGCAATTGAAGCTGCACCGAACCGCAGCAATCCTTTTATCCGGATTCTGGAAGCGCGTTACACGCAGGAAGACGGGGAAAATGTAAACATCGGATTTGACCGTGCCATGAACGAAAATGCGTCTGCCAATCAGACATATTCCCGCTACTGGCATGGCGGAGCGGCATTGGTACGCCTTTTGTATCCGACGTTTTCCGTTACTGAAATGCGCTCGCTGTTTTTGCTTCTCGGCATGGCACTGACTGTTTTCTGGATTGTTTATCTCGTAGTAAGAAAAGAGTACCCGCTTGCCATTGCATACGGCATCGGAGCGATTGCGGCAAAACTCGTATTTGCTTATACCTGCTTTGAATATACTTTTGTATTGATGCTTACGCCGATTATTTCTTTCCTGGTTTATCTGACATATGATACGGAACCGGGACTGCTTCCCAAGCCCGAAAATGAACGTAAGAAAAAATTAAGCCCGGAGAGCATCTTTTTGCTTGCCGGAATTCTGACCTGCTTTTTCGACTTCTTAACGGCCGAAACACTGACTTTTACGCTTCCGGCGTTTGTTATGCTGGCGCAGCTTCAAAAAGCCGCAAATAAGCCTTATACGATTCGAAGAGAGGGTGAGACGGTAGTTGTTCCGTGGAAGAAGCTTTTCAATGCTGCGCTTGCATGGTTTGCGGGTTATGCGGGCATGTTTGCCCTTAAATGGATTCTTGTACTGATTGTTCTCGGAAAAGAAGAATTCATGACCGCCATGACCGTAGCAGCGGAACGCAGCATCGGAGAAGTGCATCAGACCCTGAATATGGCCTCCCCGACCGTGGGAGTGTTTACCAGAATCAAACTGATTCTTCTTCGCAATTCTGCATGCCTTTTCAGCCTTCCGAATTCCTTAAGCGAGATTCAGGTTGCGCTGATTCTTGCGGGAATCATATGCGTCATCGGACTGCTCTGGTTCTTCCTTCGAAAGAAACCGGACAAAGAAAAAGGAAAGAAAACCAATGTTTTCTTCCCTTTGTATCTTGCTGTTGCTTTGCTTCCGGTTATACGATTCTTCGTATTATCCAATCATGCGTACCAGCATTATTTCTTTACGTACCGTGCCCTCATGGCAACGGTAGCGGTATTGGTATACGTCTTTATTCAGACTACTGTGCTTTCGCAGATTCTGAATCCTCCTCGTCAGAATCCTCGTCGGACTCGTCGGGGAGCTCGCTGATGACACGGTTTCTTCCGTGCTCTTTCGCATAGTACAGTTTCGCATCGACCGCTTCCACATTTTCTTCCGTGGTAAGTTCGGGATTAATCTCACTGACACCGAAACTCATCGTAATCTTAATATCGGTTCCCTCGAAATTGATGACGCTGTCCTCAATCAGGGTACGGAGTCTTTCCGCAAGGATGACTGCCTCTGCCGTGGATTTATGCGGTAAGAGAAGGATAAATTCCTCGCCGCCCCAACGGAATGCGCCGTCGTCGATACGGATGGAGTTCTGTAAAAGGTTGGCAACGTATTTTAACACTTCGTCGCCGGCATTGTGTCCGTAGGTATCGTTTACACGCTTAAAATGGTCAATGTCGCACATCACGATGGATGCCTTTTCGAAAATGCGAAGCGTAGCGATTCTTCTTTCATAGTGTGCATGCAGACCGCGGCGGTTGCGAAGTCCGGTTAAGGGATCTTCCATGGCTTCGTTGTAAAGCATGTAGGATTCAAGGCTTCTTCCGCAGAATGCGGTGGCAAGAGAGAGACGCTTTACGTCTTCTTCGGTAAATGCATCGTCCGTGCCGTCGATGTTAATCTTGTTAACTGCCTGATATGCACCGATTACCTTGCCTTCGTTATTCGTAACGGGCATGGTAAGAATGGACTTGGTTACGTAACCGGTCTCTTTATCCACTTCCGGGTTGAATCTCGGATCCGAGTAGGGATCGTTGATGATCAGTACTTCGTTGCCGCTCATTGCAGCGCCGACCAGACCGGAATTCTCGGGGATGGTAATCGTATCGGTTCCGAGAGCCGCCAGTGTCCAAACCACATGTCTTCTTTTATCCCAGAACCAGAAGCTTGCACGATCGGAGTTGACGAGCGTTTTGCCTAAGTCGGTTAAGAGGAAAAGCGTTGTGGACAGCTCTTTTTCCTCAAAAAGACGGGACATGTAGTAAAATATTTTCTCTAAAATTTCATCGCTTGATAAGTATTTTTGATTCTCCATAAAATTCCCCTTTAATGCATTTGTTAACTCAACAGTAACAGTATAACATAAGTTGTGTTCATTGCGACAGTAGGCTTTTCAAAAAAAGGATTTTTTGGTAACATATAAGGTATGAAAAAGCTGAAAGAAAACAGAAAAATCTGGTTTGGAATCGGGCAGGCGCTGCTTCTCGGAGTGCTTGCTTTTGTATTCTGTTACAACGATATTCTTTTCCCGCTGGACAGCATGTACCGTGACAAGTTTTATCAGCGTTCCCGCGGGGTAAACCAGTCGATTAAAATTATTGCAATCGACGAAAAAACAATAAACGAATACGGCCCGTTCGGTACCTGGGACCGAAGCGTATATGCGGATGTAATCGATACGCTTGGCGATTATCCGGCTGTTATCGGCTTCGATATTCTCTTTGTCTCCGAAATGAGCGAAGAGGGAGATGCGAAACTGAAAGAGGCTGCCGTAAAGAACGGCAATGTGGTATTCGCATCGCATATCGATTTTGACACCGTGGTAATGACGGATGCAAACGGCAAACAGTATCTGGATCCGTTTTACGTAAAATCGATGGACCTTCCTTATACGGGCGAGGATATCAAGACCGGATACGTAAATGTTTCGTCGGATTCCGACGGTATCGTAAGACGCACGCTTCCGACATTCTTTAACAAAAACACCAATGAATTTTACACCGGTTTTTCCTATCGGATTTATCAGGCATACTGTGAAAAGAAGGGTGTTACCCCGATGGCCCCAAAGGTGGATACTTCCGGAAACCAGTGGATTTATTATGCCGGCAAACCGTTTGACTACGAATCGGTTTCGATGGCGGATCTTCTCTCCGGAAAAGTGGACCCGAGAGTCTTTACGGATTGTATCGTTCTGGTTGGTGCCTATGCAAACGGACTTCAGGATCAGTTCTCGGTGCCGAACAGTTCGAACCAGATGTTCGGAGTGGAAATCAATGCAAACATTTTGCAGGGATATATCGATCAGACATTCCCGGTTCCGATTGACCGGTTCCTCTTCGCACTGGTTACGGCATTGTGCGTAACGGCGCTGTTTTTGGTATTCTCACAGATGCATTTAAAATGGGGCACCGTGTTCTTCGTTCTTTCGGAAATACTCGTGGTGGTTTGCGGAGTGCTCCTGTTTACGAAAGCGGACATTATTCTGCCGGGAGTATATCTGCTGGTATTCATTTTCCTGGATTATCTCTTTGCGCTGATTCTGAACTATTTCTATGAATTGATTACGAAACGACGCATGGCATCGGCATTCCGTAAGTATGTGGCTCCGCAGGTCGTTGATGACATCATGAAGACCGGAGAGTATAAAATCGAGCTCGGCGGCGAGACAAGGGACATTGCGGTTCTCTTCGTGGATATCCGTGGATTCACGCCTCTTTCGGAGAGCCTGAAGCCGGAGCAGGTAGTAGAGATTCTGAATGAATACCTGAATCTGACGACGAAGTCGATTTTTAAAAACAGCGGAACGCTGGATAAATTCATCGGTGATGCAACCATGGCGGTATTTAATGCACCGTTTGCGCTGGAAGATTATGAAATGCAGGCACTTCGAACGGCGAAGGATATCGTCTCGGGTGCGAAGGCATTGGAAGAATCCTGTATGGAACGCTTCGGAAAGAAGGTTGCATTCGGTGTCGGCGTAAACTGCGGCGAAGCCGTTGTCGGAAACATCGGTTGCGATTTCCGAATGGACTATACGGCAATCGGTGATACGGTCAATACCGCGGCGAGACTTGAGTCCAATGCAAAAGCCGGACAGGTACTCATCAGTGAATATATTTATGAGCGAGTAAAAGATAAGGGCGTAAAGGTTGCGCCGATTGGCGAAATTCCCTTAAAGGGTAAATCCAAGGGTGTATTTGTATATCAGTTGATTGAAATAGACGGAGAGAAGGTAGGAGAAGCATGAGCAAGTATCTGATTATTCCAAACCGTGATGCAATTGAAGAAAGCCTGGCACTCTGTGTAGAGTACGGTCTGGGTTTCGAATTAAATGATTACATTCATCCGAATACGCTGGATGATAAGGAAAAATGCGATCAGATTGCGCAATTTTACAACAGTCTGAATGCACCGATCATGAATTCCCACGGAGATTTCTTCGATGTGCTCGTATTCAGCGAGGACAAACGGATTGCCGCAATTTCCGAGGAAAGAATCATTCAGAGCATGGAGGTTGCGAAAGCATCCGGGGCGACGAGCGTTATTTTCCACAGTAATATGGAGCCGTTCCTTACGGCGGATGCATACCGGAATAACTGGCTTGACAAGAACGAGGTAGTATTCCGCAGAATTTGTGAAAAATATCCTTCGATGAATGTGTATCTCGAGAACATGTTTGATACGGAACCGGATGAGATGGCGAACCTTGCGGAACGTATGCAGGATGTTGCGAATTTCGGAATCTGCTTTGATTATGCACATGCATATTTAACGCCGACACCGCTTTTAGTCTGGGCGGAAATGCTTTCGCCGTATATTAAACATGTGCATATCAATGACAACGACGGAAGAAACGATTTGCATCTGGCGCTTGGGGACGGCACAATCGACTGGAACAAGTTTTTAAAAATGCGCGATATGTACTTCCCCGATGCAACGATTCTGGTTGAGACCACACCGATCGAGAACCAGAAGAAGTCTTTGAAGTTTATGAAGAAGATGGGGTTCTTTAAGTAGAATAAAAATGAATGTTGAACACATAAATACCATAGATTCGACTAATGAAGAATTGAAGAGGCGCTTCCTGCAAGGGGAGAATGCGCCTCTTTTGATATGGGCGGATGAGCAGACTGCAGGAAAGGGGCGGAACGGAAGGTCGTTTTATTCACCGCAGAACACGGGGATTTATTTTTCTTTTCTGTATCCCTGTAGGGATAAGGAAATGCTTGGTGAATCCGTCTTCGTAACGACTGTTGCGGCAGTTGCGGTATGCTCCGCGCTGCGCGAAATCACGGGAGCGGATGCGGGCATCAAATGGGTGAATGATGTTTATGTCAGTGGCCGAAAGGTCTGCGGAATTCTTGCGGAAGCGGTATTTCGCGGGGAGGAGCTTGGCATTATTGTCGGTATCGGCATTAATCTGACTACGACGGACTTTCCTGATGAGATTGCCGGAATTGCTGCGGGAGTCGGTTCATTTGATGATGCGCAGCTTTCGGTAATTAAAGAGCGCATTTTAGAGAGCGTTGGCGAGAGACTGCTGGAGTTCTTTTTAAGTGCGGAGAATGCAGTGCAGAATTCGGTGAGCGGGACTCCGACGGCGGGAGAGGAAGAAACGAAGTCACTCTACCGCAGGAAGATTATTGACGAGTATCGTGAAATGTCCATCGTTCTCGGAAAAGAAGTGTCTTTTCATAAGCAGGGCGATGAGGAGCAGAAGGGCATTGCCAAGGATATTCTCGAAGACGGAAGCCTTGTGGTTGCGTGTGAGGACGGAGAGCATATTTTAAACAGCGGAGAAATCCATCTGTCGTTTTTGTAGAAAAGGGGAGGAATCATCATGAAGAAAGCAGGTATTTTATTCATTGCCATGGCAGCGGTTCTTATGGCGGGATGTACACGGCAACTGACGCCGCCGGTAATGAGTCATCCGGAGGTGAATTCTGTTGAGACTTCACAACAAGCTTCCGAGACACCGTCAGAACAGCCTTCGGAAGTACCGTCCGAAGAGTGGAATTTTCTTCCGATAGATGCCGGTTATCATCAGAATTACCACCCGGTACTTGACGAGTATTTGGATCTTCTTGAGAACGGCTATGATGATGAAAAAGAATATAAGTATGTTTCAACCGGATATATTGAAAGGGTAAACAGCCAGGGCAAAGAAGAGATGAAGAAGATCACCGGTTACAAGATTGTAGATGTCAGCGGTGATGATATTCCGGAACTGCTTATGGGCGAGAATATGGAATTCTATGAGAAAGAAGCAAGTTATATTTACGCGGTATATACCTGTGATAAGGAAGGCCAGCCGATAGAGTCCTTTAGCGGATGGTACCGGAATGCGTATTTTTACGATGGGGACGGCTATTTTATCCACCAGGGATCCGGCGGAGCAATGTATTCCATCTTCGGAAAAGGACATCTGAAAGAAGACGGAACAAGCTTGATCTGGGATGATTATTATTTTACGTATGATAAAGAAGACGGCAGCATCGGATTCTATCACAACAAGACCGGAAACTGGGATCCGAAGGCTTCCGAAGAGCTGCATATTTCGGATGAAGAATTCTGGGATATTTTAAAGAATTATCCGATTGAAGTAATTCAGTGGGACAATCTTGCAGCATTCCCTTCATTGGTGTACTAAATGTAAATCTGCACAGCTTGTGGCAACGGCAGGCATTTGCCGACGCTTGAATAAGATTAAGAAATAGAAATCCCCGGCCGGATGGTCGGGGATTCTTAATATGAGCAATCTCGCTATGATTCAATTTTTCTGCCGAAATTTATTTACCGAAATTTCCAATCAGGTACTCAGGTCCGTACCAGGGAATTTCGGGATTGGCAAACTTTCCGCCGCCGGGGATTACAATCAGGTGTTCCTCGCCCTTGTAGGTGAGAGTGTACTTTAAGGTAACGCCGGGATGGTCGTCCAAATACTTCATGATTTCATAGGAAAGTCCAAAGTCACCGGAAGCTTCCGCAACAGCTGTACCACCGTTGGTAGCAACGATGTCTGCAGCAACTGCAAGCTGCGTCTTCATCGGGATGAACCAGAAATCGTTCTGAGGAGCAGCTGAACCGCTAGAATAAAGAACCCTAAAATAAAACCAATCAGTTTTCTCAATACAGGTAAGAATTACAGTGCTGGAAGTAAAACTGATAGTCCATTGCTCTTCTCCGGCAAACTGATATTGTTCCATGGTGCCGGAAAAAGGAAGCTGTACCGTAACGACATCGCCGGGTTCAAACCATCCTACACATTCAGCGTCAAGATATGCTTGGGATTTTCCGCGATAGAATTCTACTTCGTCTGCATTTTCCGCCAACTCTTCTTCTGAAGCGGTTGCAATTATTTTGTCGTAGATACAGTATTCACCATACAAATCCCAAAAATCCCTATAACCATCGGAACCGGTAACCGTTGCCACAATGGGACCGGCCTCCATGCCTTCTTCTTCTTCGCCAACCCATTCCCACCAGACGAAACCTTCGTCTTCGATCACTTCTGCATGTGCCGGCATAGCCAAAACAAAAATCGGAATCAATGCAACCAATGTGCTCGCCAAAACGGCAATCATTTTTTTCATCTTCTTCATACCCAAACCCTCCAATACATTCATTTTTTAGAGCCTGTAAAACCGCTCTATAAGTTGATTTTACCATCTGAAGATAATAGTTCAACGGACTTTACAGAATGTTAAAAATGATTTACAGTATGGCCATTAAGTAAGGGAGTGCTCACTTAAAAAGAATGCGCGTCGGACCGACGGCCACTGAAATCCAACGCAAAAATCCCCGGCCAAACGGTCGGGGATTCTTAATATGAGCAATCTCGCGATGATTCAATTTATTTGCCGAAATTTCCAATCAGGTACTCAGGTCCGTACCAGGGAATTTCGGGATTGGCAAACTTTCCGCCGCCGGGGATTACAATCAGGTGTTCCTCGCCCTTGTAGGTAAGAGTGTACTTTAAGGTAACACCGGGATGGTCGTCCAAATACTTCATGATTTCATAGGAAAGTCCAAAGTCACCGGAAGCTTCCGCAACAGCTGTACCACCGTTGGTAGCAACGATGTCTGCTGCAACTGCAAGCTGCGTCTTCATCGGAATGAACCAGAAGTCGTTCTGAGGAGCGGCTGAACCGCCGGAATAAGTGACACCAAACTCGATCCAAGGAGTTACTTCAAGACAGGTAAGAATTACTGAGTTGGAAGTAAAATCGATTGCCCAGCAATCATCAGATTCGAATAAAGTATAATCTACCATGGTGCCGGAAAAAGGAAGCTGTACCGTAACGACATCACCGGGTTCAAAATAAGGCAAACGAGCGCCCCAACATTCTGCTTCGAATTTTCCACGATAGAGTGCTACTTCGTCTGCATTTTCAGCCAACTCTTCTTCAGAAGCGTTTGCAATAATTTTGTCATAGTCCCAATAATAACCATTCAAGAAGTACCAGGAATCATCCTCATCGGAACCGGTAACCGTTACCACAATGGGACCGCCATCTACGTATTCATCTTCGCCAACCTGTTCCCGCCAGGTGAAAACTCTGTCTCCAATCACTTCTGCATGTGCCGGCATAGCCAAAACAAAAATCGGAATCAATGCAACCAATGTACTCGCCAAAACGGCAATCATTTTTTTCATCTTCTTCATACCCAAACCCTCCAATACATTCATTTTTTAGAGCCTGTAAAACCATTCTATAAGTTGATTTTACCATCTGAAGATAATAGTTCAACGGACTTTACAGAATGTTTAAAATGGTTTACAAAACGGCCAT
>JAEEGL016466930.1_pt1 | contig 10502 bp, 6 predicted proteins | sample 9134231 | NCBI WGS metagenome assembly JAEEGL01 (sample SAMN16246548, study PRJNA631951) | gut metagenome | biome: gut microbiome; feature: rumen; material: fiber-attached | host: Bos | place: Iran: Karaj | collected 2018-10 | reverse complement strand
ATGTTCTTTAGTCCCAGGTTGAACTGTTCAGAAAGTAGGTTATACGACTGCTGCTCACTCTCAACAGTAGCCGTAGCAGCACGGAACTTCTGTTGGTTAGTGTTAGCATCTAACCAATAGCCTTCAATGGCTTGGTAAAGTTGTTTCTGCTGGTCCTGACGATCCAATAGTGCCTGTTCATGCTGGATTTGTGCCTTGGCGATGGCTGTCTTAGTCTTGCGCTGGTCAAAAATGGGAATGCTGACACCGACACCTGCAGAAGCATCAAAATTGGTCTTCAACTGTTTTCCCCAGCCGTTGTTGTTGTTCGATGATGAACTAGTTCCCAAGCCACCCGTAAGACTGACTGTAGGCAGCTTACCTGCCTTGGCAATCTTGGATTGAAGCTCACTTTGCTGAAGTGAAAGTTCTGTATTCCTAATTTCAGGGCGCAGACTTAGCGCCTGTTCGTAAACGCTCATCAGCGAAGGAATGGTAGCCAGTGCAGAAGCATCTGTCGTAGATGGTACGGCAATGTCAAACGGTTGGTCTCCAGTGATTTCCAGAAGTTGTTTTAACTGTAGCTTATAATTTGAAAGGTTGCTTTCAGCTTCCACCACATTATATTCGTCAGTAGCTCTTTGGGCCGACAACTGTGCGAGGTCAGCCTTTGACATCTTGCCGACTTCCACCATCTTCTGACCACGTTCTTCGTTCTTCTTGCTAGTTTCCAGGCTCTGCTGGTTCACGCTGATGGCTTCGTTCATATAAAGTATTTGCACGTAAAGTTGTGCTATCTTTTCCTGAATAGAGTTGGCTGTCTGTTCCATCTGCAGGTCGGCCAGCTGTTCAGCGAGTTCGTTCAGTTTCACCTGATTGGTATTCTGTCCGCCGTTCCAAACTGTCCATGAGGCATTAAGGCCGTACGTACCGTTATAATATGTCTTCGTCACACTGTTGTTCACCGTGCCGTTGGTAACGGTTGTCATACCGGAGAATTGCCACGGGCGATAGCCAAAACTCTGGTTGGTCGATGCCGACAGAGACGGGAGTAGGGCAGCCTGTGACTGCTTTTTGTCTTCTGTTGCTGACTGTTTGCTCAACTTGGCCTGCTTCAGGGTGATGTTGTTCTGCATGGCGTAGTCAATGCAGTCTTTCAGTGTCCACTTTTGTTGTGCTGACGCTGAAAGTCCCATGACGACCATCGCCATCATAATCCATTTTCGTTTCATATACAACTGTTTTTTCATCGTTTTCCTATTGTTTCAACGTTTTTATAACGATTCTGTCGTTTTTCTCGATGCAAAGGTATAAAATATCGACGAAACAAAGAAACAAAATGGACGCAAATATACTCTTAGTAGAAATAAAACGCCAAATCTTCGATAAGATTTAGCGTTCTATAGGTTTTTTAACAATATATTTAAGCGTTACAGCTGCTGCAGTCGTGCAATGTATTTCCCAAGGATGTCAAATTCAATATTGACCACCGTCCCAACACGGATGTCCTGAAAATTGGTATGTTCCATGGTATAGGGAATAATGGCCACTTGGAAAGTGCTTTCTGTTGGATTGCAGACAGTTAGTGAAACACCATTGACGGTCACCGAACCTTTGTCAACGGTAAAGTAGCCGTGACGGGCCATTTCACGATCGTAGGCGTATGCAAAGGTAAAGTAAGTGGAACCGTTGGCATCAGCCATAGCCATACAGGTGGCGGTCATGTCAACATGTCCTTGGACGATATGGCCGTCCAGACGGCCATTCATGAGCATGGACCGCTCAACGTTAACCTTATCACCAACTTGCAGCAAACCAAGGTTTGAACGCTCAAGCGTTTCCTTCATGGCAGTAACGGTATAGGTTCCGTTGGAAATTTCTACTACGGTCAGACAAACGCCGTTGTGGGCGACGCTTTGGTCAATGCTTAACTCGTCAACAAACGAGCATTGTAACATAAAGTCGATGTTGTCCCTGTCTTTGCGAATGCCAACAACGGAAGCAAACTCTTCAATGATGCCTGAAAACATAATTATCAATTTTCATTTGTCAATTATCAACTAAAAAAAGGGTGCGCCCAGTGATGTGATGAAAACTCCTTTGTTAGAAGATTTGGGTACTCTCTGCTTTTGTAATCCACCGGCCTTGCGGCTTGCTGTTTGCACAGCGTTTGTGGCCCGCCATTAGCAAGAGAAGTGAGCCCGGTTTTCAATGTAATTTGATGAGTATCCCGATCGAACTGGCACGCTCCCTTGTATTTCTGTTGCAAAGATAAGAAAAAAGTTGCACAATACAAAACAAAAGAGCAAATATTTTTTCTATTCCTTTATTATTTCGTATTCGTCGGTATGTTCTTCGTGTTCTAAAAGCTTCTCGTCCGTTGTGTCAGTAAGCTCCAGCATGTCATCCTCTTTAGGTTGCTGATGCTGTTTACGCCGTTTTACCTGATACCACCATAGGGCGGTTATCAGAATAACCAGCAAGATAATGATATATATCCACACTGCTGTCGAGGACAAAAGGAAGGGTGGGGGAACCGTCACTTCTATGGTGCGCATGTCGTAAGCGTCAGGTGATTCCAACAGGAAGGCCTTCACATGGAAATAATAGGTGCCGGTAGGCAGGTCTTTATAGCTGGCTGTGCGCGATTTGTCACTATTCTGCCAGTCTTTGTCGTACCCTTCCAATTTATATTGATAATGTACGCGATGCTGCAGCTGATAGTTCAAGGCAGCAAAACGGAACGAGAATTTGCAGCCGTGATAGGGTATCACCACCTGTCGGCTTTGCGGCACGTAATAGTCATAGTTGCTGTTCAACCGGGGACTCTGCAGTTCGTCGTTCAGGAAGAAGTCTGTGACATGTAGCTTCAATAGCGAACCGGTAGATGTCGTCAGTTTCTTGCGATCTACGGTATAATAGCCGTTCATGGTTCCGAAGAGTATGTTGCCATTGCTCAAGGTGATGGCAGAGCCTTCTGAGAGCATCGTGTCGTCAACACCGTCCAGGTTGGAGAAAGCAGTGAATATCTTTTTGCTGACATTAAAGGAACAAATGATATGGTCTGTGCCTATCCAGACGTTATTGTCATGGTCAAAAGTAATGCTGCGTATTTCTTCTGATGGCATGCCGTCCTGCACACCATAGTTCTTGAAGAGCCAGGCTCCATCATCGTTTTGTCCTGTAGTACAACTCAATCCGCCGCTGTTGGTGCCTATCCACATGACGCCATTCTTGTCGCGGGCCAGGGCAACGATGTCTGTGCTCATCAAGTCATCTTCTATCCTTTCCGGATGTTTGATCTGCTCAATAACGATGTTGTTGTTGTGCAATTGGAAAATAAGGATGCCGTCAGTAGTTCCTGCCCAAACTTTACCGTCTTTGGCCACTTCAATGGTACGAACTTTTAGGAACCCATTGGTGGGATAACTCTTCATAACGTTCTTCTTGTGCAGGGCAATGTACTTGCCGTTCTTGTCTTTTCTGAGCACGTTGACGCCGCCTCCGTATGTTGCCACCCATATGTTGCCGTTTTTGTCCTCAACAGCCTGATAGGCTGCATTGTCGCTTAGCGAATAGGGGTCGCTGTCGTCATGGTGTAGGTTGATTACGGAAAAACCTCCTTTTTCGCTTGGAGTAATCTTGTATAGACCATTGTCTTTGTCACATACCCAGTAATTACCTTTGGAATCGCCTGACATACCGTATGGACGGCTGATAGGGTTCCCGTTAGAGTCATGGGTGATAACGCTTTTGTTGCCTTTAGCGTCGAGGACGAATATGCTGCCACGCTTGTTGCATAGAAAGGTAAGATGGCGCTTGGGGTCGTGGTGCATGGCACGCACCTCGTTTTCCAATGGCGATTCTGCATTGGGAACAAGTTGGGTACGTGTTATGGTGTTTTTCAGCACCTCCAGTTTTTCCAGCCCACGGCGGTTAGTAGATTCCCAGATCACGCCGTCGTTCATCTCCAAACGGGCATTCACAGAGTTGGAAAGGTTCCAAGGATTGCTGGGGTCGTTATGGAAATATTCTATTTCATCTGTTTCGCGGTTGTAGTAGCCATAGCCACCATGGTTCATGCGAACCCATACTACACCCATAGCCTCGCTGAATTCAGCACCGCGGCTGGTGAACTCAGGAACCAGCAGTTTTTGCTTGAAGTATTTGACATTTCCTGTCTCAGGAATCAGCCGATAGGCACCGTCGCCTAAGTCGGAGAACCACAGCATGCCGTGGCTGTCGATGAATAATCCGGTGACTTCCTGGCCGATGTTCTTAAGAAGCGTTGGCTCCTGGCCGTAAGAGAATTGCAAGATTTTGCCGGATTTAGTACCTGCATAGATCGTGTAGCCGTTAGTGGCCAGATAGGTGATGTGTTCGTCTAGGAAATATCCTTTCTTTTCCAGTGACATGTTAGCCATGTCAATACGGCGCACGCCCTGGTCGGTACCTGCCCACAAGTCACCATGATAGCCTTCTACAATACAGTTTACCGTCAGCTGACCGGTAATGATCAGGTCTCGTTTGATGCCGAAACGGTCAAGGCGCATTTTATACAAGCCGACATTCTTGAAAAACACCAGTACGTCACTGCTACTTGTAACGTATGGTGTAAAGAAATAGTCTGCGCAGAACTCATGATGTCCGCCAATGCCTTCTAACGGGTCTTCGATGCGGTCTGTCATGCGGTTAATGACGAAGATACGACCGTCATACATCTTCAACCAGACGTTCTGCGACAAGTCGATGGTCATGTGGTCAACACGGTTGTGCATACCGCGGATGCCACTGGTTATTCCTGTCTTGTAGTTATAGAAATTATATCCGTCGAAACGGGAAACACCATTCCATGTGGCTAACCACAAAAAGCCATAATCATCTTGATGTAGAGAGGCTATTGCATTGCTACAGAGACCGTTATCAGTCGAGTAGTGAGATAACGATGCCTGCAGTTGTTGGGCTCTCATGCTAATGGAAGCAGAGAGCGCCAACACGGCAAGCAGTGTCAGTATTTTTGTCCTGTAATAGCCAACTGTCATCCCTAAGGTTTAATAGGCAAACAAGGGATATGTCTTCATCGTTTCGTTGACACGCTGGCGAACGGATGCTATCACCTGCTCGTCTTCAGGTGCGTTCAGCACTTCCTCAATCCATGCGGCAATCTGAACCATGAGGTCTTCCTTTGCACCACGGGTCGTGATGGCAGGCGTTCCCAAACGGATACCAGAGGTCTGGAATGCGGAGCGGCTGTCGAAAGGAACCATATTCTTGTTGACGGTGATATCGGCAGCAACAAGTGCATTCTCGGCCACTTTACCGGTCAGCTCGGGATACTTGGAACGCAGGTCAACGAGCATGGAGTGGTTGTCGGTACCACCGCTGACGATGCCGAAGCCACGCTTCACGAGCTCTTCGGCAAGTACGGCAGCGTTCTTTTTCACCTGCTTGGCCCACTCCTTGAATTCGGGCTTCAGAGCCTCGCCGAAGGCCACGGCCTTGGCTGCAATGACGTGCTCCAGCGGACCACCTTGCTGTCCGGGGAATACGGCAGAGTTCAATAGCTGCGACATCTTCTTCACGACACCCTTTGGAGTTGTGTAGCCCCAAGGATTGTCGAAGTCTTTGCCCAGCAGGATGATACCGCCACGAGGACCACGCAGGGTCTTATGTGTCGTCGAAGTAACGATGTGAGCATATTTTACGGGATTATCCAGCAGACCTGCGGCAATCAGACCAGCGGGGTGGGCCATGTCGATCATCAGCAGGGCACCCACCTTGTCAGCAATCTCACGCATGCGTTTGTAGTCCCACTCGCGGCTATAAGCAGAGCCACCACCGATAATCAGCTTGGGCTTGTGCTCAATGGCCAGACGTTCCATCTCGTCGTAATCGACTCGACCAGTCTCCTTGTTCAGGTTGTAGCCCACGGGCTTGTAGAGAATACCGCTCGTGTTGACCAGCGAACCGTGAGACAGGTGGCCACCGTGGTCGAGGTTAAGACCCATGAAGCAGTCGCCGGGCTTCAGCACGGCCAACAGCACGGCAGCGTTAGCCTGTGCACCAGAGTGAGGCTGAACGTTGGCATACTCTGCACCGAACAGCTCGCAGACGCGGTCGATAGCCAACTGCTCTACCTTGTCAACCACCTGGCATCCGCCATAATAGCGGTGGCCAGGATAACCCTCGGCGTATTTATTGGTAAGATAGCTGCCCATGGCTTCCATCACCTGGTCGCTAACAAAGTTCTCACTGGCAATCAGCTCAATGCCTTTCAATTGGCGCTGATGCTCTTGCTCAATCAACTCGAAAATCTGATTGTCTCTTTCCATTTGTGTTGTTAATGTTTTATATAAAAATAAATGTACTCGCACGCTTTTGCCTGCAAAGGTACGAATAAGTGAGCACAATACAAAACAAAAATATAAAAAAACACCTAATTATTTGTAGTTTTTAAAAAATGCAGTATATCGTTCCTGCAGACTAATACACGAGCGACTCCTATACGAGTTCCACCTTGTTGATATCCTGCTCCTTCTCGCAGTAATGACAGGTCAGAATGCCGTCGGCAACACGGAAAAGGGTTCGCATGGGCTCGTTGTTGGTGATGCATTTAGGATTGTTGCACTTCACGATGCCATGAATCTCGGAGGGGGTCTCGACGGTCTTCTTCTCCACCACCTCATAGTCGCGGATAATGTTCAGAATGACATTGGGGGCGACAACGGAGAGACGAGAAATCTCATCGTCGGTGAAGAACTTGTCGCTGACTTTGATGATACCCTTCATGCCCACCTTCTGGGAAGGATAGTTGATACCGATGGTGACAGGGGTCTTCAGGTCGAAAAGACCCAGAAGATTGGCTACCTGATAGGTTTTGGAAGCGGGTATGTGGTCTATAACGGTGCCTTGCTCGATGGCGGCAACCAGGCGTTCTTTTTTGTTCATAGTCTTGCTTTTTTCTTTCGTTATTACGTTAAACGTCATCACGTTATTCCGATAATTCGATTATCCGATGATCGTCTTGTCGCTCTTAACTTCATCGAGACTAATGCCCAGCACATCGCAGAAGATTGCCTCGCGGGCAAAAAGCCCGTTGCCAGCCTGCTGGATATAATAGGCATGGGGATTGTCATCGACATCGTAGGCTATCTCGTTGACACGGGGTAGGGGATGCAGGATTTTCATGTTCGGCTTGGCGAGGCGAAGCATGTCATTATTTAATATATATACATTCTTGACGCGCTCATACTCCATGAGGTCGGAGAAACGCTCTTTCTGTACTCGTGTCATATAGAGGATATCGGCATCCTGAATGACTTTCTCGTTGAAAGCCGTATGTTCTTGATACTGAATGCCGTGCTCCTTGCAATACAGTTTGTACTCTTGGGGCATTGCCAGTTCCTTGGGGGCCACGAAATGGAAGGTGGGGTTGAAGTGGCGCATGGCCATGATGAGCGAGTGGACGGTACGGCCGTACTTGAGGTCGCCAACCAGATAGATGTTCAGGTTCTCCAACGTTCCCTGCGTCTTATAGATAGAGTAGAGGTCAAGCATGCACTGCGAGGGGTGCTGATGGGCACCGTCGCCGGCATTGACAATGGGCACGTCAGTCACTTCCGAGGCATATTGGGCAGCACCCTCGATATAATGCCGCATCACAATCACGTCGGCATAGTTTGATACCATCAGTATGGTGTCTTTCAACGTCTCCCCTTTGGTTCCGCTTGTTATCTTCGGGTCTGCAAAGCCGATAACACGGGCTCCCAATCGGTTGGCAGCAGTCTCGAACGACAAGCGTGTACGGGTGGAGGGCTCAAAGAAAAGGGTGGCGACAACCTTGCCCTTCAACAGCTCACGGTTCGGATGTTTCTCAAATTCTTGTGCCATCTCAATCATGTAGAGAATTTTCTCTTTCGTGAGGTCGGCAATAGTCACAAAATCATGCTTTTTCATGCGTCAATCAGTATTTTAGGTGCAAAATTACACATAATTTCTGATTTTCGTGCGATTATTCCAAAGAATTTTGTAATTTTGCACTCAACTAAGCACAAAGTAAAGTGTCATGAGAAAGATATTTGTACGTGTTATATGGGCATTGCTGATACTCTTTGTATTGGCAACAGGCTTTGCTTTCTATGCCATCAGTGAAGGATGGATAGGCTATATGCCACCTATTGAAGAACTGCAGAACCCTATCAACAGATATGCCACACAGGTCATTTCGGCAGACGGTAAAGTGATGGGCACATGGAATTACAACCGTGAAAACCGCATCATGGTCGATTATGCTGATTTGGCACCGGCATTGGTACAGGCGCTGGTTGCTACGGAGGATGTCCGTTTCTACGAACATTCCGGCATTGACTTCTTTGCACTCGGACGAGCCGTCGTCAAGCGTGGACTGTTGGGGCAGAAGTCGGCAGGTGGCGGTTCCACCATCACTCAGCAATTGGCAAAGCAACTGTATTCCTCCACAGCCCATAGCGTCCTTGAGCGTCTGTTGCAGAAACCCATAGAGTGGGTGATAGCTGTTAAACTGGAACGTAACTATACCAAGGACGAGATCATCACCATGTATCTCAACTATTTCGACTTCCTGCACAATGCTGTGGGCATCAAGACGGCATCAAACACCTATTTTAGCAAGGACCCGAAAGACCTTTCCATCAGTGAGGCAGCTGTTTTGATAGGACTCTGTAAGAATCCATCCTTCTTTAACCCGGTACGTCATCCGGATCGGGCTCAGGAACGACGAAACGTTGTGCTACATCAGATGGTCAAGGCAGGGTATCTCAAGGAAGAGCAATATGACACGCTTGCGACAAAAGCTCTTAGCCTGAAGTTCCACGTTGCGGACCATAAAGATGGTGTGGCCGTCTATTTCCGTGACTTCCTGCGTCGCTACATGATGGCCAAACGACCGTCACGTGCTGATTATCCGGAATGGAACGCTGTGAAATACCATATCGACTCCATTAATTGGGAAAACGACCCGTTGTATGGATGGTGTAATAAAAACCGTAAGAAAAACGGTGAGACATATAATCTGTACACCGACGGTCTAAAAGTCTATACTACAATAGACTCTCGTATGCAGGAATATGCCGAACAGGCAGCCCGAGAACATGTTGCCAAATACTTGCAGCCGGCATTTGACAAGGAGAATAAGAACCGCAAGAACGCGCCCTATTCAAGCAGCTTGTCCAGTGAACAGATTAAGAAACTGCTGATGCGCTCTGTACGTCAGTGCGAACGTTATCAGGCACTGAAAGCAGCAGGACTGTCGGAAACTGAGATTATGCGTTCGTTTAATACCAAGACAGAAATGACAGTCTTCTCCTATCGTGGGGAAATCGATACGACTATGACTCCGCTCGACTCCATCCGCTATTATAAGTCATTCCTGCGCTGCGGTTTTATGAGCATGTGTCCGCAGAACGGACATGTCAAGGCTTATGTGGGAGGTATGGACTTCGTACACTTCGCCTACGACATGGCTATGGACGGACGACGTCAAGTGGGATCGACCATCAAGCCATATCTTTACTCCCTGGCTATGGAGAATGGTTTTTCACCCTGTGATGTAGCCCCTAATGTGCAGCAGACATATATGGTGGGGGGCAGACCCTGGACACCTCGTAACGGCAGTAAGGCCCGCTATGGCGACATGGTGACGCTGAAGTGGGGATTGCAGCAGTCAAACAACTGGATATCTGCTTATCTCATGAGCAAACTCAATCCTCAGGCTTTTGTCACACTGTTACATGAGTATGGCATCAGGAATCCCGAAATACATCCTTCAATGTCTCTTTGTCTCGGTCCCTGTGAAATAACCGTCGGTGAGATGGTTAGTGCTTATACGGCATTTGTCAATCACGGTATCCGTGCCGCTCACATGTTCGTGACTAAGATAGAAGACAATGAGGGCAATATCATTACTCAGTTCCAGCCACGCATGAACGAGGTAATCAGTGAAGAGAGTGCTCACAAGATGCTTTACATGTTACAGGCGGTAGTCAACGGCGGTACTGCCGGACGTCTTCGTTCCCGTTATAACTTAACTGGACAGATAGCTGGTAAAACAGGAACTACCAACAATAATAGTGATGCATGGTTCATGGGCATTACCCCGACGCTGGTCAGCGGCGTGTGGGTTGGCGGCGACGACCGCGACATCCACTTCTCGTCCATGGCAATGGGACAGGGTGCCGCAGCGGCACTTCCCGTTTTTGCACTTTATATGCAGAAAGTGTATAAGGATTCGCGCCTTGGCTATAATCCGAAAGCCGTATTTGATTTACCGGCAAATTACAATCCATGTGAGATGGATGAGACAGGGGTAGAAGATGCCGAAGGTGGTGATATTGAAGAGGTATTTGAGTAATCTTATATAATATAATAAGGTGTAAGGTTTTCGTATTGTCAAATAATACGAAAACTTTTCTTTTTTCTGAAAAATAAAACCTAAAAAATTTGGCAGGTTTGAAAAAAGTGCGTACCTTTGCATCCGCTTTCGCGCT
>JAEEGL016401823.1_pt1 | contig 10502 bp, 16 predicted proteins | sample 9134231 | NCBI WGS metagenome assembly JAEEGL01 (sample SAMN16246548, study PRJNA631951) | gut metagenome | biome: gut microbiome; feature: rumen; material: fiber-attached | host: Bos | place: Iran: Karaj | collected 2018-10 | reverse complement strand
TACACGGATGGCGAGACATGCGCCGAGAGCTTCGTACCTGCATCTCGCAGGGCGAGCGCCAACTACTGCATAGGTAGGTACGGAGACATAGTACTCAACGTGGACGAGGACTACCGTGCCTGGACTTCTGGCTATTGGGGCAATGACCAACGTGCCATCACCATCGAGTGTGCAAACTATGTGGAAAACGACGAGTATGGTCATGTGGAGGGACAGCTTCCCGATGCCACATGGCAGTCGCTTGTTGCGCTATGTGCTGACATATGCGTTCGTCTTGGGTACGAAGGGCTCTATTACTGCGGTTCCGCAGACTACGGTTCTCTGCCAGACGGATACATGATGCTCACCATGCACAAGTGGTTCGACAACACAGACTGTCCTGGACCATGGTTCTCATACCAGTTCGAGCGTCTTGCAAACGAAGTGAATGCTGCTATTGGTAGCGGTAGCTATTATCCCGAACCAAAGAATAACACTCATGGTGGCAAGCTTGATGTCGATGGATGCGGTGGATACAACACCGTACTAGATATGCAGCACGCTCTTGGCACTCCAGAGGACGGAGTCATCTCAGGTCAGAACCCTGATTTCAGCGAAAACCTATGGGCCTTCGTCGCAGTCAACTGGAGTGGCGAAGGATCCCAGATGGTCGAAGCATTGCAGAGGAAGATAGGCGCTCATGTCGATGGCTTATGGGGTCCCAACACAAGCTCCAAACTCCAGGAATATTTGATCAACAAGGGCTACTCGTGTGGCGAAAGCGGTGTGGATGGCTTCTTTGGGGGAGATTCCATACGTGCTCTCCAACAATGCCTGAACGATGGGAACTTCTGATGAATGGATACTACCATCAAGACGACAGGGACGAGGCTGTGGGACAAGGTTGCTTGTTCCTCCTCGTCCTTTTTATTTGTGTGATAATGCTCTCCGCTTGGCTGTTGGCTGGTGCCGTCGCATCCAATCAGCAACCAAGGCAATCCTCGTCTGTCATGGACGGCTCTGATGCCGGAGCAAACGCAGTAACCAAGGAACAACTCAGGAAAGAAGGCTATGATGTATAACCCAAGCATGTACTTGCCTCAGTCTCAGGCGTTCAACCAGTTCAATCAGATGCCTCAGTTCCAACAACCAGCCTACCAGCACCAGCAGTCGGTAGGCACGGATTACACCGTCAAGGTGAATGGCAGGGAATCTGCCTACCAATACTGCCAGAAGATGGGCCCCAACTGTACCAGTCCCGTCTTGTTCGACACGACGCAAATCGGTGTGATGTACATTGGCACGACTGATGGTGCAGGCGTTCCGACCATAGAGGCATTCGACTACACCCCGCACGTAGAGGAAGCCAAGGAAATAGACGCTTCCCAATACGTAAGTCGTTCCGAGTTCGATGACGTGGTAAGCCAACTGAAGGAGGCAATCAATGGGATTCATGGACAGGCTCAGGCAGCAGCAGCCAATGCGGCAAACCCCGGACCTTCTGCAACAGGCCAAGCAAATCGTAGGCAATGATCCACATGCCGCCCTTGCGAAGATGCAAGACAATGGTGCCATGATAAACCTCCCGAACGGTAAGACACTTTCCGTCAAGGAAGCCGTATCCATGGCAGAGGGAAAGACCGCTGCCCAATTCCTCGCCGAGCTTATGAGGTAAGCCTATCTAGCCGGGTGCACACGGCAGAAATAGGAAAGTTCATGTCATGTAAAAACGAAAGGAATGAAAATGAACGATGAACTTGTCGGCCAGATTCTAGGTGCTCTCGTGAACAAGAACGACAACGATGGCTTTGGTGGCAACAATGGCGCCCTATGGCTCATCATCATCCTCGTGCTGTTTGGCGGCTGGGGCGGTCGTGGCAACTGGGGCGGCAATCAGGGAGGAGCAGGCAGCGTCGGTGGTGACGCCCTCTATCCCTGGCTTAACCAGTCCGAGCAAATCAGTGGTGGATTCCGTGACCAGATGATCAACGGGGGAATCACTGGCATCCAGCAGTCTGTCACCGGTGGGTTTGCCGACGTTCTCCAAGCTCTCTGTGCCGGCTTCGGTGGTGTCAACATGAACATCGCCAATGGTTTCTCGCAGGCTGAGATCTCCGCGAACAACCGTCAGATGGCAAACATGCAGCAGCAGTTCGGTATACAGACTGCCATGATGCAGGGCTTCAACGGAGTGCAGGCACAGCAGGCAGACTGTTGCTGCGAGAATCGTCTTGCCATGGCTAACCAGACTGCGACGCTTCTTGCCGAGCATTGTTCCGATCGACAGGCTCTCAATGACGGTATTCAGCGAGTGATCGACAAGCTATGCGACCAAGAGCTGCAAGCCGAGCGTCGTGAGAACGACAACCTCCGCCAGCAGATCAACATGATGAATCTTGCCGCATCCCAGAATGCGCAGACTCAGCAGCTTCTCGCTGACAACTTCGCTCAGACGAACGCACTTGAGCAGTATCTCGCTCCTGTTCCTCGTCCTGCCTACATCGTACAGAATCCCAGCTGCTGCCAGCAAGGCTTCGGGTGCGGTTGTGCTGCCTAGGAGGATGTCATGGCCGAGTATATTCAGTCGCCTGGCTCTGCGCAAAACGTGCCATTCGGGCAGAACTTGTTGCTTATAGATTCCATTCCATGTCCCAAGGGATGCGTGGTGCATAGGAACGGCTCTGGTATCCTTACCCTCCGTGGTATCACCAATGGTTGCAATCCGTTCGCACGCTATCGCGTTGAGTTCGTTGGTAACATTGCCATCCCAACTGATGGAACTGTTGCAGCAATTGCGCTTGCACTTGCACTTGATGGTGAGGCGCTTCAGAACTCTCGTGCAATCGTCACTCCTGCCGCTGTAGAGCAATATCAGAATGTGACTTGCATTTCTGACATCACCGTTCCCAAGGGTTGTTGCTATACCTTAGCCGTAGAGAACGTGAATGCAGGTGTTGGTGATGCGATCGTGACCGAACAAACAATCAGTGTGGCAGATGGCAACCTTGTCGTCTCGTGTATTTCCTAGGAGGAACGATGATCGAGAAGATGAAGCAGGTCAAGGACAAGTTCCTTGACTTGATGGAACGTGATGTCAACCAACGTGGTGCAGAGGGAGTCAACCTCAAGTTCCATGGCGAGGTAGCAGACATCGTCAAAGACCTGTCTGAGGCTATCTATTACTGTGAGGTAGTCAAGGCAATGGAAGGTGAGAATCAGCAGGATGGCTATGGAATGGGTTATGGCACTGGCATGGGTGGTGGTCGCTCTGGCTATGGTGGCTCTCCTGCAAACGGTGGTAACCTGATGGGTCATTCTGATCCTGTCTCTGCAATCCGAGACATGATGATGACTGCTGACCCTGACACCAAGATGCGCATTCGCAAAGAGCTTGGCATGATGTAAGGTGAAACCCCTCATACTAAGGGGTCATGTCTGGAGGGTTGTCAGGGTTGCTCCTGACAACCCTTTCCTGATAGACAGAACCGGAGTTCGCAGGATAGCCACGACTGATCCCACAACCAAGACGATAAGGATATCCCAGACCATACCGATACCCATGTTCGACCAGGTCTATCTACATGAGGCAGCTCATGCGATAATGGAGGAGTCTGGTGTTTCCGAACTTCTGGAGCAGCTGCCAGACGATCGGCAACAGATACTTGCAGAAGAGCTCTTGGCATGGTTCATGGAACACAATGGCATAGAGGTCATAGATGCGGTAAGTTCTTCGCTTGGTCGTAAGATATGCGTTGACGGAACTTGTCTAGGGAGGTGATGACATGCAGATAGTAGACCTGTCTCAGAATGATGACATTCGTGCAGTCATTGAGAAATGCAACCTCAACTTCAAACAGCTCGTGTTCTTCGCACGGCAATCGATAAAGAAGCAAGGCAGGCAGAACGATGACAACACGGAACATATGATCATAGTTGCCGTGAACGATCTCGTTACGATCACGATACCAAGCGAGGTCTCATATCAGATAAACCAGTCTGACATACCGGGCAAGATATCAGACGAAGTGGCAGAGCAGCTTCCTGGAAAGATACAGGATGCAATCGACGAAGCTGACATACCTCAGCTTGTCGAGGACGAGGTAACCGAACAGATGCCACAGGCGTTTCCTCCGGTAGGCTCATATATTATGATGCAGTCAAATCCAAGCTCAAGCTATCAAGGAACCACTTGGCAACAGACAGACAGCATAACCACTGATACGAGTGTCGTGATTCCCATATGGGAACGCATGTCATAGTATTAGAATAGAACCAAGTCAGCATCAAGAAAGGATCATAAGATGAAAAAGAAAAGCAAAGGCGGCGGATTTAAACAGGCTGTCAAGAACGTGATGAAGGGTGGAAAGTACGACAAGGAGGCAGCAGGAGCCATCGTAGCCGAGGCTTCCCGCAATGCATCCCCTGCCGCAAAGCGTCGCAATCCCAACCTTCGCAAGGTCAAATAGTGTTACAATGCCTTCAGTGAAAAGAACTTGTTTAATCCAAGTGATGCAAGTTCCCAAGAGACCCATGGACCTGTCCGTGGGTCTTTTGTTTTAGTCTAGTCTCATATACCATTAATCATAACTTGGAAAGTTAAAAACATCTTGTGGGCGTTTTTTACGCAAAGGCGAAAATTTTGAAACAGACATTCCGGGAGGCATATCATTCCACGTCGTTTCCTCCTCACTGTCGAACTCCCAGCTTCCGTAATGGCTTGGCATCTTATGATTTAGCATGGATGATGCCTCTTCGATGTATGGTACTTGTGCCAAGAAGTCAGCAGAATAACGGAAGGCATCCATGAGGTGTGAGTAACGGTCATGCTTTGGATTGGCAGACCAGTCATCAGTCGATGACAGCTGCTTATACTCCCAGTTCTCAAAGCATTCCATCAGCCAATCACATCGTTTGGAGTCTATTATTGCATTCCCAAGAAGGGCTCTCCCTCGATTGATTCCATCCTGTACGTAAGTACGGTCCAGCTTGTGCCATTGAATATTCGGAAACGCTCGTCTGCATTCTTCCAAAGGGGAAGTCCTGGAACCCGAACGATCCGAATCCCATGGAAGGCATGCCGCTCTGATCAGATGGAAGTACTCCCTCTGTGCCAACTCCTGAACGCATTCAACCACTGCCTTCCTGTTGTCCTCATAGTAGTCAAGGATGAACATCCTGCCATTGTAGTACTGGAATATGATGGCACTGGTCCAGTCAGTCTGCTTGTCCTTCGACGAGATGTCCCATGCCATGTAGACCGGCTTGCTGGTGTCGAAGTTCATCGGGCAATACCTGCCCTCTTCCCTCACCTTCTCGATGCCGGGAAACACAAGGCCGGCATTGACTGCGAGGAAGTCACATAGATATTCTTGTCTGAACATGAGGTCATTGCCCATGGCTCGTATGTACCTCTGTCGTATGTCCTCAAGCAGCTCATCAGAGAACAGACGGTTTCCATTTGCGTCTATGGATTCGTCTGCACGCATCACGTCCACATACACGCGACCATGCGCACCAGGCCATGCCTCCGGCTCTGTCTCTCCAGTGTATGCGGCAAGCCAATCTGCTGCGACGTTGTTCATTCCTCGTGGGGTGAAGTTCATGTTCACGAGGAATCTTTCTCCGTTCGCCCTCTTTGCATCCCATATGGGTTGCAGGTAGTCGAAGGCTCCACGCTTGTACAGGCTCAGCTCTGACACGAAGAAGTTGTTGTATGACGAACCGATCAGAGACTCGCTCTCCTTGAAGCCTATGAACTGTATCAAGGATGGTGCGAGATCATCGGAGTTGTTAAGCATCTTCACCTGCTGCGCCGTCTCATGCACGTCGATGACGTCCTCTGGATAGTCGGCCCAATGCTTCCTGCCGTCTATGTATTTGTCCCAGATGTTACGACGTATCCACTTGTTGTCCAGGCCGACGTATGCCGTCTGTCTGCCTGCCTCACGGTATGCCTCGTACAACGCGAACTGTATGTCGTCAGTGTCCTTGCCAGCCTGTCGGTGCCATATCTTCGCATAGTAGTCGTACTCGCCAGATAGGCGACGCGCCCAAGCCTCGCGTTGACGGGGCCGGGGCGCGTAGTACTTAGGTACCTTTATAGCCATTGCCTACTTCTCTCCGACAACCTCAAGAAAGTCAAGCTCGTTCTCTTCGCAGAACTTCCTCAAGTTCTCCCGAGCCTTCTCGATCTCTTCGTCTGCCTGCTTGCAGAAGTTGGCTACGTCGTCCGCGTCAGGACCTACGTTCTGGCAGAGCTGAAGAACCATGAGCTCATGCACCATCTCGATCGCAGAGCTGTCGTTCTCGGAGAACTCCTTGTTGTAGAACCCATCGCACAGCTCGTCAAAGTTGTCGGGATCGGTCACTTCTGCATTGTCTGCCATCTTTGCAGTCACCTTTGCCATCTCGGTGGCAACGGCCTTTGCCATGCCGATCTCGTCCTCAAGGGTCAGGTCGGAGTGATCGCCTGCCACGGCACGTACCGTCTGCAATGCCGTCATCACGCCGTTTGCGGTACGGTACTTGTCGATGGTCACGTCAAGCTGGGCGATGAGATGCTTCTTTGCATTGACCGCCTTCTTGTCGCGCTCCTCGATCATATGACGAATGGACTTCGCCTGCTCATCGGCAGTCTTCTTGGGATCTGCCGTGCCGTTCATTACCTTCATTTGTTCCTTGCGGTTCTTCTTTGCAGTCTTCTCACTCATGTCTATCGACTTCCCTTCTTCTTTGCGAGCAGCTGGTCCTGCTCCCATTCCATCGCCTCTGCCAGCGACTTGAACTGTGGCTTCGCGTTCGTCCTGTCTCCACCACTCGTGTCCGGTGTGTCAAGTGCGGGACCGCTTGGCTTTGCCTTCTGGCTTCCCTGCTTGGAGTACTTCTGTTGGATCACCTTGACCTGACGATTTACGGCATTGAGAACCTTGTCAAGATCGCAGGTGTATCCGATGATGTTGCCGTCGTCATCGTTTATCTCGTAGTCCTCGATGATGGACTCGAACATCGAGCGACGGACAGGATCCAGCTTCTTGTACTTCGGTGCGAAGTCTATGATGGCAAGCCTGCCACCCTCCTTCTCCATGAGCTTCTGTGAATACTCCTGGCAAGTCTTGTTGAATGCATCAGCAAGCTCGCGGTTGTAGTAGTCAACCCACTCCTGTGCTGCCTTGCGTGGGTTGTCCCCGGTGAACTCCCGTCCCGTCTCGGGGTTGTAGAAGCGAGGAACACCATCGCTGTCACGCTTGCAGATGTCAGGGTCGTTAATGGTGGCGCCAAGACGACCATTGACGTTGCGTGCTCCCTGCTTGATGTATGCGTTGACGACATCGCTGATCGTGCGTTGCTTCACATCCTCCACCACGGAGTTGCGATACTCCTCTATTTGCTCTTCAGAGAGGTCGACACCAAGCCAATCAGAGTCTCCATCCGATCCGCCATCTGCTCCTCCAAGATCACCTGGTCCTCCAGGCTCTCCCGCAGGCTCATTGCCGTCGTCGCCTTCAACCTCAACGGAACCCTCACCTTGGTCATCTGCCTTGGTATCTCCCAAGTCGCTCCCTGTCTCATCACTTCCTCCGGTATCCGTATCGGAAGCTTCGTTATCAGGCTTCTCGTCTTCCTTATCAAGCGCCGCAAATGCAGCAGCCCAAGGATCAGAAGGAACTTGTTCCACCTGAGTCTCCACCTGTTCCTCATTCTGTCCAGCCATCTTGGTCCTCCATCTCTTGTTGTTCCAACATTGTCATCAGCTGACTTATTGTCGCTCCCATCCACCTCTGCCGAAGCTTCTGGTATACCAGCGCCCTGCGTGCGCTCAGGTCCATCTTGCCCGCTGGAATGTAGCTCGTCTTCAACGCCTCCACCATGGCTTCCATGTCCCTGCATGACAGCAGCTTCGTCCGTATCTTGGTCAGGAACGAGTTCATCTGCTGGACTATCCATTTGTATTCCTCCAGCCTTTCCGCATCGGACAGATGATCGGTGAACCTAAGTGCATCGTATGTGTCACACAGGCTCTCCCATGAGGCGACCACATCTATGTGCCTGGTCTCCTCCTCTATCCAGTCCTTGATGCTAAATGATTCCTGCCTGGGCATCGATCCGCTCCTTACGTTGCTGCTCACGGATGAGTGCTTCCGTCATGGGAATGTTCGCAGCAAGCGTCACGCCATCGATATACGACATCAACGGCTTGCCGGAGAACCTTGGTATCAGCTCCGGGAACACTTGCTGTATGAGAGTCTTCAGGCCATACACCTGAATCAACGTGTCACCTATCTGGATGACCTTGGTCGGGAACGACCAGATGTAGCCACGCTCGCCAGAGTTGCCACGCACGACAGGCACAAGCTCCTTGCCTATGCACCAGCTTATCTCCGTGCCTATCTTGGGGAACGTGGTCTTTGCCACCACCTGATGAGACGAGTCACGCTTGACTATCTCATAATCTCCCACCATGCGATCGACTTCCTCCGGCGCACCATACAGATGCTCGCCTGCTTCGTACTCCTTGACCACGAGTTCCGGTCCAAGCACCTCGTCGAACGCAAGGTTGCGCTTGGCATCAGGTCGCATCATGGGAGTGATGAGGATCCTCTTGCCATACAGTTTATGATGCTTAATGTCATTGTCCTGCGACATTGTGTCGTCATTATGTCGTGACATTGTCTTCTTACGCTTTGGCTTTGGCGGTTCCCATTCGTCGCCACGCTGCACCGCAGCTATACGAGAACACCTGTGCTGATAGGACAGTCCGTCAGGCTTGAGTCCATATTCTGACTCAAGTCGCTCAAGCTCTTCCTTCTTGATTGCAGTCATAATTATTCTCCTTTCGTATTAAATGACAGATCGATACCTTCGATCAATGCACGCTCCTCAAGGACATGCATATATTTATTCATTATGATTAGCTGTCTCTCAAGCAGACCAATGGGACACGAAAGCTCAAAATCAAGTTCCTTGTTGAAATGTTTCGTTAGCATATTATCCAGCTTGATCACTCGTTCAACAAGCTGACTATATTCCTCTTGCATTCGTTTCTTGTAATCTTCCATTGTTCTCCAATCAGACATGTACTAACTAAGTACTGACTAAGTATATCACGTTATAAGATATAAAAAAATGCCCAAGGCACGAAGCCTTGGGCATAGTCAGGAAGGAAAGAGAACAATACTATACCACAGGATTCAACCTTTGCTTCTGTTCCTCAAGCTTAATGATGTACTCCTCGTCACCACCACGAGACGAATATATTGCTTCGTTGACAGGACGCTTGGTAAGAGGACCAAACTCGATGAACTCCTTCCAATCCTTCTCTACCTTGAGTATCATCTCTATCTCCTTCTCTAGGTCAGACCTGTCGAAGCGAATGACGAACGTCCTGCGCATCTTCATCTTGGGATTGAACAGGACAAGATACCCATGATCGATGCTCTCGTACAATGCCATGGCAGTAGCGATCTGCCAACGTTCCTCGATCTTGTCCTTCGGAGTGTATGCAGTAGTGAGATGCTTCTCGGCGCCATAGCTCTTGATCTCCGCTATCGCAGACGGAGCCTTGAAGTCCTTTGCCATCGGTACATCCATGGCATCAGGAGAGAATGCTATCTTTCTGTTCTTCCTCTTGACAAGTGTATCGTCCCACCAATAGAAGTGCTCACCACTACCCTTGTCTGACAGGATCTCATTAAGCGTAGCAATGGCATAGGGTTCCATGATATGACCACGAGCTGCCGCACCATAAGACCAACAGTCATCCTCGGTGAGAGTGATCATCTTGGAGGACATGACCTTGATCCTATCCATGTCTGACACGACACGATTGCGACCAGTCGCAGTGATGGGAAGAAGCTTCTTTATCTCACTTGCGGTAAGATAGTGCTGACGTTCCTTCAGCCAGTCAAGGCTGCACTTATGTTTCCACTCCAACTTGTTTCTCCCTTCTGACAAAGCCTTCCGACCTTCTGTCACTTGCTACGACAGAAGGTCGGAAGGCTAGTCTCTACTTGTTAAGGTAGTTCCAGATTATGCAACCGCACGTATCGCATACCATGCGGTTCTCGTTTTGATAGAGGTAGGCCCTGCTTCCGCAGCGAGGACAGGTAACGATCTTTATGTCCATCAGAACGGCATGTCCTCGTCGTCGTCATACGCAGTGCCATTGCCTACGGGATTGGCAGGCTGCTGAGCAGGCTCTACCGACACCTGCACTCCCTCGCCGAACACCTGGGTTGCCATAGCTTGTGCCACCGCAGGATCCATGCCGGCAGGATATCCCTGCTGCTGAGGCTGCTGCTGTTGCATGGGCTGCATCATGGGCTGCTGCTGCATCGGCTGCATCTGCGGCTGTGACTGTGGCTGATAGGCAGGCTGTTGATACATCTGCGGCTGCGGCTGGTATGCAGGCTGCATCGGCTGGGGCTGATATCCCTGTTGCTGGTACATCTGCGGCTGCTGTTGTGGCTGCTGCATCGGCTGGTATCCCTGCTGGGCCTGCATCTGCTGCGGTGCGTTCACCTGAC
>JAEEGL015794681.1_pt1 | contig 10502 bp, 7 predicted proteins | sample 9134231 | NCBI WGS metagenome assembly JAEEGL01 (sample SAMN16246548, study PRJNA631951) | gut metagenome | biome: gut microbiome; feature: rumen; material: fiber-attached | host: Bos | place: Iran: Karaj | collected 2018-10 | reverse complement strand
CTGACGCAGGTGATGCCCGGAGCGCACTTAATGATTTGCAGGGCGGGGCGCAGGGTCTCACCCGTGGTAGAGAGCGCGCCGCTGATTTGTCCGTCGGCACCCTCGGTCTTGATAATCATGCAGCCCAGGTAGAGCGGGTTCTTTACCAGCTCGCGGGCCTGTTCGATGGTCATGCCCTTCTTCTTGCGCAACTCGCAGAGCAACTGAGCATACTCTTCGCTCTTATCGCAGTTCTCTGGGTCGATGATGGTGGCTTTGCCAATGTTTTGCAGTCCCCACTCGTCGGCCAGCCGGCCGATTTCTTCAGGGTTGCCAATGAGAATGATGTTGGCAATGTCGTCGGCCAGCACCTTGTCGGCGGCCTTCAGGGTGCGCTCCTCAGTAGCTTCGGGGAGCACGATGCGCTGCTTGTTAGCCTTTGCACGCGCAACGATTTGATTTAATAAATCCATAGTCTGTGTTTTTTGAATGTGTGTTTATAATAATGTGTTTATCATCAATTCTGCAAAAATAAGAAAAATAATCCACATACCACTGCTGCAAATACCTAAAAATTCATAATTCAGGTTTCTGATGCAGCTAGTAGCCAAACTCTCCTCTCTCCACTCATTCCTCAACGAGCTGTAAGATGATGTTGACGATTTGCTCTTCGCTGAGGTTTGTGGCATTGACCACAAGGTCGTAGTTGCGGGCATCGTAGCGCGAGGTGTGCGCGTATTTCTTCATGTATCTTTCGCGCGCGGTATCAACGCGGTTGATGGCACTGAGTGCCTCTTCGCGACTGAGCTGCTGTTTCAGCATGACTCGTTCGATGCGCGACTCTAGCGACGAATGGATGAGCACGTTGAGGTGATTGGGATGGTTGCGCACGGCGTAGAAGGCACTGCGTCCGGCAATGACGCACGAGCCGTGGTCGGCTATCGACTGTAGAATTGCGATTTCCTCGTCGAAGAGCTGGGCGGCATTTAGGCGTTTGTTGGCCTTGGGGTCGGTGGCAGCGGGCAGTTTGGCGCTGGCAATGAGCCTGACGTTCGAAACGATGTTTTCCATGTTGTCGGTCCACCATTCGGGCCGCAGTCCCTTAAGTTTCTCTATTTCTTCGGCGGTGAGGTGGTGCATGGCTTTTTGTGCCTCGATGAGTGCTTTGTCGTTGAAGGGCACTTGCAGCCGTTCAGCCAGCAGCCGTCCTACGGTGCGTCCGCCAGAACCTAGTTCGCGGTTGATGGTGATGATGAATTTCTGGTTCTTTTTCATAATGTCGTTCAGGTATTTGTGGGTGACTGTTGCAAATGTATGAAAAATATTTCATACCGCTCAACAGATGGCGTTAAAAAATCATTGCAGGCTTCTTTTTTATGGCAAGTATGAAATCGAAACCAGCTTTCACTAGAAGAGCAGGGGGAGAGCCTAAAGGAGCAGGGGAACTAAAAATGTTCAAGCCACTACCGCCGTTGCGGAAGTGGCTTGAAACGTTCACTAACCTAAAAAAACCTAAATGTAAATTGATGAAAAGATAACTTTTTATTGCGTATGTCTTGCGGTACCCTATTGTTTGTAGTCTCTTATGTCTGGTCCTCTGTTGTTTGTAGTCGTATGCTTGTTTTTTTTATTTATTATCGTATGTTTGGTTCCCTCGTATGCTTGTAGTAAGCTTCTGTCAGTTTGTTCTTATGTTGCTATTATCATAGATAGTAGTTGTTTCTTTGTTTTTACATTGCAAAGATACAACCATTGTGCGTGTCGTTCCAAATATTTTCATGTTTTTGCGACAAAGAACATCGGACAGCAGACGCGTTTTCGGACAAACAGCCAAAAGGGTCTGTTTTCTTGTCCGAAGCGTGTGGAAAAATGGCAAAAAAAGAAGCATGGCCATCCACACGGACGACCATGCCACGGAGATTTGTATTATAAATAAACTGTCGTTTGTAATGCCTTGTTGAGTGACTAAGCAAGAAAAAGATTTCTTGTTGGGCGCCTAAGCAAAACTGATGACACCCTGCACGGGCTCCTCGCCTTTCGGCGGGGTGTCGGTGGTAGCGTTGCCTGATGCTTTTCCGCGGATGCTTTCGAGCACCTGGCGTGTGCGTTTGTAGGTGGGTGTCGATTCAACATCAGAGATGACGTTGTCGTTGTCGAGGTCTTCGGGACGGAAGAGGAAAATGTGCGGACGGCGCTTGTACTGCTTGTTGTTGCCGTCCTTGCCGTAGTAGCGGTCGCGGCGTTCGCGGCGCACCTCGCGCTTTTCTTCTTCCTCGGCCAGGCGGTCCTGCTCCTCCTGTGTGCGACGGTTGAAGTGGCTGGTCATGCCATCTACATCCTCGATGCCGAAGCCTGTAGCAAGGATGGTAACCTTCACCTTGTCGCCCAGTTCAGGGTCGGTGGCGATACCCCACTTGATTTCGAAGTCGTTGCCAAACTTGGCCATGAAGTCGTTGACGTCGGTCATTTCGTCCATCATCAGGCCGCCACCGTTCTTGTCGTTGCAGAAGGTGATGTTGAGCAGAATCTTTTTCGAGTTGAACACGTCGTTGTCGTTGAGCAGCGGCGAGTTGAGAGCGTCGTCGATGGCTTTCTTCACGCGCGACTCACCTTCGCCATAGCCCGTTGACATGATGGCTACGCCACCATCCTTGAGCACCGTCTTCACGTCGTTGAAGTCAAGGTTGATGAGTCCGTGAACGGTGATGATTTCGGCAATCGACTTGGCTGCCACCGACAGCGTGTCGTCGGCCTTGCCGAAGGCATCGAGTACGGTGAGTTCGGGATAGATTTCGCGCAGGCGCTCGTTGTTGATGACTAAGAGGGCATCAACGTGTTTCGACATCTCTTCCACACCGTCGAGGGCTTGGTCGATTTTGCGGTCGCCCTCAAAGCGGAAAGGAATAGTGACGATGCCCACGGTGAGAATGCCGAGGTTTTTAGACTCTCGCGCAATGACCGGAGCCGCACCGGTGCCGGTGCCGCCGCCCATGCCGGCGGTGATAAAGGCCATCTTGGTGCCGTCGTTGAGCATGTTGCGCACCTCGTCGATGCTTTCCTCAGCTGCCATGCGGGCTTTTTCGGGTTTGTTGCCCGCACCGAGCCCTTCCTTGCCCAGTTGCAAGTGAACGGGCACGGGGCTGTCGTTGAGGGCCTGATTGTCGGTGTTGCAGAGCACGAAGGTGACATCGTGGATACCCTCGCGATACATGTGGTTGACAGCGTTTCCGCCGCCACCGCCCACACCGATGACTTTGATGATGCTTTGGTCTTTGTCTGGCTCGCCGAAGTCCAGAACATCTACTGGTATGTTGTTGTTTGCCATATTCTTTTTATTGTTGAATGATTTTATATGTAGGTATGGGGTTTACTGTTTACAGTTTGCAGTTTACGTGTTCATTGAAATAAACTCCTAACTCTTAACTCCTAACTCCTAACTCTCTTTCTCTACTCCTCCTCTGTGAGGAACTTGTTGACGAAATTCTTGAATTTGCTGAAGGTTTTCTTCATGCTGGCGTTCTTTTTCCGCTCTTCCTCTTCTAGAGCCTTACGTTCGGCATCCTCGCGTGCCTTGCGTTCGGCGTCTTCCTGTGCTTTGCGTTCGGCCTCGGCTTGTGCCTTAAGTTTTTCGGCTTCGGTGATGACGATGCCGCTCTTTATCTCATTGGCCGTGCGGGGCTTGGTGTGAATATCGGCGGTGGTGGTTCCTGCCGGTTTGGTTTGGAAAAGGTCACCGTTTTCGTCGATGGGGTTGCCGGCGCAGTTCATGTCGCCTTTGGCGAGCAGTCCGAGCACGGTGTTCATCATGCCGTTGTGGTTGTTGATGTCGGGAATGTTAGAGTGGATGGAGTTGAGCACAAACTTGGCGGTGCGGATTTTCTCGATGTTGGTGTGGTTGCGGAAGGCTTTCTCAATGTTTTTCATGTTCGAGCCTCCACCCGTGAGAATAATACCTCCGAGCAGCTTGTCGGCATACTCGTTGGGCACCTGATACCACACGTTGGCAATGATTTCCTCCAGGCGAGCCTCTACGATGTCGATGAACTTGCGGCTTTCCACCGAGCGTTCGGCGTCGATGGGCAGTTGCATGGTGTTGTCGATGTCATTGTTTTCGGTATAGGCCGAGGCGTATTTCAGCTTCATCTTTTCGGCTTCGCTCTCTTCCATCTGCAGCGAGGCAATATCCTTGGTGATGTTGGAGCCTCCGAGAGGAATGACGGCCAGATGGCGCAGAATGTTCTTGTAGTACACCGAAACGGTGGTGGTGTCGGCCCCAAGGTCAACCAGGGCGCACCCCGAGCGTTTCTCGGCATCGGTGAGCACGCTGTCGGCCAGTGCGAGGGGTGCCAGATACATTTCGGCGATGGCAATGCCAGCCTGGTCGAAGCACTTGTTCAGGTTTTTGTAGAACAGCTTCCGCCAGAGAATGTTGAGGAAGTTTCCTGTGAGCCGGCTGCACTGTATGCCAACAGGTTCGAGCTGATACTGCGAATCGACTTTGTACTCTTGTGTGGCCGCATCGAGAATTTCCTGGTCGGGGTAAGTCATGTTTCGGTTGGTGTCCATGAGCTCGTTCACCATCTCTTGTTTGACGATGGTGTCGGCGGGCAGGTCTTTGATGATTTCGTTCTTGACGCTTCGTATGCTTTGTCCGCCCACGCCCACATACACGTGCGAAATCTCTGTCTTGAGAATGCTAGTCAGTTTCTTTACAATGTTCGTCAAGCTTTGGGCGGTCTTGTCGATATTGTAAACAACGCCTTTGCGGATGAAAGAAGACGAGTCTTCTTTCACAACGGCAAGTACCTGGATACTTCCGTCGAGGTTCTTCTTGCCGGCGATACCGGTCATCTTTGATGAGCCTAATTCGATTGCTACGATAAAATCCCTTGCTGGCATAACGTTCTTATTATTATTGTTTTAAATATTTTTTGTATGGGTGATGTTTTTTTGTTGTGCGGTCGTCAGACGTTCTCGCCCGGCCGCGTATGTTTTTTCTTGCAGATAATCTGGTTGTCAAGTTCCAGGCTGATGTAGCTGTATTTGTTCCATCCGGCTTGGCTCAGGCCGTAGCGGTAGAACTTTTCGAGCCGTTCCATTTTGTGGGCCACGAAGTCCTGAATGAGCTTTTTACGTTCGTCGGCCACGCGCGACTCGGGCAGATAGCCCATGAATACCACGTTGTCGCCCACGCGCGGCACAATCTCCACGCCTTTGTCGGGCAGGATGTTGATTTGCTCCACCAGGTTGCGCCACAAGTCGTTCTCCATGAGCGTCTCGCTGAGATAGCCCAGATAGTTCTTAGCGTAGTTTTTGCTGATGTTGCCCGTGGCGATAATCAGGTCGGAGGTGTATTTCGAGTTGGGCATGATGCCGCCCTTATCGTCGAGATAATAGTCGTCGCCGTTGCTGCTCTTGATGCGCACGATGGGCAGCCGCTGGGTGATGTTGATGCACACGTGGCCGTCCTGGGTTTTGTAGCACTGTGCTGTTTTCACGAAAGGACTTTTCTTGAGAATGTCCTCGATGCCTCGCGGCTGCACGAACGCCATTCGTTTTTCGAGCGGATAAATCTGGTTGCGCTGCAGGATTTTCTTGATTTCGGCTGCGCTGAGAAATCCGTTGGTGGTTTCGTCGGCAATGTTGATGCCCACCTTGGTGCATACCTTCGCTGTCTCGTCGGGTTTGTTGAACGAGGTAATGGCAAACACCAGATAGACACCAAGCACGATGTCGAGAATGCCAATGATGGTTTTCTTCCAGTTGATGCGCATGGGCGGCGATTAGGGTTTCTGTTGTAGTATTTTGGCTATTTCGGGCACGTAGTTGTCGAGGTCGCCTGCACCGAGCACGACGAGCACGTCGAAGTCGCGGCTCTTCACCATGTCGAGCACTTGGTCTTTGCTGATCATGCTCTTTTCTATGCCCGGGCGGAGCCGGTCGTAGATAAGCTGCGACGTGACACCGGGTATGGGTTGCTCGCGGGCGGGGTATATGTCGCACAGGATTACCTCGTCGAGCTGGCTCAGTGCGTCGGCAAAGTCGGGGTAGAAGTCGCGTGTGCGTGTGTAGAGGTGCGGCTGAAACAGGGCCGTGATGTGACGCTTGCTGAAAAGTTCGCGTATGCTCTTGGCACTCTGATAGATTTCCTTGGGGTGGTGGGCATAGTCGCTAAGCAGCACGTGACGCTCGTCGTTGAGCTTGAAATCGAAGCGGCGGTCCACTCCCCCGTAGGTGCGCATGCCGTAGCGCAGTTCGTTGGCCGAGCAGCCGTTGAGCTGTGCGATGGCCATGGCGGCAATGGCGTTTTCGATGTTGATGGGGATGGGCTGGCCTAGCTTCACACCAGTGACATTCTCCAGGGGCGAGACGAAGTCGAAGGTGATGTTACCGTTATCGATAACCACATTCTCGGCATGGAAGTCGCCCTCCTCGCGGCTATATTCGTAAATGCGCACACCCTCGCGCACGTCGGGCTGCATTTCCAGTCCGCGATGAATGACAAGTGCGCCACCGGGCTGAATGAGTGTGGTGAAATGGCGGAAACTGTCGAGGTAAGCCTCTTTGGTTCCGTATATGTCGAGATGGTCGGGGTCGGTGCTGGTGATGACGCTCATCCACGGGTGCAGCCAGTGGAACGAGCGGTCGTATTCGTCGGCCTCAATCACCACGTAAGGGCTTTCTTTGCTCAGTATGTAGTTGGTGCCATAGTTTTTGGAGATGCCGCCCAGGAAGGCGTTGCAGTCCATTTGGCTCTGGTGCATGATGTGGGCGCACATGGTCGATGTGGTGGTTTTGCCGTGTGTGCCGGCAAAGCAGAGACCTTTGGCGGCGCGTGTGAGTGTGCCGAGCACCTGTGCGCGTTTTTCTATTTCGAACCCCTCGGCACGGAAATATTGCAGTTCCTTGTGGCTTTCGGGAATGGCCGGCGTGAAGATAACCAGTGTTGATTGGCGGTTTTTGCAGGCGTGGGGTATTTCGTCAACGTTTTCTTCGTAGTGAATGAGCATGCCTTCTTTTTCGAGCTGGGCCGTGAGCGCAGAGGGCGTTTTGTCGTAGCCTGCCACCACCACGCCACGGCTGATGAAGTAGCGGGCGATGGCGCTCATGCCAATGCCTCCGGCACCAACGAAATAGACAGCTTTAATAGTTTTCAGTTCCATGATCGAACCCAAATCTTTAATCTTTATTTTTTAATCTTTAATCTTTAATCTTTCTTCGCCAGTCTGATTACTTCGTCGGCAATGATGTCGGCGGAGTGAGGCAGAGCCATCTTCAGGATGTTTTTGCCGAGTGTGGAGAGGCGTGCGTCGTCGTTTACTGTTTTCACGGCCAGGGCCAGCAGTTGGGCGGGCGCATCGGCATCCTTCACGTAGAGGGCAGCGTCTTTGCTGACCAGTGCCATGGCGTTTTTGGTCTGGTGGTCTTCGGCCACGTTGGGCGAGGGCACCAGAATCACGGGCTTGCCCAGCAGACAGAACTCGCTGATGGAACCGGCTCCGGCACGGCTGATGACCAGGTCGGCAGCACGGTAGGCGGCTCCCATGTCGCTGATGAAGTCGGTGACGTGGAGCATGGGCAGGTGGGTGCCTTTCAGCTGCTCGGCAATGGCGGCACTATAATATTTGCCCGTTTGCCAGATGAACTGCACACCCGACTGCTCCACCAGGTCGAGGTGCTGCAGAATGCTCTCGTTGATGGTTCGAGCACCCAGACTGCCGCCCACCAGCAGTATGGTTTTCTTCTCTGGGTCGAGAGCGAAACTGCGGATGGCCTCTTCGCGGCTGATGGTGGTCTGAAGCAGGGCTTGGCGTACGGGGTTGCCGGTCATCATGATTTTCTCGGCAGGGAAGAACTTCTCCATGCCCTCGTAGGCCACACATATCTTGGCGGCCTTGGCGGCCAGTATTTTGTTGGTTTTGCCCGCAAACGAGTTTTGTTCCTGTATGAGGCACGGAATGCCCATGCCCATTGCGGCTTTCAGGGTGGGAAAACTGGCATAGCCGCCCACACCCACGGCAGCCATGGGGCGGAACTGGCGCAAAATCTGTTTCACCATCTGGTTGCTGCGCCACATCTTGAAGGGCAGCGACAGGTTCTTGAGCAGGTTCGAACGGTTGAAACCGCTGATGGGCAGACCCTTAATTTCGTATCCGGCCTGCGGCACGCGCGTCATCTCCATCCGGCCCTCGGCACCCACAAACAGGATTTTGGCTTCGGGACACTTGGCCTTGATGGCGTTGGCTATAGAGATGGCGGGGAAAATGTGCCCCCCTGTGCCGCCTCCGCTGACGATGATTCTCAGTTCTTCGTTCATAGTTCTACAATTTCTGCAAAAGTACGAAATTAATTTTTCTTTCTGTCAAATTTGCACCAATATTTTTCCGTTTTGTTGTTGTCGGCAACGGTGTGCCGGTTTTAGGCGCGGCTGACGGCCAACCGAGCGTTGCCGCCACTGGTGTCGGTATCGGGCTCGTCTTTCTTTTTGGCCGAGTAGCTCACACTGAGAATGGCCCCCATATAGACGCAGTTGATGATGGTCGAGGTGCCTCCTTTGCTGATGAGCGGCAGCGGCTGTCCCGTTACGGGTACTAATCCTACGGCCACGAGCATGTTGAACATGGCTTGGGTCACCAGTAGCAGAGCCAGTCCCATGATGAGCAGTGCCGGGAAAATGTTTTCGCAGCGGTTGGCGATGGTTGCGGTGCGGAACAGCAGGATAATGTAGAGCAGACACACCACGACAGCCCCGATAATGCCCATCTCCTCGATGATGATGGCGTAGATGAAGTCGGAGAACGCCTGCGACAAGAAGTCGCGCTCCACCGAGTTGCCCGGTCCCTTGCCTACAATGTTGCTCGAGGCGATGGCTATGTTGGCATGTGCCACCTGCGCGTCCTTGTCGAGGTCGAAGTCGTTGGGCGCCACCTCCTTGCTGTTGAGGAATTTATCGATGCGCGATTTCCAGGTGTCAGCGCGGTGGAAAAGCTTGTCCAGTCCGCTGGGCTTTTCGATTTCGGCCTCGGCTGCGGCCTCGGTCATAGCCATCTTGGGGTCTTTCTCCTCGGTGTCGTTGCCCACTATCATGATGGTGGCCAAAAGGAATGCCAATCCCAGCATGGCCAATCCCAGCAGCTTGCCAATTTGTGTGAGGGGCACTCGTCCGATGAACATCATCATTACGATGACGGCACTCACAAGCACAGCTGTTGAGAGGTTTTCGAGCATAATGAGCGGTACAATGCAGGCGCATACCCATAAAATGTACTTGAACGCGCGCTTGTCGGCACCGCGCTCAGTCTGCATGGCACTCAGTATCTGCGCCACGGCCAGTATCAGCGCCCCCTTGGCTATCTCAGAGGGCTGAAACTGAATGCCCACAAGGCTTATCCACCGCTGGGCACCGTTGGTGCTATGGCCCGCCAGCAACACCCACACAAGCGTGAACAGGGCAAACGCCAGCATGAACGGGGTGACAATCTTGAAGTACTTGCACTTGACGTTCATCACCACCACCATGCAGAACACGCCCACCAGCAGCAGGCCGGCATGCTTGATCATGGGACTCCAGTAGTTGCCGCTCTTGTAGGTCAGCACGCTCGAAGCACTATACACCTCGACAATGCTGATGATGCAGAGCAGAAAGAACACCATCCAGATGATGCCGTCGCCCTTGAATTTCTTGCTGAATATTTTGTCTAACATATTCCTAACCCAAAACTCCTAACTCCTAACTCCTAACTCTTAACTCCTAACTCTCACAAGTTTCTCACCAGGGTCTTGAATTGCTCGCCGCGGTCCTCCATGTTCTTGAACAAGTCGAACGAGGCGCAGCACGGACTCAGCAGCACCGTTTCGCCGGGTTTGGCCATTTCGTAGCAGGCCTCCACACACTCGCGCGTGGAGGGGGTGTCGCGCACGGGAATGCCCAGCGGGTCGAAGAAGTTGTGCAGCTTGGTGTTGTCGGCTCCGAGATACACCAGCCCCGAGCACTTCTGCAGCACCAGGTCGCGAATGGCGTTGTAGTCGTTACCCTTATCCTTGCCGCCGATGATGAGAATCACCTTGGTGCGCATGCTCTCCAGCGCATACCAGCAGGCGTCCACGTTGGTGGCTTTCGAGTCGTTGACGTAGTTGACGCCGCGCACTGTGGTAACCCGCTCCAGGCGGTGCTCCACACCGGGGAAGTCGCTCAGGCTCTTGCGGATGTTCTCCTTGCGTATGCCGCTGATGTTCGATGCGATGCCGGCGGCCAGCGAGTTGTAGATGTTGTGCTTGCCGGTGAGGCTCAGCTCCTCCTGCTCCATGTTGAACGGGGTGGGGTACTCTATCTTGTACTGGCCCTCCTCTATATAGCCAATGCTGCCGCGCTCCTTTAGCTCGGAGAAGGGGCACTGCACCGCCTTGATGTCGTATTTCTCCAGCTCGCGCTTGATGATGGGGTCGTCGTTCCAATAAACGAAGGCGTCGTCGGCGGTCTGGTTCTGAATGATGCGCATCTTGGAGTCCACGTAGTTCTGCAT
>JAEEGL014307269.1_pt1 | contig 10502 bp, 5 predicted proteins | sample 9134231 | NCBI WGS metagenome assembly JAEEGL01 (sample SAMN16246548, study PRJNA631951) | gut metagenome | biome: gut microbiome; feature: rumen; material: fiber-attached | host: Bos | place: Iran: Karaj | collected 2018-10 | reverse complement strand
GCGGTGGTAGTGCTCCTCGATGCGCTTGCCGAGGTTGCGCGAGCCGGAGTGGATCATGAGCCACACCTTCGCGCCGCCCTCGGGCTCGCCATCGCCGTCGAGGGCCGTCGAGCGCTGCAGCTCGACGAAGTGGTTGCCGCCGCCGAGGGTGCCGAGGTTCATGCGGTCGATCTTCGTGGGCCACAGGCCCGCGCGGGCCTCGTTGTGCTCGCTGTACGACTCGAAGCCCTCCCATTCCTGGCGGACGGGATGGCTGACGCCCTCGCCGACGGGGATGCGCTCCTTTAGCCGCTCCTGGAGGGCGCGCCGCACGCGGAGGTCAGCGAAGCGCTCGGCCGGGAGGTCCGTCTCGACGGCGCGCATGCCGCAACCGATGTCGACGCCTACGGCGGCGGGGATCACCGCCGCGTCCGCCGCCACAACGCCGCCGATGGGCATGCCGTAGCCCTGGTGGCAGTCGGGCATCAGGGCGACGTGCGAGACGAGCGCCGGGTGGCGGGAAAGGTTCTCCGCCTGCGTCAGGGCGCCCGGTTCGACGTCGGCGCACCAGGAGCGGATGGGAAGAGATTCGGTGTCCAGTTGCTTGGTCCAGTTCATGGGTGTTCCTCGTGCTGTTTGAGATTGGGTTCGTCTATCTCTCTGCAACAACCGTGCCAGGGATGGACTGGGCGAAGAACCGGCCCAGATTCCGCGTTTTGGTGGTTTTTTCGCGGAATCGACCGCACGCAACGCCAAAGGCATTCTCAAAACTTCTAGGCGTTAGAAATTCAGATAGTGTTCGCGGCTACTCAGCGTGGCAGAGTCTTCGGCTTCGGGACGGTGAGGGCGAACGCGCTGTTGGCGAGGCCCATCAGGGCGGAGAAGGTGAAGAGGACGCCGGCGCCGAAGCGGTCGAAGACGAAGCCGCCGACCAGCGCGAAGAACACCGTCACGACATGGTTCATGGAGATGCCGGAGGTGAGCGTAGCGGTGAGCTCCTCCTGCGAATCGGAGAGGGTTCGCGCATAGAGGTTCGTCGCCATCGAGGCGCTGGAGAGGATGGCGTCAAGAATGTAGTTGGCGCATACGACCACAGTCGCGACCGGGCGCGGGAACCAATCCTTCGCGTAGCCGTAGAGCAGGCACACGAAGAAGAGAATCACCGTGTCCCAGACCATGACGTTGCGGTAGCCCCAGCGGTCGACAAGCCGGCCGATGAGCCGTCCGCCCCAGAGCGCCGTGAGGAGTGCCGCGACCGCCAGGAGCGCGGCGACGTGCTGCGTCGGCATGCCGTAGAGCTTTACGAGCACGAACGGCCCGAACGTGAAGAATACCTGCTTGCGCGCGCCGTAGAAGAGCTCCAGGACGTAGAACCGCCAGAACTTGCGGCGGAAGTAGAACGACGGGCGCGGGCGCTTCGCGAGGCCCGGCTCGCGCACGGAGGAGGCGACGGCCAGGCTCGCCGCGATGAGCAGCGCGACGAGCGCGAAGACGGCCGCGTAGAGCGGGCGTTCGCGGCCCGGGCCGAGAATTCGCGTCCCGATGAAGAACACGGCGGCGACGGCGATGGCCCCCGCAACGGAGCCCGCGCTCATCGCGCCGGTGACGATGCCGAGCGATTCGCCGCTTCGCCCCTCGCGGGCAATCGAGAGCGCAATCGACTGGCGCACGGGCATGACGAGGTGTTCGCCAAGCGCCCACAGAACGATGATGGCGACGACGCCGGCGAACGGAACCGGAACGATCAGCAATAGCGCGGCCACCAGCGAACAGGCGGTGCCGATGCGCAGGACTTTCCAGTCCGAGAAACTGTGGAGCGCGGCAAGGATGGCGACAAGCGTGACGCCGGGCATTTCGCGCAGGAACTCGAGCGTCCCGCGCTGGAGGCCGGTGACGTCGTAGAACTCGACGAGGAAGTTGTTGAAGACGGCCGCGAAGCAGCCGGTGCCGATGCCCCATACGAGGATGCTCGCGAAGAAGGCGCTCGCGCCGGAACCTGGTCGACATACGTCCGTGAAGGAGGAGAAAGGCATGCGCATGGCGGGGTGTAAGTCTACCGGAAAACCGGAGGCGTCGCAAGGCCACGATCCATCCCGCAGTTTGTCATGCTCCGGAACCGAGCGGGATTGTCAAGGCGATAGAATGGGGGGTTCCCTTTCCGCCCGGATTGGGGTACACTTCCGGCTGGAGCCTAAAGCATCTGCCACACGAGAAGGAAACATCGACATGAAAATCGGGATTTGCTCAGACATCAGCCGCATCGCCACAGTTCGCGACATGGGGTACGACTACATCGAATGTTCGTCCGCGGGTCTGGCCGCGAAAACGGACGCGGAGTTCAAGGAGGCCGTTCGCAGTGCCCGTGATTCGGGGCTTCCTGTGATGTCGACCAACGGCCTGTTCCCCTGGACGCCGGAGTACCGGTTCTTCTCCGAAACGGCGACGAACGACTTCCTGCTGGACTACCTGAAGCGCATCTTCGAGCGCGAGGGCGAGCTGGGCGTGTCATCGGCCGTGTTCGGCAGCGGCGGCTCGCGTCGCTTCCCGGAAAACGTGTCGTACCCGGACGCATGCCGGCGACTGGTGGAGGTGATGCGGATGGCCGGCGACTGCGCCGCCCCGTACGGCATCACGGTTGTCTTCGAGCCGTTGCGCCCGGCCGAGACGAACATCGGGAACTCGCTTTGCGAGGGGGCGCTGCTCGTCCAGATGGCGGACCACCCGAATGTCGGCCTGCTGGCGGACTACTACCACATGGCCGTCGCGGGCGAGCCGATGTCGGAACTGTGCCGCATCGGAGGCGTCCGCCACGCGCACATCGCGACGCGCGAAGGACGGCATGCGCCTCTCGTGGCGGGATCCGATGACTTTCTCGGGTTCTTCCGCGGACTCAAGAAGCTCGGGACGTGCGACGGCGTGAGCATCGAGTCGGGGTGGGCGGACTTTGGACGGGATGCGCCAAGGGCTCTCGCCTTCCTGCGCGGCATCGCGGCGCAGGCGGATGCCGAGTAAGGCTTCCGGCAGTTTTTCACCAATAGAAAAACAAAAGGTATACCATGCACCGCAACCATCAGCTCTTCCGCACCCAGAGGAGGGGTTTCTTTGTTCTGGCCGCCTTGGCGTTTCTCGTGCCATGCGCCCTCCGCGCCGAACGCATCAATCCCGAAACCGATCTCCTAGCCGGAGCCGTCCCAGACACGGTGTTGTCCATCGGCGGTGGCAGCACTTCTGGCCAATGGAGTAGTGAAAACATCTGGGTATTCCTCAATGCGAGCGATGCAAGTTCCGGCATGTTCTACATGAACCAGGTTGACGACCCCGGCTGCTACGTGGACTTCACGGTGAACCTCAACCAGAATTTCAATGTATCCGAATGCTTCAACACCTACGCCATCCGCGTGGCGAAGAGCGGCCAGTATCAGAATGTCAATCGTGCCCCGAAGAAGTGGCAGGTCTTCGGCAAGACCGACGAGGAAGGCGCCGACTGGGTGCTCCTCGACACCGAGAACGACCAGACCGGCTGGCAATTCGCCGACAACGGCGGCGACACCTCGGTGTATGGCGTCGCGGACTCCCCCGGCGAGACGCGCTACTACCACTTCGAGAACGGCGGCATCCGATACAAGTATCTCCGCTTCCGCTTCCTCGAAAACAACGGCGACGGCACCTATCTCCTCGTGGCGCGGATCATCCTCTACAGCGCCGCCACGCCCGCCTCCGGCGCCACGGCGGAAACGTTTGCGAATTGCACCGACCTTGTGCCGCCCTCGACATCGGCGACTCAATCCCGCTACACGACCACCACCCACACCGCCTCCGGCAGCTTTTCAGCCGGCAATGTCAGGGAGCCGTTCTCCAACAACGACCCGGCCCGTGTCCTCATGGAACGCTCCGTGAGCGACACGGCTGACATCATCTACGAGTTCGGCACCGATGACAAGAAGATCGTGAACGGCTACATGGTCCGTTTCACCGACCATCAATACACGACTTTGTCGCGCGCCCCGTACTCCTGGACGTTCTACGGCAGCGACGACTACGAGCACTGGACCCCCGTCGATTCCCGCACCGACCAGGTTTCGTGGGGGAGGGGCGAAAAGCGCTACTACCTCTTTGACAACCACACCGCATACGCCTACTACAAAATCCTGTTCACCCAGAACAACGGGGCGACGGATCGCTACGAATTCGGCAACCTCGACTACTACTACCTCCCGCAGACAGGCGTGTTCTTCACCAGACTCGACACGGCGTTTTCCGACGGGACGCTGACCGTTTCCGGCGCGGTCGCGATAGACTCCCTCGCGGCGGATGTGTCGTTCTCGATTGTCGCGAACGGCGTCCGTTTCACGCAGGATTGCGGCACCAAGCAGCCAGGCGAAACGTTTTCGGCGTCGTTCCCGGTGTCGCAGGGAACCCTCTATGGAACCTTGACGGGTGTTTCCGCCAACGGAGCCTACACGAACAGCATCGTGCAAGGTCCGGTCTACATCCCCGGCGCGACCGCCGTGCGTTTCGTCTCGCCCGACGGCTATGACTCGAATGCCGGAACCTCGCTGGAAGCCCCGATGCGCCGTATCGCGACGGCCGTTGCGTCGCTCGGCGCGGAGGGCGGCACGGTCTATGTCCTCCCCGGAACCTACTCCGAGACGAACGACATCTCCGCCGTGGAGCTGACAGCGCCCGTATCCGTGATCGGCGTCACCGGCGATCCGGCGGATGTCACCGTGACCCGGACGGCAAGCTACGCGCGCGTCTTCAAGCTCGACAACGCCTCCGCGCTTGTCCGCGCTGTCACGATGCAGGGCGGCAGCGTCCAGAACGAGCCCAAGGAGGGATATACCGTGACGGAAGCGAACACGCCGGCGAACTCCTCGAACGGAAACGCCGTGAATGGCGGCGACCTCTGGATCACGGCCACTGGCGGCCTGGTGGAGAACTGCATAGTCAAGAATGGGCAGGTAAAGCGCTACGGCAAAGCCGGCGGCAACGTGTACATGCAGGGCGGACGCCTGTCGCGCTGCGCCGTCACGGGCGGCGATCTTGTGGGAACCCACAACAGCTCCCAGGGCGATTGCGGGACCAGCCTTCTGGCCGATGGCGGCATCGTGGAGAGTTGCCTCTTCACGGGCACGACGGACAACCATGTGGCGCCCGTCTGCGTCGGCGGCACGGCGAAGATGATTAACTGCGTTGTCGCCGGCAATTCCGGCACGAACTGCGGCGGCATCCTGGTTAAGGGCAACAACTCCCGCGTCGTGAACAGCGTCGTCTACGGCAACGCCGCCACGGCGGAAGGCGGCAACGCCGTCTATCTCGCAAGCCAAAAATCCGGTTCCGTACCGTCGAACGGATTCGAATCGACGACCTTCGTGAACTGCGCCTCCGACGGCGCGGCCATCAACGCAACGTGCATTCTTGTCGACGCGACAGCCTTCGCGGATGCCGAGAACGGTGACTATTCGCCCGCGTCGAAGGATTCGCCGCTCGTGAACAAGGACGCCGGCTACGCCGCCTACGGCGGAATCGCGTCTTTCGACCTCGTCGGGAATGCCCGCATCTGCGGCCCGCGCGCCGACATCGGCGCCTACGAGTTCCAGTACGAAACGCCGCCGGCAACAGTGCTCCTCCTCCGCTAGCACACGGAGACTCGCGGAGGGGAAGATCGGTCTCACGCGGGGTTCGCGGAATACGCGGAGCCCCAATTAGGCTTTGCGTTCTTTGTGTCCTTTGCGTTGAGAGTTCCTCACGCGGAGGGCGCGGAGTCCGCGGAGTTTTGTCGATGGATGTTTCGCCCGCGGGCGGGCCGCCCACGCCTCGACAAGTCTCAAACGCAGAATGAGATTTTGGGTTGCTTGACGCGCAGATGAAATTGGTGTAGGATGCCTGTCAACGAAGGGTTTCATCCCTTTAAAACCAAGAAAGGAATTCCATGCACCGCAATCATTTGCTCCCCTGCGCCCAGGGGAAGGAACTTTTTCTTCTGGCCGCCTTGGCGCTTCTTATTCCGTGCGCCCTCCGCGCCGATTCCGTCGACTGGACGGCCTACAAGAAAGGCTTCACCGTCTCGTTCCCCGGCTACAGGGGCACCACGACGCTGGAGAACTTCCCCGTCCTCGTCCGCCTTTCCGCCGAGCTCAACGACTTCGACTACTCGAAGTGCGCGGCCAACGGCGCCGACCTCCGCTTCTCGGACGCCGAGGGCAATCTCATCCCCCACGAAGTCGACACCTGGAACCCAGATGGCGAGTCGCTCGTCTGGGTCAAAGTGCCGACGTTCAACAAGGACGCCATCATCAAGGCGCACTACGGCTGTTCCAATCCAGCGACCGTCAACCCGCAGGATGTGTGGAGTTCCGGCTATATCGCCGTGTGGCACTTGAACGAGACCGGCAAGACCATGACCGACTCGTCATGCGGCGGGACGGCTCTAAAAGAGGCGAACAAGTCTGGAACGACGGATTCGATTCTCTCCGGGCAGACCGGACTTTTTGGCAATTCGGTTGAGTTCGGAAAGCTGGAAGGGCATACGGGCAGCCTTGCCGCGTCCGGCGAGCGCTACAAGACTGCTGGCACGGCCAACTTCACCGTAGAGTTCTGGTCGTATCAGGACGGTTTCAACCCTACGAACATTCCCAACAACATGACGTACATGAGGGAAGTCGAGTCTGCGAAGCAGAACACTGTATGGAATATCAACACCGTGAAAACGACATCATACGGTTATGGCGGAAAATCGGTCGCGCAGGTGTTTAGGGAAGACGGCGGGAACGTTACCCTGTCGACAGGCACCATTACCCCGGCTCGCGGGGAATGGACGTACCAGTACTTCCGTACCATCGACACGGTCAAGTTCTATCAGGGGATGAACGGCTCCCCGAATCTCTCTTACTCGACTACTTCTACCACTGGCGTCACCAACCATACCGTTGGAACTACGATTTACATCGGCAACTCCGGTATATCCGGGGGGGCGGCGTTCCAAGGCAAGATCGACGAGGTTCGCATCTCGAACGTTGCCCGTTCCGATGACTGGATGGTGGCGAATTACGACATGGGCACAAATAATGAGTTCGTCTTCTACGAAATGGACAACGACTGGAAGAAGTACACGCACAAGCTCCCCATCTCGTTCACGAACTACACGGGCTCGACAACGCTGGAGAGCTTCCCCGTGCCCGTGCGGCTTTCCGAGTACGACGAGACGAGCGGGACTGGCGTCAGCGGCTTTAAATACGCCGACTTCCAGAAGGAGAACGGCGGAGACCTTCGCTTTGCCGATGAGAACGGGACCCTACTTCCAAGCGAAGTCGAAGTCTGGAACACCAACGGCGAGTCGGTTGTCTGGGTGTCCCTGCCGACGCTTGCGCCTAACGGAGAGAACAAGATTACCGCCTATTACGGCTGGGCGTTTGCGCCCTCTGTGAGCCCGACCGATGTCTGGTCGAACGGATACGTTGCGGTTTGGCACATGAACGGCGACGGGACGGGAATGGTCGATTCCAGCAGCGGCGGAAAAACCCTCAAGGAGCATGCCGACAATGCCGGCAAGAACCTCTACGGACAAGCGGGCATCGTCGGCACGGCTGTCGAGTTCGACCTTGACGGCTTACACAAGGGCGGGCTTGAAACCCGAGATTTGCGCTATTCGCTTGTCGGATCGGGTTCTTTTACAATCGAGGTCTGGGCAAAGCAGGACGTCTACGATCCGGACGCGAACCCGCTGAACCGATATATGGCGTATATGGCTGAGGCTCAGTATGTTTCACCCTGGGTGACACCCTGGTCATGGCGCGACATAAAGACTGGCTACGGAAAGAACGGCAAGACGTGTCTCACAATCCTCGAAGGCAGTCTCAAAGCGGACGGCACGGCCGACGCCAAGTATCTCCAAAACAACAACCGCACACCGCCCTGGAAGCAGTGGAACTACCAGGTGGCGCGCTATGACGGGTCAAGGTATGTGCACAACCTGAATACCGAGCAATTGGCGACCCTAAGTTGTAATTCAATTACGAATGTCTCAAGTACGGCGTTCTATGTCGGCAATAGCAACCGCACCGGCTCTGAAGCATATTCCGGCAAGCTCGACGAAATCCGCATCTCGTCTGTGCCGCGCTCCGACGCCTGGATCCAGGCGACGTACGATTCGATCAAGATTCCGGCGGCCTATTCGCGGGTGGTTCCCAACATCGCCGCCACGCTGCTCATCGTCAAGTAGCACCGAGCAAGGAAGCCCTCACCATGAAAAGCAATCTGAAATGGACAGCCCTCCTCGCGGTCGCCGGAGCGGGGCTTGCCCGGGCGGAGCAGTCCGCCCCGTTCCGCCTCTACGCGCAGACGCTGGAGGCCGAGTTCGCGTCGGCGGAAGACGCCGAGGCCGCCGAAATCGCCCTCCGCGACCTCCCGCCGGGGATGGAGATGTCCCTCACGGGTCGCGGCGACGACACCAACGACCGCCACCTCCCGCACGCCCAGGCCCTTGCCGCCGCCGGCGCGAAGTGCACCTACTACCTCAACGGCTTTTCGACGGAGCACGTCGAAAAGGTCCTTCGGCCCATCCTCGCGCTCGGGCACTCCTTCGGCGCCCACACGAAGACCCATCCCCAGCTTACGACACTCAACGCGAACGGCATCAACGACGAAATCCTCGGAAACCGCATCGCCATCGAGTCGGCTACCGATTCCTGCGTCTCGTCCTTCACGCTCCCGTTCTGCGGCTATGACAACCGGGGCAATCCCCCCGCTCGCACCGCCATCGGCGAGTCCCTGCGCCGCGCCGGAATCCTCGGTGGCGGCGATGTAATCCAGGATCCCGTCTCCCTCTACGGACTTCCCGCCGACTCGTACGTCGGCTGCCTCCAGTACGGATTCAACGACAGAAAACCCTCGCGCCAGCTCTTCCAGGAGGGCATCGCCAAGGCCGTGGCGCGCATCAGGGCGAACGACCTGCCGCCCTGCGGCCCCCACGTCGTCATGGGCATGCACTCGTGGGCCGACGATGCGGGCATGGCGGAGCTGACCCCGTGCTTCGAGATCCAGACGAGGAACCCCGATGCGCCCTTCGCCGGACGTACCTGGATCTGCACCGAGAACGAGTTCATCGCGGCATGGATGCAGGCCCGCCACACGCGCTTCACCGACATCTCTCGCTCCGGCATCCGTGTCCGCTGGACACTCCTCCGCCCCGAGCCTGCGGATATGGGCGCCGACGTGCCGCTTTTCGTCGCATTCAGCCGTCCTCCCGTCGCGGTGCGCCTCGACGGGGCGGAAACGCCCGTCGCCGAATCCGGCCAGGCTTCGCTCCCCAACGCCTCTGTGCATCGCACCCCCGCTCTCATCGAGCGCGTGCCCACCACGGACGACTCAGCCGACCTCGTTCCCTCCAAGAAGTTCCCGGGACTGCTCGCGCGGCTTGACGCGGACCCCGCCGCCTGCACGGCGGTTTTGCGCCTGCGCAACGATGGCGAATCGCCGGTGAGCCGCCTTCGCGCCACACTGCGTCTGCCGCTTGCCTTCGCGGCCGACTCTGCCACCGAAGGCGCACCGCTGCCGGAAACGCTCGCCCCCGGCGAGTCCGCCGAAGTCTCCTTCAGCCTCACGCGCCTCCACGACGATCCATGGCATAACGACGGACCTGCGCTTTTCGACGCCGAACTCGACTTCGACTTCGGCGATGCGGCGGGACGCCTCCACGTCACGCGGCGCATCGTCACCCCATGCACGCCCGACCCGGCGTGCCTGCGCGATTGCGCGCGCGCGGCCACTGCGCTTCCCGTCGCCGAGTGGACGCCGGAAAAGCTTGCGGCTCTTTCGCGTCTCGATGCGCCGCTGGACGGCCTGCGGCTCTTTCCCATGGATGCGTCGCCGGTCTATGTCTCGTGCGCGTTTCTACAGCGCCCGACGGTTCCCGAGGCGAAGTCTCTGTTCTACGCCGTTCCGAAGGAGGAGCGCGAGGCCTACTGGGACCTGATTGTCGCGGAATTCACCGCCAAGGGCGGCGAGGCCACGCTCGGCGTACGCGGCGCCGGCACCCTCTATCTCAACGGCGAGGAGTGCCCGTTCAAGGACGGCACGCGCGTTCAGACCCTTCCGGGAAAGAACCGCATCGTGCTCGTCGCGCCCATGTCCCCCGCGCCCAAGAAGGGGCTTCTCGCCGTCCTGGAAAAGGACTCCGCGGGACCCTGCCCGTGGTCGGCCGTGGCACCTTAGCGTCTTACCCGATTCATTCCACACTATTTGCGCACACTATTGCCCAGCAATTCTCATTTTGAGAAGGAAGGGTCTTGGTGGCGTTTTTTTCGCGCTGTATTCGCCAGTGTCGCGGGCGGGCCGCCCACGCCCCGACAAGTCCCTGATGGCCAAAATGAGAATTGCTGCACTAGTATTCGGTCAGTCTTGGGGATGGCCGTGCTACATTTTCGCTTTCCGATGAAATCTCGATGGGTCGCCCCCCTCCGAGAGGGGGGTGCCCCGAAAGGGCGGGGGGAGTACTCCGCGAAGAGTCCATCGCTCATTTGCGG
>JAEEGL014247472.1_pt1 | contig 10502 bp, 6 predicted proteins | sample 9134231 | NCBI WGS metagenome assembly JAEEGL01 (sample SAMN16246548, study PRJNA631951) | gut metagenome | biome: gut microbiome; feature: rumen; material: fiber-attached | host: Bos | place: Iran: Karaj | collected 2018-10 | reverse complement strand
TGAAAAGAGGCAGTTGTAAGCTTCGCCTAAGCGCATTATCCGAAAATACTGATTCAAATCTTTCATATGCCACAAGGCTTCTCGAGAGCCTTGAAAAAGCCGGTATCCAACCATCTCAGACGCAGCTTGTAATGCTTGGAAGGGGAGATGAAGACGGAGCAGCACTTCTTGCTTCTAATTCCCACTACGGCTATGGTTCAGTTAAGGTGTTTAACAAGCCGGAGCTTGTTGCAAGGCTCCTTATGCAGGAATACCCCATCTGTAACGCAATCTCTTTTGACGAAAACGGAAAAGCTACAGAGGATGCAGAGTGTGTTCTTGTAGGATTTGGGCGCGTTGGTCAGGAGACTCTGAGAAAGCTTGTTGCCAATGGCCAGTTTGAGGGCAGCAACTTCCATGTTATGGTTTTTGACCCGGCGGTTGAGAGAATAGACGGGTTCTTTAAGCTCCATTACGGCGCTATGCTAAAGAACTACAATATTGAGTTTTCTCCAAGGGACGGAAGGAGCGAGCAGGCTGTCAACTACCTTGTGGAGAAGGCATCGGTGCTTAAATACATAGTAGTTGCCCTGGACGATGAGAAGACCGGTTACGAAATAGCCCACAGCTTCCAGGAAATATTAAAGCATCAGGGTATTCACCTCCCCATCTATCAGTGTGTCAAGGACAAGGTCTTTGCATATCAGGAGGGAAAAGAGAGAAAGAAGAGAACGATATATGATGCAGACATCCTATACTACGGCAAGATGGATGAGCTTGCCATCGAGATAAACCACTACTACTGCGGAGAGGACGAGAGTGCAAAGAAGCAGTGGGAGAGCTGCGATTATTTCAGCCGAATGAGCTGCAGAGCAAGTGCTGACTATCTAAAGAGTCTTTTAAAGCGTCTTGATGCAGGCAAAAGAGCTTTAGAAGGAGATTTTCTTGAGAACCTGTCCAAGTCTGAGCACCACAGATGGTGCGCATTCCACTACTCAATGGGATATGACAGGATGACGGAGGAAATCATTAAGAAGAGGGCAGAGCTCTTTTTAACTGATACTTCAGTGCGTGTTATGAAGGATGCAGCAGGTAAGCGACACGCCTGCCTGATCCCCTGGGATGAACTTGATAAACTCTCGGAGATGGAAAACGCTCTGACCGGCAAAAAACCTGACTATAAGCAGATGGACAGGGACAATATCACCACAGTTTACGGGATCATGTACCCTTAAATCCCGATAAAACTAGAAATGTGTGCTTTTTTGCGGTAAAATGGAGAAGTGTACATGTTACGGCATAATTATTCTTTGAGGAGGGAATATGAAGAAAAAGAAGTTATCTTTTGATAAGGATCTTTTCAAAAGGAGCGTTCAATATAACGTTAAGACCCTTTACAGAAAGACCATGGAGGAAGCTACACCTCAGGAGCTTTATCAGGCTGCAGCTTATGCTATTAAGGATGCAATTGTTGATCACTGGATGACTACCCAGAAGGCAGCTACTGAGCAGGATCCCAAGATTGTTTACTACATGTCTATGGAATTCCTTATGGGAAGAGCGTTTGGTAACAATCTTATAAACCTTCAGGCTTACAAGCCAGTTAAGGAAGCCCTTGATGAGCTGGGAATCGATGTAAACCTCATTGAGGATCAGGAGCCGGATCCGGCCCTTGGAAACGGCGGTCTTGGAAGACTTGCTGCATGCTTTTTGGATTCTCTTTCAACTCTTGGATATATGGCTTATGGATGTGGTATCCGCTATAAATATGGTATGTTCCGCCAGAAGATCAAGGATGGTTATCAGGTAGAGGCTCCCGATAACTGGCTTGAGAACGGAAACCCGTTTGAGCTTAGAAGAAACGAGTATGCCAAGGAAGTTAAGTTTGGCGGATATGTTAACATGCATACTGACGAACGCGGAAGAACCGTGTTCACTCAGGAAGGCTATCAGGTAGTTAAGGCTGTTCCATATGATCTTCCGGTAATCGGATATGGAAATGGCGTTGTAAATACACTAAGAATCTGGGATGCGGAGCCTATTCAGTGCTTCCAGCTGGATTCCTTTGACAAGGGCGACTATCAGAAGGCTGTTGAGCAGGAGAACCTTGCAAGCCAGCTCTGCGAAGTCCTTTACCCCAATGACAATCATATCGCTGGAAAAGAGCTGAGACTTAAACAGCAGTATTTCTTCATCTCAGCGTCTGTTCAGACTGCAATTAAGAGATATTTAAAGAACCACAAGGATATCAAGAAGTTCTACGAAAAGGCAGTATTCCAGCTTAACGACACACATCCAACTGTTGCTGTTGCTGAGCTTATGAGAATTCTCATGGACGAGTACTACCTTACATGGGATGAAGCGTGGGAAGTTACCATCAAGACCTGCTGTTACACCAACCACACCATCATGGCTGAGGCTCTTGAGAAGTGGCCGGTAGATCTTTTCCAGAGACTGCTTCCTCGTATCTATCAGATCGTTGATGAGATCAACAGAAGATTCGTTGACCAGATCATGCGCCAGTACACCAATTCTGCAGGAATCGATGTTCAGGCCAAGATAAGAAGCATGGCGATCCTTTATGACAATCAGGTCAAGATGGCTCACCTTGCAATTGTCGGCGGACATTCAGTAAACGGTGTTGCCAAGCTTCACACTGAGATCCTTGAAAAGAGAGAGCTCAAGGACTTCTACGAGATGATGCCAGAGAAGTTCAACAACAAGACAAACGGTATCACACAGAGAAGATTCCTTATGCATGCTAACCCGCTTCTTGCTGACTGGGTAACAGATAAGATCGGCGATGGCTGGATCACAGACCTTTCAGAGATGGCCAAGCTCAAGTCTTTTGTTGATGACAAGAAGGCTCTTGAGGAGTTCATGGACATCAAGTACAAGAACAAGAAGCGCCTTGCCAAGTATATCAAGGAGCACAACGGCGTTGATGTTGATCCTAAGTCTATCTTTGATGTACAGGTTAAGAGACTTCACGAGTACAAGAGACAGCTCCTTAATATCCTTCAGGTAATTCATAAGTACAACGACATCAAGGCTCATCCAACCAAGGACTTCTATCCAAAGACATATATCTTTGGCGCCAAGGCAGCAGCCGGATACCTTACAGCTAAGCTTACAATCAAGCTTATCAACTCTGTTGCAGATGTTGTTAATAATGATCCTGATATCAAGGGCAAGCTCAAGGTTGTATTCATTGAGGATTACAAGGTTTCAAATGCTGAGCTTATCTTTGCGGCAGCTGATGTATCAGAGCAGATCTCAACTGCAAGTAAAGAGGCTTCCGGAACCGGTAACATGAAGATGATGCTCAACGGAGCAGTTACTCTTGGAACAATGGACGGAGCTAACGTAGAGATCGTCAATGAAGTTGGTGAGGAGAATGCAGTTATCTTTGGTCTTACTTCACAGGAAGTTATGGACTATGAGAGAAACGGTAACTACAATCCAATGGATATCTATAACAGCAATCCTAATGTTAAGTCAGTTCTGGATAAGCTGGTTGATGGAACATTCTCTCAGGACAGAGAGCTGTTCAGACCGCTTTACAATTGCCTGCTTAACACCATCAACTCCAATAAGGCTGACCAGTACTTCATCCTTAAGGACTTCGAGTCTTACCTTGAGGCACAGAGGAGAATTACTGACGCCTATGCAGATAAGAAGCGCTGGGCAAAGATGTCACTCATGAATACTGCATGCTGTGGTAAGTTCTCATCAGACAGAACAATCCAGGAATATGTAGATGAGGTTTGGCATCTGGACAAGCTTCAGATGGAAGTTAAATAAATCAGCATAAAAATAGCGCCTTCCACTCTTTTGGAGTGGGAGGCGTTTTGTTATTAGTCGGTTAAATAAGTCCGGGATCTTACATAAGGTCAGAAGCCTTAATATGTGGATTGTGATAGTGATCTCTCTTGTCTGTTATAGCGCCGATGGAGATAGCACTTGTCGGGCAGTACTGAAGGCAACCGAGGCACTGGGCACAGTTGCTTCCAATAACGGCTTTGCCGTTTTCGATTTGTATGTTTCCTCTTGGGCAGATCTTGGCGCACTGTCCACAGCCAACACATTTATCGCTAACTGCAAATGCTGCGATCTTCTTTTTGGCAATGACAGGCCAAAGCATGTTTTCAAAGGCGTTAAGAATATTCATTGGTGGCTTCCTGGTTTTGATAACGCCATCAGATATTTCTTGTGCCATTTTCCCTGCAAGGTCTTTACTTCTTGCCTGAGCTTCGCCGACTGTCATCATAGGCATCATGAGCTTGTGAGGGAAGAGCCAGATGCAGCTGCACTGGTGTGTGATCTTGCCCCAGTACTTAAGGGGAATTATTTTATTCAGTTTGGCAAGGCCTGTTCCTGCGTATGCCGAGCAGGATACAACACCAAAGGTGTATGTGCCGGGTTTGATCTTTACCTTCTTGGCGCAGGTAAATACGTCCTCCGGAGCACCACCGCCGTAGCATGGGAAAACAAAGCCCACTTTTGCAGCGTCAGTAACATTTGGAATACTCATTCCTTCTCGAATTCTTACGATATCAGCGCCACCTATACCATCTGCAATATTCCTTGCGATGTCCAGGCAGTTGCCGGTACCTGAAAATACAAAAATCACATTTTTCATAGTCATAACCCTCCAAAAAAGATTATACACCTTATTCGCAGTAGTTTGCATGCGCGCAGAATGCATATTACAATTAGTTTATGGAAAAAGCATACAAATTACTGTTTAACACAGAAGAATCAGATGATTTATACGTATATTGCTGCGGACTGTCCCAGACACTTCCCGGACACAGCTTTGGCCCTGCGCTTAAGCCTCACTTTATGATCCACTACTGTCTTAGCGGAAAGGGGCGTTTTAAGATGGGAGGAAAGAGCTATCCACTAAAGGAAGGTTATGGCTTTTTGATAGTCCCTGATGAGCTTGCCTACTATGTATCCGATGAAAAAGACCCATGGACCTACGCCTGGGTTGGCTTTGGCGGAAGGCGGGCAGAGGCGATCGTGTCCCAGCTTGGACTATCGGTTGCGCAGCCTGTTTTTAAGAGCACAGCATCCAAGGATATATATGACCTGGTAAAAGACATGATGGATCACAATACCTTCAGTGTGGAGGATTCACTTCGAAGGAACGGCCTTCTGTCCATGTTCCTGTCAGTAATTGCATCAGGGATGAGTGTCACCCAGAAAAGCGACTCGGGAAGTGACAATGATTATGTCACAAAAGCTCAGGCCTATGTAAGGAGCAATTACTGCAATCCCATCAAGGTCACGGATATCGCTAATTATGTCTGCATAAACAGAAGTTATCTTTATACTCTTTTTGAAAAGAATCTTGGAATATCGCCACAGCAGTATCTGACAAGCTATAGGATCGCCAAGGCGGTAGAGCTTTTGCAGCTTACAGATCTTCCAATCGAATCAATTGCAATTTCCTGTGGATATTCAGATCCTCTTGTATTCTCCAAGGCCTTTAAGCAGGAGAAAAAGCTGTCGCCTTCAGCTTACAGAAAATCACTTCCAAAGGGTGATTCAAAGGCTGCAAGCAAGGAGCATCTGCTCCAGGTTGAGCAGCTCATAGAGCAAAGACAGATGGAATCCAATGACCCTAACTGATAAGTCACCAAAAACGCCGTCCAACAGGTGCCCAATTCGCAAAAGTGGAGGGCGTTTTTCATTGTTTTTTCCTTAACTTTACTGTAAAATGTAAATTGCATTTTGAAGAATACGCGAAATGTGAAAGGAACATGTTTTGGCAAACGATATCAATGATTTTTTAGAGGCCGGAAATGAAATATTGAACAGCGTATCCAGCGCCATAGACAGGAATGATTATTCTACTCTCCACGCAGATGTGGCTAAGGCTATTAAGTCCGTAAGTATGGACAGGCGGACCACTTATTCCAGTCAGGTCAGACAGAATGCGCAGCGTCAGGTGAATGTTAAGCCGAAGATCATTCCATTTTTCCAGAAAAGGATAAGCAGATATCTCGGCGTTCCGCAGATGGCTGTGTTTGGCGCTTTAGGAGCATTTGTTTTAATGGATTTTCTTGGGATGCTCCTGATTGGTTCTGTGCCTGCAGCAATTGCAACGGGTGTGATCACCGCAGGATGTGGCCTGGGATTCCTTTTCGGAAAAAAGAAATATGACCTTGCCAAGAAATATTATCAGTACGGCAATGTTCTTGGAGAGGCAGAGTACTTTAACATCGCAGATCTTGCCAAAGTCACCATGAAGAGTGACAAGGAAGTCCTTAAGGACATCAAGAGCATGATCAAGCTCGGGTTCCTTCCAAGAGCAAGACTTGATTCAACTGAGAAGGTCTGCATGGTAACAGACAGAGCTTACGAGCAGTACCTTGGAGCTGAACAGGACAGAGCAGCAAGGGAAGAAAGGGCAGCCAAAGAGAAGGAGGAAGCCTTCGAGAAACTTAAGGCTCAGAATGCGGAGTATGCAAACCTTCCTAAACAGGCTGTAGAAATACTTGAAGAAGGCAGGGAATACATCACCTTCGTAAGGCAGATCAACGACATTATTCCTGATACAGAGGAACTTTCCACCAAGCTTTACAGGCTTGAGGAGATAATGAACAGGATCTTCGCTCAGGTCAAGAAGGATCCTTCCAGTGCAGATGAGCTTCACAAGCTTATGAGCTATTATCTGCCAACAACCAAGAAGCTTCTTAATGCTTATGTAGAATTGGACAAAGAGCCTGAGGTTGGAACAAACATTACTCAGACCAAGATGGAGATTGATGCAGCTATAGATACCATCAACAAGGCCTTTGAAAATCTGCTGGATAGCCTGTTCCAGGATATGGCATGGGATATCTCTTCAGATATATCAGTTATGAAGACCATGATGGCTCAGGACGGTCTTACAGCCGAAGGACAGGGCGTTGCAGCACAGGTTCAGGTGGCAGGAGGTACAGCCGCACAGGTGGCAGGAGCTACTCAGGTAGCAGGGGCGCAGGCAGCAGCACAGCAAATGGAAATGAAATTTTAATATAAAAAGTTTATGGAGGATGTTATGGGAGCAGATTTAGAATTTGGAGCAGCACCGGCTGCACCATCACTTAGTTTTGGGGCAGAGGCTCAGGTGGCAGAGGCACCTCAGGCACAGGCTGCAGAGCCTGAAAAAGAGGGTTCAAATGGAAACGTTGCACTTGAGGCACAGCTTTCACCTGAAGAACTTAAGCAGGTAGAGGATTTCAGCAAGCAGATCGATATTTCCAACACAACAGGCGTAATGAACTATGGTGTTGGCACACAGAAGAAGCTTGCAGATTTCTCTGAGAAGGCTATTGAGAACGTAAGAACCAAGGACATGGGTGAAGTCGGCAACATGATCACAAACCTTGTTACCGAGCTCAAGGGCTTTGAGATAGAAGAGGATGAGAAGGGCATAAAAGCTCTTTTCAAAAAGAGTGCAAATAAGTTTGAGGGCATGAAGGCTAAATATGCCAAGGCTGAAGTTAATGTTCAGACTATTGCCAACGAGCTTGAGAAACATCAGGTAACACTTCTTAAGGATGTAGATGTACTTGATAAGATGTATGACCTCAACCTCAACTACTACAAGGAGCTTACAATGTACATCCTTGCAGGTAAGAAGAAGCTTGAGGAAGAGAGAAATACAACACTTGTAGAGCTTCAGAAGAAGGCTGAGCAGTCAGGACTTCCTGAGGATGCCGAGGCAGCAAAGGACTTCGCAAACAAGTGCGACAGATTCGAGAAGAAGATCTATGATCTAGAGCTTACAAGAACCATTGCAATGCAGACAGGACCTCAGATCCGTATGGTACAGTCTTCTGACACAATGATGGCAGAGAAGATCCAGTCAACAATCGTTAATACAATTCCTCTTTGGAAGAACCAGATGGTTATTGCCATGGGTATCGAGCATGCTACTCAGGCAGCAAGAGCAGAGAGAGAAGTTAACGATATGACTAACAGCCTTCTTAGAAAGAACGCTGATGCACTTAAGGTTGCTACAATTGAGAGTGCAAAAGAGGCTGAGAGAGGAATTGTTGATATGGAGACTCTTAAGCACACCAACGAGTCCCTTATCTCCACTCTTGATGAAGTTCTTAAGATCCAGACCGAAGGTAAGCAGAAGAGACACGAGGCTGAGGCTGAGCTTGCTCAGATCGAGAATCAGCTTAAGGACAAGCTTCTTGAGGCAGCTAAGAACTGATGCAGATTTAATAGAGATTTTAGATATGGCCCCGCGGCGGAAAGTCGCGGGGCTTTTTAACATTTTGACAGCTAACGCAAACAAAGAGGTATGGAAAAACAAAAGAGCAGAGGTTATTATAATTTCACAAGAAAACACGTTAAACCAACAATTTAGGAGGGTTATATGATCGATCAGGAGATGAAAGCAAAAGTTCTTGAAAACTTTGAGAAGGTCTTTGGAAAAAATGATGCTGTTAAAGCATACTTTGCACCGGGCCGTGTTAACCTTATCGGCGAGCACACTGACTACAACGGAGGCCATGTTTTTCCCTGCGCGCTTACCATCGGTACTTATGGAGCGGCAGCTAAGAGGGATGACAACAAGCTCAGGTTCTACTCAGTAAATCAGGACAGACTCGGTGTTGTAGAGTCATCTCTTGATGATCTTAATCCATCAGATAAGGCAGGCTGGACCAACTATCCAAAGGGAGTTGTCTGGGCTTTTGAAAAGAGGGGCATGAAGCTTGATAAGGGATTTGACCTTGTTATTTACGGAAATATTCCAAACGGATCCGGCCTTTCATCATCTGCTTCTCTGGAGGTTCTTACAGGATTTATCTTAAGAGATCTCTACGGCTTTGAAGTATCCAATCAGGATCTTGCCCTTATCGGACAGTACTCTGAGAATAACTTCAACGGCTGCAACTGCGGAATCATGGATCAGTTTGCTGTTGCCATGGGTAAAGACAACAATGCCATTTTCCTTGATACTGCCGATCTGTCTTTTGAGTATGCACCTATCGCTCTTGAGGGCTGCAAGATTATAATCGCCAACACAAATAAAAAGCACAAGCTTACAGACTCACAGTACAACGCACGTCGCAGCATGTGTGAGGAGGCCCTTGCAATCCTTCAGAAGAAGCTTGATATTAAGGGACTTGGTGACCTTTCAATAGAAGAGTTCGAGGCTAATAAAGCTCTTTTAACAGATCCTGATATGCAGAAGAAGGCTAAACATGCTGTATATGAGAACCAGCGTACCATCGAGGCAGTTAAGGATCTTAAGGCTGGAAATATTCAGCACTTCGGTGAGCTTATGAGACAGTCCCATGAGTCACTTCGCGATGACTACGATGTTACAGGCGTTGAGCTTGATACACTTGCTGAGGAGGCATGGAAGATTCCAGGCGTTATCGGTTCAAGAATGACAGGCGGCGGATTTGGCGGCTGTACTGTTTCAATCGTCAAGGACGAGGCAATTGAGAACTTCAAGAAGACAGTTGGAGAGAATTACAAGAAGAAAATCGGCTACGACGCAACATTCTATACAGTAGAGATCGGCGGAGGCCCGGAGGTAATATGATGATTCAGGAAGCGATAAATAAACTTGTTGCATATGGTCTTAAGACAGGTCTTATTGAGAAGGAAGATGTTATCTACACTGTAAATGTTCTTCTCATGGAGCTTAAGCTTGATAGTGCCAAGTACGAGGCTGACGATATCATAGCTCTTTCCAAAAAGGTTCCGTCTGAGGAAAAAGAGCTGGCTGCTTACCTTGAGGCTGTTTTGAAAGAGCTTGATGACTATGCTGCAGAAAATGGCCTTATTGAAAATGACAGCGTTGTCTACAGGGATCTGTTTGACACAAGGCTTATGGGTGCTATGACCTCAAGACCCAGCGATATTATAAAGAAGTTTGCTGCAAAGTATGAGGAAAGCCCTGAAGCAGCGACAGATTTTTACTATGATTTTTCAAAGAATACAGACTATATCAGACGCTACCGCATATCTAAGGATATGAAGTGGATCGCTCCTACTGAGTATGGAGATCTTGATATTACGATCAACCTTTCCAAGCCTGAGAAGGATCCTAAGGCTATTGCAGCAGCAAGAAATGCTAAGCAGAGCGGATATCCTAAGTGCCTTCTTTGCATGGAGAATGAAGGGTACGCAGGAAGAGTTGATCATCCCGCAAGGGAAAACCACAGGATAATCCCTGTTACTATCCAGGATTCAAAGTGGGGCTTCCAGTATTCTCCATATGTTTACTATAACGAGCACTGCATTGTATTTAATTCAAAGCACATACCTATGAAGATAGAGCATGGAACATTCTGCAAGCTCTTTGACTTTGTAAAGCAGTTCCCTCACTACTTCGTTGGATCAAATGCAGACCTTCCAATCGTTGGAGGTTCAATCCTTAGTCACGATCATTTCCAGGGCGGACATTACACCTTTGCAATGGCTAAGGCTCCTGTGGAAAGGTCTTTTACCGTAAAAGGATTTGAGGATGTAAACAGCGGCGTTGTTAAGTGGCCGATGTC
>JAEEGL014084820.1_pt1 | contig 10502 bp, 11 predicted proteins | sample 9134231 | NCBI WGS metagenome assembly JAEEGL01 (sample SAMN16246548, study PRJNA631951) | gut metagenome | biome: gut microbiome; feature: rumen; material: fiber-attached | host: Bos | place: Iran: Karaj | collected 2018-10 | reverse complement strand
GGCCTTGGCTGCTTAATACATATCATCCCATGTCCAGTCATCTGTGGGATAATCCACGACATATTTGTCAAAAACCGACTTGTTATAAAGAAGTGCTATAGTGTCATGATCCTTGGGAAGTGCGTACTGCTTGCCGTCACTGCTGTACAGATTCCAGACGCCTTCGTAGAAGTTGTCCTTATTTACAGAATCATCTGCTGCGATATAATCTGTGAGATCCAGCAGGATATCATTTTCCATGTACATCTGTGCTGTGTTTGAATGCATCCAGAACACATCGGGCATCTCGCCGCCTGAAGCTCCTGCCTCAAGAAGTGTCCAGTAGTTATCCCAGTCGATGACCTCGATGTTTACCTTCACTCCTGATGTGGCAGTCCAGTCATCAGCGATTGTCTGAAGACCTGCCTGCTGATTGGAGTCCCAGATGTTTATTGTGATGGAGTCTGTGGTATATCCACCCTCGCTGCCTGCAGTCTGTGCAGCTTCAGTCTGAGGCGCCTGCGCGCTTGCTGAAGGGGCGGTCTGCACGTTTTCGCTGCTTCCGCATCCTGCAAGTCCTGCTGCCATAACAGATGATAATAACAGTGCCACTAATTTCTTATTCATTTTCTTCCTCCCATTTTTCCTGATCTTTAGTTACCCGTCCGAACCCTTCGAACAAAACCTATTCTAATTACCACAGACATTTCAGGGTATGCTATTATGTTATTAGCTTTTGTCATTTTGTGACATCTAAATGGAGGTAACATTATTATGCAGATGAAAGAAAACGGTGTGGGATTTGATTTTTGTGCATTCACCGATTATGACAACAGTGCGGAAGTCAGGCTCTATGAGATAGGCTCCTATGTCTGTGAGGGCGGTTACTCCTACGGCCCCATCATCCGTTCCAGAGGAATAATTCACTATGTTCTATCCGGCAAGGGGATCCTCAAGATTGGGAATAAGATACACAGGATTCATGAGAATCAGATCTTTTTTATACCTTCAGGTGTCTCTGCATACTATGAGGCAGCCAAAGATGACCCCTGGGTTTACAAGTGGATCCACATAGGAGGTACAGAGTTTCTTGCACTCCTTACAGAAGTCGGTCTTGGTGAAAACAGCCCGGTCCTTGATGTCTCATCACCAAAGAGCAGACCGGGGTTTGGCGCACTGATCGACGATATATTTGAAAACTATGAAAGGGAATATTATTGTATCGGAAAGATCTACGAGATAATGGATTTCCTTAGAAAAGAATACGGCCACGCCGGCGAAGCCTCGGCAGAAAGCCAGCAGCTCCAATATGTGCGAACCGTGATCAAGTATATACAGCTTAAATTTTCTGAGCAGATCACCATGGAAAATATCGCAGGTGTCTGCGGGCTTAACAGAAGCTATCTGTCCCGTCTTTTTCATGATGCCACAGGTTACACAATAAAGGGCTATCTGCAGATCTATCGCATGCAGACAGCCCAGAAGATGCTGAGGGAATCAGACTTCTCCATCAGTTATATAGGTAACGCGGTCGGTTACAACGACATTTTTACATTTTCAAAAGCCTTTAAAAAGCACACCGGCTGTACTCCCAGCTGCTACAGAGAAAAAGGTTCTGCTGCACTTACCGAATAAAAGCCAGGTCATCCGGATTTTAGTTCTCATGCATCAGATAGTCTTTATCCTCATCGATCATCTGAATCATGATGTCAGCAAATGTGGGATCAAACTGAGTGCCCTTTCCCTTTTCAATCTCGCCCCGTACAACCTCCTGTGGAAGGATGTCACGGTAACTCCTGTGGCTGGTCATGGCATCATATGCATCCGCCACAGCTATGATCCTGGCCTCCTCAAGGATCTCTTCACCCTTAAGTCCGTCCGGATAACCTTTACCGTCATATCTTTCATGGTGCCACCTGGCGCCTATGGAGAGCTTTGGCATCTCCTCAACGCTCTTTAAGATCCTGGCTCCTATAGCCGGATGGGCTTTGATCTGTCCAAACTCCTCATCCGTAAGCTTTCCCGGCTTGTTGATAACGGCATCCGGGACTCCGATCTTGCCTACATCATGCAAAAGCCCCATCATATAAATATCATCCTGGGCCTTCTCTGAGTAGCCGTATCTCTTGGCTATCTCCCTGGAGTAATTGGCAACCCTGTCAGAGTGGCCGTTGGTGTACTTGTCCTTGGCATCGATGGCCTCAGCCAGAGCCTTTACCACATGCCTTGAGAGACTCTCGCACTCGGCGGCCTTCACTTCTATCTCCTGAGCCATGGACTTGTGCATAAGATTAAGCTCAATAATATGAGTAACCCTCTGAATCAGCACATTGGCATATATGGGCTTTCTGATAAAGTCCTCAGCCCCGAGCTTAAGTCCCTTCATCTCAGTCTCATCGCTTCCCTCTCCTGTAAGGAAGATGACCGGAATCTTGTCTGAATCAGCAGTTGCCTCCCTGAGTCTTTTCAGGGTCTCAAAGCCGTCAGGCTCCGGCATCACAATGTCCAAAAGAATAAGGTCCGGCTTGTTTTTCTTTTCAATGATATAATCAAGAAGCTCCACACCTGACTCAAGCGCAGTCACCATAAAATCGTGCTTGCCCAGGATACGGCTCACCATTTTCCTGTTAAACTCTTCATCGTCAACAACTACTACCCAGTTCATATGCTGCCCCCTGCCATCCGCAAATAATCCTATATATCCTATTATACATTCTTAAACCTTCTATTCAAGAATGCCTGCGAATGTACTGTTACCATTCAGGGATTTTCCTGTAGGGATCAGCAGACTGTTAAAGGGGACATGTCCCTTTCTCTTATCCTTGCCCTGGAGATCTTGCCGTTAGAAGTCCTTGGAAGATCCTCTACAAACTCTATCATTCTGGGATATTTATAGATAGCGGTGCGGCTCTTTACAAACTCAGTTATCTCATTTTTCAGCTCTCTGCCGGGTTCATAGCCCTCCTTTAAGATAATTGAGGCCTTGACCAGTGTTCCCCTGTTTTTGGAGGGGTATCCGGTGACAGCACATTCAAATACCGCAGGGTGACGCATCAGGATATCCTCAACTTCAGAGGGGCCTATACGGTAGCCGCTGCTCTTTATTACATCGTCGTTTCTTCCCACAAAGGTGAAGGCTCCGTTATCATCCCTTATGGCCATATCCCTGGTGTGGTAAACTCCGCCCCTCCAGGCCTGTCTGTATAGCTTCTTGTCCCCCAGATATCCTCTGAAAACACCTATGGGGATACTGCTGCCATCAGGTACGATGACTATTTCACCCTCCTCTCCGATCTCCACCGGATTCAGATCCTCATCCACAAGCTCCACATGGTACATGGGAGACGCAAATCCTATACATCCCTCTTTCTGTGTTTCTTGCGGATCTGCGTACACAGGATTGCAGATCAAAAGAGCTGTCTCTGTCTGTCCAAAGCCTTCACGGACCACAAGACCTGTCTTTTGCTCAAATTTCTCCGCCACCTCTGCCGGCATGGGCTCACCTGCAGTGGTCACGGCATGAAGAGCTGAAAGGTCATATAAGTCCAGATCTTCCCGCACAAAATACTTATACACGGTGGGAGGTGCACAGAAGGTGTTGACTCTCTGCTCCTCCATGAGCCTTAAAAGATCTGCTGCATAGAACTGCTCATAGTCATAGACCAGGATGGCAGCGCCTATGAACCACTGCCCGTAGAGCTTTCCCCAGGCCGTCTTGGCCCATCCGGAATCAGCCACCGTAAGATGGAGGTCACCGTCTCTCATCCCATGCCAGTTTTTGGCTGTATAGATATGAGCTATGGGATAGGAAAAATCATGGATCACTGCCTTGGGAGAGCCGCTGGTGCCCGAGGTAAAATAGTAGAGCATGCTGTCCCTGACACCTGTGTGTACCCTTGCCAGTCTGTCGCTTGCCTGTAGCATGAGAAATTCCAGGTTCGGAAGACTCCTGTAATCATCTCCCACCACAAGGAGCCTTGCCTTTGTCTCGTTAATGGCGTTTTCTATCTTTTCACATATTCCGTCGCTGTTAACGCCTATAACTATTTTGCAGTCCGCTATATTCACCCTCTCATGGATGTCCTCTGCTGAAACCATATGTGACGTGGGAACTGCCACTGCACCAAGCTTGTGGATCGCCAGGATACAGATCCAGAACTCAAGGCGTCGCTTTAAAAGGAGCATCACGGCGTCCCCTCTTTCAACTCCCATATCCCTGAGTACGTGGGCTGCCTTGTTGGAAAGCCTCTCCAGATCACCAAAGGATAATCTGGTCACCTCTCCGGCTGCGCTCTTATGCACCAGGGCAAGCTTATTGGGATCCATGCTGGCGTAACGCCTCACCACATCATAGGCGAAGTTAAAGTCATCGCCGCAGCGGGTCTTGATGGATACGATGTTCCCATATTCATCCTTTATTTCCTTGTAATAATCCTCATATACAGAACTCATAATCTACTCCGCTCCATATTTCCTCAATATCCAACCTTTCTGAATTTCTCATATCTTTCATCTGTCAGCCTGTCCGTATCCATAGCAAGAAGCTTTTTAAACTCATCCTCTATCATGTCTTTTAGATCGCCAAGCTCGCTGCTTTTAACGATCCTGTCTATAAGACCAAGATCCATGAGCTTTTGCGGTGTAAGCGAAAGAGCCTTAGCCGCAATATCTGCTTTCTCTGTGGTCTTCCACAGAATATTTGCACAGCTCTCAGGAGACACCACACTAAAGTAGGCATCCTCCATCATCCATATCCTGTCGGAATGGCTAAGGGCCAGTGCCCCTCCGCTTCCTCCTTCTCCTATTACAATTGACAAAATGGGGGTTTTAAGATCAGACATTTCGAACAGATTTTCCGCGATAGCCCGGCCCTGACCATGCTCCTCTGCAGCTATGCCACAGAAGGCTCCTGCAGTATCCACCAGGCAAAGAACCGGTCTTTTGAACTTTTCAGCCTGCTTCATCAGGCGAAGGGCTTTGCGGTATCCCTCAGGATTGGCACTTCCGAAATTATGAAGTATCCTGTCTTCAGTGTCCTTGCCCTTCTCAACTGCGATGACTGTCACCGGAAGCTTGCCAACATAGCCAAGCCCCGCCACCACTGCTCTGTCATCACCATAGAGCCTGTCTCCATGGAGCTCTGTAAAGTCCTTCACCACAGCTTTAATGAAATCCACGGAAGTGGCATGACCCACCTTCCGGGCATTTAATACATAATCATAATCTTTCATCACACATCTCCCGCTCTGCTTTGCTCCGGATGCATGCGAAGCAGCTTTTCAATACAGGCCTTCTGATCGGCCCTTGCTACGATAGCATCTATGAAGCCACATTCCAGAACTCTTTCTGCCCTCTGGAAGTCCCTGGGAAGAGCCTGGTTAAGGGTCTTTTCAATTACCCTTGGACCCGCAAAGCCAACTCTCGCCCCGGGCTCTGCCAGGATGATATCTCCAAGCATTGCGAAGCTTGCATCCACTCCTCCGGTGGTGGGATTGGTCAAAAGAACTATATACAGATTGCCGCCCTCATCGTGCCGCTTTACTGCTGCAGAAACCTTGGACATCTGCATCAGGGACAGCATCCCCTCCTGCATCCTGGCGCCTCCGGATACCGTCACTCCTATCACCGGAAGGCCCTCGCCGGTGGCAAATTCAAATAGCCTTGTTATCTTTTCGCCAACCACTGCTCCCATGGAACCCATCATGAAATTGGCATCCATAGCAAAAATGCAGACTCTCCTTCCGCCTATCCTGGCTTCTCCGCAGATCACCGCCTCATTTTCACGGCTCTTTTCCGCCGCGGCAGAAAGCTTTTCATCATACTCAGGAAAGTCCAGGATATTCCTTGATCTAAGATCCCTGTCCATCTCGATAAAGGATCTCTTGTCAGTGAGCATCAGGATCCTGCGCCTTGCCCTTACTGTAAAATAGTGCCCGCATTCGGGGCAGACAAAGTTGTTGCTTCTTATCTTTCGTACAGAGACCTGCTTCTGACACTTCCTGCAGGTTATCCTCCTGCTGCGCTGCCTGTTATCTGTATTCTCCAGCTCGTTATTGGCCTTTAAAAAGAGTTTTTTAAGTTCCATCACAATACCTTTTTGCAGATCCCGGTGTCGTAATTGCCGATGAGGAATCTGCTGTTTTCCATGAATTTCATGTGCATATCCCTGTTGTTGTCAACTCCCAGAAGGACAAACTCTGACAGGGCACTTTTCATCTTGCGGATGGCGCCCTCCCGGGTATCGGAACAGACAATGAGTTTGCCCAGCATTGAGTCATAAAAGGGTGTAACCACGCAGTCCTGGTACAGGGCCGAATCAAAGCGCACATCCATGCCTCCCGGCACATGCAAAAGCTCCACCTTCCCGGATGAGGGCTTAAATGTTCCCGGGTCCTCCGCACAGATCCTGCACTCAATGGCATGCTTTTTGTGCTCTATGTCCTCCTGATTAAAAGGAATGGCGATCCCTGCGGCGGTTCTTATCTGCCACTCCACTATGTCTATACCGCACACCATCTCTGTCACGGAGTGCTCCACCTGGAGCCTGGTATTCATCTCCATGAAGTAGAAATTATTGTCCTTAACAAGAAACTCCACCGTCCCCGCAGTGATGTAGCCAACCTTTGAAGCAAGGCTCACCGCTGCCTTGTACATATTCTTTCTAAGCTCCTGCCCCAGCACCGGCGCCGGGCACTCCTCTATGAGTTTCTGGTTCTTACGCTGAACGGAGCAGTCCCTGTCTCCAAGGGCCAGTACCTTGCCATTTATGTCCCCCAGGATCTGCACCTCCACATGCTTTACATTTTCCAGGTACTTCTCCATGAAGATGGCGTCATCAGCAAAAGAGCTTCCGGCTTCTTTTTTAACCTGTTCAAAGGACGGCAACAGATCGCTTTTTTGCCTGACGATCCTGATGCCCTTACCTCCGCCGCCTGCCCTGGCCTTTAAGATCACCGGATATCCTATCCTGTCTGCCCAGTCAAGAGCCTCCTCTTTGGTAGCAAGGATATCGCTGCCGGGTGCAACGGGAACGCCTGCCTCCAGGGCTATTTTTCTCGCCACCTCCTTCTGACCCATTTTTTCCATAACCTCAGACCCGGGGCCTATGAGCACAATGCCGCTCTCCTCACAGCGCCTTGCAAATTCAGGATTTTCAGATAGCATCCCGTATCCCGGATGAATGGCTTTGGCCCCAACCTTAAGGGCAAGAGTTATTATGGCATCCATGTTAAGGTAGCTGTCTTTGACCAGCGGTCCTCCGATGCAGTAGCTCTCATCCGCCATCTCCACGTGGAGGGCATCCGCATCAGCCCTTGAATAGATGGCTGCAGTCTCTATTCCCATCTCCTTGCAGGCACGGATGATCCGCACTGCCACCTCACCTCTGTTTGCGATCAGGATCTTAGAGAACATATCAATTCTCCTCACTTTCCTTTATCAGGGCAAAAGAAAATTCGCCGCTCATACATTTTCTGCCGTCTACGGATACCTGGCCGCTTAGCTTATAAAGAGGGTGACCGGCTTTTATGAGCCTTGTGTCTATCCTTATCCTGTCCCCCGGCTTTATCATTCCACGAAACCTTATCTTATCAAGGCCCGTATAGACCGGCGTATACTTTTCCCCCTTAAGCCTGTCAGCAAACATGATGCATGCTGACTGGGCCATCATCTCGCACTGTATTACTCCGGGAACTATCGGATTTCCCGGAAAATGCCCCTGTAAAAAGAACTCATCACCCTTTACCAGGTAGTACCCGGTTGCAGATCCGTCCTCATTGAGAGTGACTTCGTCCACTAAAAGCATGGGTTCCCTGTGGGGCAGTATCTGTTTTATCTCTTCTTTGTTCATAACAAAACTGTGTATGCTACACAGACTCCTTTCTCAGGAAATAACAAACAGCTTCTGGTCAAATTCCACCAGGTCGCCGTCTGAAGCAAGTACTTCCAGAACCGTGCCGTCTATAGGTGATTGAACATCATTCATCATCTTCATGGCTTCTATCATGCCAAGGGCATCACCTGTTTTCACATGATCTCCTGCCTTTACAGAGGACGTGAAGATACCAAGAAGCGGCGCCTTCACTGTTGTCCCCTGTTCCTGTTCATCACTTTTGGAAAGAGTGGACTCCGGCTCTTTAATCTCACCTATAGGTGATGCAGGATCAAAAGTTATTTCCGGGCACTTCTCACTTTTGGCAGTGCTTATAATCGTGGCTGCTTCCGGCCTTTTTCTTTTAAGGCACAGCTTCCTGTCACCTTCCACCACTGTCAGCTCAGTCAGATCAAGTTTACAAAAAAGTTCTCCGTATTCCTGTAAAGAATTCATTACTTCTTTTCCTCACTAAACTTCTTAAATGCTATGCATGCATTGTGTCCGCCAAAGCCAAGGGATGTGCTGATGGCATAATCTATATCAGCCCGGACCGCTTCGTTTACCGTGTAATCAAGGTCGCAGTCCGCATCCTTTTCCCTGTATCCGATGGTAGGCGGAATCACGCCATCCTTGAGGGCAAGGATTGATGCTATGGCTTCTACAGCTCCTGTGGCCCCCATCATGTGGCCTGTCATGGACTTGGTGGAGCTGATATGTATGTCGTAGGCACGCTTGCCAAATACTTCCTTTATGGCTTTTGTTTCCATTGCGTCATTGAGGTGTGTCCCTGTTCCGTGGGCGTTGATGTACAGCTCATCGCTGTCTGTTATCCCGGCCTCCTTAACTGCCGACCTGATGGCACGGACTGCACCATCGCCATGGGGATCCGGAGCCGTGATGTGATAAGCATCTGCAGTATTGCCGTAGCCCACAACCTCTGCGAATATTCTGGCGCCGCGCTTTTTGGCATGCTCATATTCCTCAAGCATGAGTATTCCTGCTCCCTCACCCATTACAAAGCCGCCTCTTCTCTTATCAAAGGGAAGGCTTCCCTGCTCCGGGTCCTCTGCCAGATTAAGGGCCTGGCAGTTGATGAAGCCTGCCATGGCAAGTTCATTGATGGAAGCCTCTGTTCCTCCTGCAAGGATAGCATCTGCATAGCCATGCTTTATGGCCCTGTAGGCTTCGCCGATGGTATGTGTGGATGTGGCACAGGCAGTGACCACGGGAAGTGTAGGTCCCTTTGCCCCGAACTTGATGGACACGGCTCCCGCAGCCATATTGCTGATCATCATTGGGACAAAAAATGGAGATACCATCTCTGGTCCTTTTTCCATGAGCTTTTGTGTCTCTCTGATGGTTGTGTTAATGCCGCCGATTCCGGATCCGATATACACGCCAAAGCGCTCTTTATCAAGATCAGAGTCAAGGACACCGCTCTGCTCCACCGCCTGCTTCGAAGCGGCCATGGCATACTGCATGTAAAGATCTGACTTTCTTATCTCCTGAACGGTGTCGTAATACTTTTTGGGCTCAAAATCCTTGACCTCAGCGTCCAGGCTCACCTTGAGCCTTCCGGCATCAAACCTCTCTATCTTTCCTACTCCCAGCTTCCCGCTCTTAAGGCTGTCCCAGAAAACGTCCACATCATTTCCCACAGGGGAGATCACTCCCATGCCTGTTACAACTACTCTACACATACATTCCTCCATCTACTTTTATGACCTCACCTGTGATATAGGATGAATTGTCGCTGGCAAGGAAAAGAGCCAGCTCTGCCACATCCTCTGCTTTTCCAAGCCTTGGAAGGGGAAGGGCTTTGGCAAGCTCATTCCTCTGTTCATCCGAAAGCTTTGCGGTCATCTCCGTCTCTATATATCCCGGTGCAATGGCGTTACATCTTATATTCTTTCTGCCGTATTCCCTGGCAACTGACTTGGTAAAACCAACAAGCCCTGCCTTGGACGCAGCATAATTGGTCTGCCCCTTATTTCCCATAAGCCCTACAACAGAGCTCATGTTGATGATATTGCCCTTTTTGCGGCGGACAAAGTTCCTTATAAAGGACCTGGTGACAAACACTGCACCCTTGAGGTTGGTGTCGATCACATTATCTATGTCCATGATGCTAAGGTTAGGCAAAAGATTATCCCTTGTGACCCCTGCATTATTTACCAGAACATCAATTGAACCGTAGTCGGCAAGTATCTCCTCCGCCACAGCCTCCACCTGTTCAGGATCGCTGATATCACAGGTATAAAGCCTTGCATCGCTTCCAAGGTCCTTCAGCTCTTCAACTGTTTTAACTGCTTCATCAGATACTCTGGTGGCAACGATAGCAAGGTCTGCTCCGTTTGCCGCAAACTTTTTTGCTATGGCTTTTCCAATGCCTCTGCTTCCACCGGTTATAACTATCTTTTTGTTCTCCAGCATTTATCCAAGCTCCTCTACAACCTTCTTAAGGGACTCCATATCACACACATTAAAGATCCTGGCCCCTGGAACAGTTCTTTTCACAAAGCCCGAAAGCGTTCTTCCGGGGCCGCACTCTATAAAGGTGTCGACGCCGTCATCCGCCATGTTCAAAAGAGTCTCCTCCCATCTGACACTGCTCTCCATCTGGCCGGAGAAGGTCTTTATCATTTCCTCC
>JAEEGL013966070.1_pt1 | contig 10502 bp, 13 predicted proteins | sample 9134231 | NCBI WGS metagenome assembly JAEEGL01 (sample SAMN16246548, study PRJNA631951) | gut metagenome | biome: gut microbiome; feature: rumen; material: fiber-attached | host: Bos | place: Iran: Karaj | collected 2018-10 | reverse complement strand
AGACATTATTCTCAACTCATTACCATGAATTAACTGCTCTAGAGAGAGATTTAAAACATCTGAAGAATGTTCATGTTTCTGCAGTAGAAGATAATGGTACTATTACATTCTTACATAAAGTTAAAGATGGCGCAGTAGATAAGAGTTATGGTATTCATGTAGCTAGTCTTGCTAAATTACCGGATAGCTTAATAGATAGAGCAAATGACATTTTAAATGTTTATGAAAAGAAAAGTAAAAAGAATGAAACATTTACTCAAACGAGCTTATTTGAACTTATGGAAGATGAAATAGTAGAAGAGAATAATGAAATAGAAGAAAAAATAGAAAGTATTAATCCATTAGAGATGACTCCTATGGAAGCATTAAATTATTTATATGAATTACAAAAAGATATAAAAAATAAAAAGAGAGACTAGTTATCTAATCTCTCTTTTGTTATAATTATTATGATAGGAATGATAATATGAATGAAACAGTATTTATTTGTCCAAATTGCGGTATGAAAATGAATAAAAAAGAATACTGTTTTCATTGTGGTTATATGAGTAATGGTAATACTATTGATCCTAAGAAGATTAATGCTTCTTTACTAGAATTATATTTAGATACTGATTACAATAAAATAATTAGAAATAATAATTGGCCAATTGCCGGTTTATTTGGACCAATATATATCTTATCACGAGGTTTTTATATACCAGGATTAATACTAACTATTATTGATATGGCTATTTCTATTGCATTTATGTTATTTAATCATGCTTATTTATTTTATTATATGGTTGTATTCTTAAATTTTTTGTATATGTTATTTAATCGTTTAGTATGGGGCTCAATTGGAAATATAATTTACTTGAAATTATTAGAAGGAAAACTAAAAAGGTTTAAGAAAATGCACCCTCATAATTACAAACTTAAGCTTCAAAATAGATATAGACTTCAAAAGAAATCATTTTTGTTACAATATATTATCTTTGGTGTTATCTGTATAATAATATTTTTTATGATAAGAGCTAAAATATATAATTATTTAGGATTAATTTAAAATATATATATTTTTTATGATATAATTATTAAGATAGGAGTGATATAATGGCAGAGTCAAAATTTGAAAAAGACATGGAATTGCTTCAAGATAAGTGGAAAGGCTTTATTTCTCTATTAAGAACTGACGTAAAAGAACTTGGTACTGAGAGACTAAAAATAGAATCTAATATTCAAAAGATCGAAAGACTTAAAAGAATTTTAGAACAAGCTACTACTAATCCAAGTATTTTACTTGCTCATAAAGAATATCTTCTTAGTTTTGATTCTTCATTAGAGAAGAAATTTATGATCCTAGAAGCTTTTAAAGCAAGAGAGAATCTTGAAAATGCTGTTGCTGAAAGAACTGCTAGAGATATTGTTACTAATGATGAGATTAGAAAAGCTTTAAGAAGTTTAAATGTTCAAAAAGAAGTTGGTTTTTCTTTAGATGAACAATTAAAAGCTTTAAGAGGATTAGTAAATGGAATGTCTTATGATAGAGATACTATTATTAAATATGCTAAAAAACATGATATAGATGATAAAGATGAAATGTTATTGCTATGGTATCCTGTCTATAAATCTGCCAAGAAAACTACTAGTAAGAAAGTAGAAATTAATAAAGAAAAAGAAACTCCTAAAGAAGAATTTAGTAATAAAGAATTATTTATAGAACAATTAACTAGATATCAAAAACTAATTGAAAGTAATAAAGAATTATTAGATAAATATAGTGCTATCTTTGATAAGATGTCACCTGCAACTAAAGAAATATATAAATCATATAATGCTATTTCTTCATATGAACCAGATCCAAATAAAGGATTATATGCATCAGGAATCCATAAAAGTAATTATGAAGAAACAATGGCTAAGCTTATAGCTTTAAATGCTTTTAGAGAAAAAAGTAGTATAGAAAAAGCCATTAAAGAAGTAGAAGAAAATAATTATGAAAACATTGATAAAATAGATTCTGTAACTTCTCATATTGGTAAGATAGAATTTTTACTTGATGAATTAAAAAATATAGATACAAAAATTGGTGAATTTAATCAAAGAAAAGATGAAGTATTAGTTGAACAGAGAGTATATTTCTATACTGATTCTAATGGAGATCCATTTGTTGATCCAGAAATTATTGATAAGGGTCATCAAAAGAGTTTACAAGGTATTATTACTAAAGCTAATAATGGTACAATTTCTAAGAAAAATGTTTCTGTATTAAAATTAAATAAGAAAAACAGTAAAAGTTTTGGTAGAGAAGTATATGCAGTTAAGAATTATAATGTAATCGCATCATTCACTAAGATGGATGGTGATGATAATGGAATTATGATATTAGCTGTTTCATCAATAGATCCTAATACTATTTTAGAGGATACTAATAAATTAATTCGTGAAAATAAGGATCAAATAGAATGGCAAATGACTAAAATTATTCAAGATGATCCTATTGAGATAAGTATTCAATCTAAGATATTAGATGAATTAGCACCTATGCAAGATACTGAAATATTAGGAGAGGAGAGTGATTTTGATGGAATCAAGACTAGATAGTTTATTTTATGTAGTTAAAGAACAAGTATATAAACTAATGCAAGAAAAAGATGTCGACATCAACATTCTCGCTTTCAATTTAGGTATTGATAGACAAACATTTATTGAGAATTTTACAAGAAGAATAGAAGATTTTCCTTTCTATCTAAAAACACTTGATGAATTAGACAACTGGGAGGTGGAATAGATGAAAGAAAATAACATTTTAAAAGCAAAGATTGATTTACTACAAGAAGAAGTAAAAAAGCTTAGTGAAAGTAACTTGGGTGATAAAGAATTACTTGAAGCACAATTAGAAATTATTTCTGAATTTGAAAAAGTAATTGTCGATGAAATAGCTGTTAAAACATATGATTTTAGTAAAGCAATTGAATTAGCTAATGAATATGATTATAAACCTGAAAATCTAGCTAAGATAATTGCTGATATTCAAAATGTATTTGCTATTCGTGATGAATTAAATCTAACACGTGATGAAATGCCATTAGAAAGTATTCAAGTGGCTACTTTTAGAGAGTTTACTAGTAGTATTATGAATATTAAAAAAGGTATAATTTCTAAACTAGAAGAATTAGAAAAGAATTCAGCTCTTGATTTAGAAAAAAGAATAGATAACTTAGAAGCTTTAAAAAATATTTTTGAAGGTTCTGGTACTAGAAAATATTATACTGAAGATATGTTTAAGTCTCTTTGGGAAGAGTTAGATGTATTAAATTTATCTTCTAAAGATAGTAAAGAACTATTGGATGAGTTTTATGAAACTAGAAATATAAATACTACTCATAATAAGGAAGAAGTTCCTTTTGAAGATGTAGTGGCATTATATAAAGAATATATAAGTGAAGATAAATGGTCTAGATTTGAAAGACTTCTAATTAAATATAAAGATGAAATTACTAAAGGAATTGATTTAGAAAATACAGAGGAAATATTAGAATTCTTAGTAGAAAAAGATATCTTAAATAAGTTTGATTTAACAGCTTTATTACAAGTATCTGCTTATGGAAACGCTAACTACATTAAAGAAACAATCTATGATAAAGTTATGAAATATGATAGTGATAATCGTAATGCTTTCTTTAAAGAATCTTTAGCCTCTGTATGGGTAAAAGTTCCAGGAACTAATACACGTTCTAGTAAACCATTTAGAACTACTAGAGAAAATAGTGGTAATAGTTCTAAAGATAATGAAGGATTGTATTCAGCATGCCATACTATTGACTATGATGAATTTTTACAAAATATACAATTATTAAAAGATAATAGTCATTTATTTGGAGATAGTTTTGAAAATACAGATATAGGAGCTAATTTACGTTTAACATCACAATCTAATAAAATATTAAAAAGAGATATTGAATTATGTAAAATGCTTGGTTTAGGAGAAATATATCCAATTCCAGTAAGTACTTTCATGAATGGAGGTATAGAAGATAAACTTCATTTAGCTATTGAGTTAGGTTTATTAAAATCTCCAATGACTGAATATTTCCAAGAAATGGATAAAGATATTAATAAGAATTATGAATTTAAGAGAGCAAACAATAAAAATGGATTAAGTAATCAAACAATTAGAAATTATTTTGAACGTTATATGAGTAAAATGGGAGTAACTACTATAAATGATTTTGCTTATAAGTTCTATAGACTACAACGTCAAAATTATATTAGTTTCTATAATAGTTTCTTCTCTAGTAGTAAAGCTGGTACTGCTGGTAAAGATTTTGTTAATACACTTGATAGAGATTTATTTACTGATAAAGATAAAATGGATATGTTTATATCAAGTAACTTTATGAATGATTGGTATCCTGAATATATAAATGGTTATGATGAATATGAAAGTGTTATCTCATCTAGTGATAATGATGGTGAATATATTGACCCAAGTGTTTTAGATGAACCATTAATAAAAGATTTAGAAGAAAATAATACAATTTATGATTTATTAACACAAGGTGATGATCTAGTTCAAATAAAGAATGAATATGTTTATATGTTTGGAGATAGAATAATATCTAGATACAAAGTATTACACAATGCTTCTATATTAAAAGAAGAATATGGAACATTAACTGAAGATATGCTTATGACTGCCATAGTTAGAAACTCTTTCTTAGATGAAAAGACATATAAAAGAATTGAAAACTGTGTATGGAAGAGAGGTATGGTAATGTGATAGATTATTTAAAAGAATATGGATTAACTGATGAGCAAATTACTAGCTTTAAGGATTTAATTCAAAATAATAATTTAAGTATAGATACATTTGAATTTAATATTGAATCAGTTAAAGAAATATTAGATTTATTTGTAGATATTGGTGTAAATAATATTTATGGTATTATGATGACTAATCCAGGATTATTCTACGATACTACTTCAAGTATAAAGAAACGTATTGATAAATATGAAGATAAAAGTGAACTTGCTAGACTTCTAAATGAAGATCCAGATAATTTAAGTTTAATTGGACTATTGTAAAAGACTTTTCATTTTTCAATGAAAAGCTTTTTTATATACAAAAAGAACTTTATCTATGATAAAATAAAGTAGGTGGTATAAATGAAAAACAGAAGTGAATTAAGAGAAATAATTATGAAAGTTCTATATCAAGCTAATTTATATGATGAAGCTAAAATATCATATGAATTAAATGATTTAATTAAAGAACAATTAGAAATAGAAAATGAATTTGTAGAGACATCAGTAAATGGTATTATTAAAAATAAAAAGAGTATTGAAAAGACTGCAAATAAGTATTTAAAAGATTGGACAATTGATAGACTTAGTAAAGTAGATCAAGCTATTTTATCTCTAGGTATTTATGAATTATTATATTCTGATACACCTTCTGTTGTCGCAATTAATGAAGCTGTTGAATTATCTAAAAAGTATAGTGATGAAGCTGTTACTAAGATGATTAATGGTGTTTTAGATAAAATATATCATGATGAAGAAAAATAGTAAGGAGGAGTTTTATGAATGATAAATATATATCTGTAACTCAACTTACTAGGTATATTAAATATAAAATTGATAATGATGTTAACTTAAATGAAGTATATCTAAAGGGTGAAATCAGTAATTTTAAAGCTCATAGTAGAGGTCATTACTATTTTACTTTAAAAGATGAAGGTAGTAGGATTAATGCTGTTATGTTTTCATCACAAACTAGAAATGTTAAGTTTATACCACAAGATGGTATGAAAGTACTAGTTAATGGAAAAATAAGTGTTTATGAAGCTAATGGTGGTTATCAAATATATGTAAATGAAATGTTAGAAGATGGTATTGGTAATTTATATATTGCTTTTGAACAGTTAAAGAAGAAGTTACAAGATGAAGGATTATTTAATGAAGAATATAAGAAACCTATTCCTAAGATTCCATCTCGTATAGGTGTAGTTACTGCTCCTACTGGGGCTGCTATTAAAGATATTATTTCTACTATTAAAAGAAGATGGCCACTTACTGAAATATATTTATTTCCTGCATTAGTTCAAGGAGAGTCAGCTAAAGAAGATATTGTAAGACAAATAAAAAGAGCTGATGAATACAACCTTGATACATTAATAGTAGGACGTGGTGGAGGGTCTATAGAAGACTTATGGGCCTTTAATGAAGAAATAGTTGCGAGAGCAATATTTGAGTGTAAGACACCTGTTATAAGTGCTGTAGGACATGAAATTGATTTTACTATAGCAGACTTTGTCGCAGATCTTCGTGCTCCAACACCAACAGGAGCTGCTGAAATGGCTGTACCACAGTTAGCTGATATAGCAAAATATTTAAATCAAGTAAATATTAGACTAAATAATACAATTAGTAATCAAATAAATCAAAATAAAAGAAAATTAATAGATTTAAAGAATAGTAATATATTTAAGAATCCAATTATGATTTATCAGACCAAAGAAATGATGTTTGATAACTTATTAGAAAAATTAAAACTAAATTTAATTAATCTAACTAATATTAAAGAAAAAGAATTAATTAGATTGAAGAATTCCTATGCATTACAAAAACCATATCAGTTAATAGATCAAAAAAGTAATAAGTATTTACAATTATTATCTAAATTAGAAACATTAAGTCCTTTACTTACTCTTCAAAGAGGATATTCTATTACTAAGAAAGAAGGTAAAGTAGTAAGTAAAGCTAAAGAAATTAAGAAAGGGGACTCAATAGAAGTAACATTTACAGATGGTTCTATTGAGGCAAAAGTATTATAAGAGGTGTCATTATGGCTAAGAAAAAGAAAAAAGATGATCTATCAGGTTTTAATAATAATATTACTGTATTTGTCTTAACTTTGTTATTATCATTTTTTCAAGGTATAATTTATAAACCTACACTTGCTACTTCTTGTGTTTGTACTACATTTGGAAATTTAGATTGTGGTTATACTGATTTAAAATTTAACTATACACCTGGAATTATTCATATAATATTAGTAACAGTACTTACAATTCTCTTTGTTGGTACTATTGCTTATTCAATATATATAATATTTTTTGATAAGAAAAAGAAAAAGAAATATGAAATAGTGTTAAATATTATCTTTGCAATACTAAATATTGTGTATATATATATTATACCTTACAATACTATTAAAGCTGATATTAAGTATGGTACTGAGATTCAAATATCAAATCAATATAATACTGATTGTAAAAGACAAAAAAGTATACCATAATGAAGGAGGTTAAATTATGGCTGAAAAGAAAGAAAAAGAATTAAGTTTTGAAGAAAGTTTAGAAAAATTAGAAGAAATTGTAAAAAAACTAGAAGTAGGAGATGTACCTCTAGATGATGCTATTGAGGAATTTAATAAAGCTATGAAATTAGCTAAATCTTGTGATGAGAAATTAAAGAAAGCAGAGGAATCAATTACAAAACTAGTTAAAGATAATGGAGATATGGTTGATTTCCAAGTAGAAGAATAAAAAAGAAGGATTAAATTAATCCTTCTTTTATTAATAAATTACAAGCTATTTCAAATTCTTCTTCGCTTGTTAATGGAATTATCATATCTCCTTCAGCTTTTCTAATTAAAGTATCTTCTTCATCATTAATATTTGATAAATATAAATAAGAGGTTTCTTTATAAGTTACTTCTTTAAGAATTATATAGCTCATCTCATTAATTTCTACTACTTCAAATTCTTTCATAGACTTTTACCTCCAACTTCAATTTGATCAGAGATTTCTTCAACTTTCATATCAGCAAGTTCACTGTTTTTTGATTCTTCCATAATTCTGTGTTTAGTATCTTTTACAAACTTATCTTTATCTTGATAACCATTATAATCTTTGCTTCGTAAATAATCATCATATGAATCATAACCCAAATCAGTTTCAGCGATTATTTTATCCATTTGTACTTCATCATCAGATAGATTTTTAGATTCAATACCACTTTGAGTAAGAGAAACTGCTAAATCCTTATCCTCAGATTCATCAATATAGTCTCCTAGGACATCATAATCAAGATAGAAATCACTAGTAGTACCATCAACATGATGTGTTGCTTGATGGAAAACCTCATCCATATATTCTTCATATAACTCACCATAAAGAGCATTTTCTTGGATAGCAACACTCATTTTTTCTCCTACATTCTTACCAGCTAGAGTTATTCCAACAGTAAGAGCAAGTAGAGCAGACATATTTCTAATGAATTTCTTTTTATTTAGTTTATATTTTTTATGAGTTCTTTTTACTGGTTCACCTTCTAAAGATTTACGACGCATTTCTTCATATAGCTTTTCATCAGCAGGTTTTTCATAAACATAATCCATACTAACACCTCTATTATAAATATACTTAAATATAATAAATAAGTCAATTAACTGGTAATAATATTTGTCTAATTATGTCTATAATTTTTTATTGAAAAAAAGAAATATTTATTATAAAATTAAAGAGAATAGGGAGTGATTACATGTACATAGATTTAATAGTATTAGTAATTTTATTTATCTTAGTAATTATGTATTTTAATAAATTTCATTCTTTTGTATTCTTTATTGCGATAGTAGATATCTTTTTAAGAATAGCTACTTTTGTAAAAGATAACATACCTGTTAAAGATATATCTAATTTAATTAGTAAATATTTACCAGAAAGTATCATTGATATTATTAATAAATATACTAGTAATTGGGATATAGTTAATCTTATCTTAAGATGGGGTTATGTAATTATTATGACTATATTCCTGTACTATATTATTAAAATATTTTGGAAAAAGAAGAAGATATAAAAAACGACAATTAGTCGTTTTTTTCTATACATAATTCTTCTAATACTTGATAATTGTAATTATGTAATTTATCTAAAATATCTTTATTAATTAGTACATTATAAGTTATTTTTTCATCATACTTTTTATCTAGAATAGTACTATTATTTAATAAATAATTAATTTGTTTTTCATCGGGATAATCAAATTCTATTTGTATCTTATAACCTTGTTCTAATTCACTATAATCAGCTATTTTTAAAGCCTCTGTAGTAGCTTTAGTATATGCTCTGATTAAACCTCCAGCACCTAGTTTAATACCGCCAAAATATCTTACAACTATAATTAAAATATTATTTAATTGTTCTTTTTCTAATACATTAATAATAGGAGCTCCTGCAGTACCAGTAGGTTCTCCATCATCTGAAGATTTTTTATATTCATTATAAATATATCCATAACAATAATGAGTTGCTTTTGGATAAATAGCTTTTACTTCTTCTAATATTTCATCTACATTATCAGTAGCTAATTTATAGACTAATGCTATAAATCTAGAATTCTTAATAACTATCTCATTAGTAATATTTTCTTTAATGGTTTTCATTAAATCACCTAGTTATATTATACTAAATAAATTATTTTAAGAAAATGAATAATTATTATTTCAAAAATAAATTTACATGATATAATATATTAGTAGGAGGGTAACATATGAGAAGAATTAAAGATAAAGAAATTGATTATGTTAGTTTAAATCATATATTAATTACAGGTAAAAAGTTAATCAATATTGGTTATTTTATGGCTATTGTTTGTTTAGTTTTACTTGGTACATATTTAATAAAAGAATGGAATTTATTAGGATATATAGGTGAATTCTTAGTAGTTATTTCACCAATATTTATTGGATTCTTAATAGCTTGGTTATTTGATCCATTAGTTGATTGGATGGAAACTAAGAAATTACCAAGAGTTCTAGGATGTATTCTAGTATATCTTGGTATAATTGGAATTATATTCCTTGTATCATATCTATTTATCCCAACTTTAATATCTCAAGTAAAAGATTTTGTTAGAGTAGCTCCAACTATCTTTGAAGAGATTACTGATTTTGCTTTAAATTTAGTTAAGACATTTGATAGTAATAATTTAATTAAGTTAAGTGAAATGAAAGCTGAAGTTACTAATTATGTTACTAATTTAGGACTTAGTATTGGTTCTGATCTTCCTAAATATATCTTAACTGCTGGTAAATCTATCATAAGTGGAGGAGTTAACTTTGTATTAGGTTTAATGATTGGATTCTACTTATTATTTGATTTTGATAAAGTAAATAGACGTTTATTTCAATTAATTCCAAAGAGTTGGCACGAAAGTTATGTTGAATTAACACATCGTATTAATACTTCATTAAGAAGTTATGTACAAGGAGTACTATTAGTAATGTTATTAGTATTCTTAACTCAAAGTATTGGATTAACACTTGCAGGATTAGAGGCACCAATTCTATTTGCATTGTTCTGTGCTCTTACTGATATTATTCCTTATTTTGGACCATATATTGGTGCAATACCGGCTGTTATAGTTGGATTTACAATTAGTCCAATTACTGGAATTTGTGTTATTATTTCAATCTTAGTAGTTCAAATGTTAGAGAATAATTTCT
>JAEEGL013154092.1_pt1 | contig 10502 bp, 6 predicted proteins | sample 9134231 | NCBI WGS metagenome assembly JAEEGL01 (sample SAMN16246548, study PRJNA631951) | gut metagenome | biome: gut microbiome; feature: rumen; material: fiber-attached | host: Bos | place: Iran: Karaj | collected 2018-10 | reverse complement strand
TAGCCCGCGATCAGGGAGGAGAGCATCGTCGTGAGAATGAGCACCGTGAAGAACTCAACACTGATGATTTTGTAGGAATACGCCACCGTGGCGAGCACAATGCCGGGGCCGCCGCGGGCGTTCATCGTGACAGCGAAGTTCACCTTCACGGCGTCGCGCAGGTCGGTAAACTGCAGCATGAGGAACGTGCCGATCCCCTCCAGACCGAAGGCGATGAGGAAGAAGATCGCAAAGCGCAGGAAAGAGAAATTGTGCAGCAGGTTCAACTGGATGCCGACGAGGGCAAAATAAATCGGGATGAAGAATGAAAAGGCGAAATTCCCGAGGGAATCCATCGCGTTTTTGATGCGCGCATCCACGCCGGCGACAGCCTTGACCACGTAGCCGACGAGGAAGGCGGCATACATGATGTTGATGCCGACGGTATAGAGCCCGGCACAGACGAGCAGCAGAATTACAAAGCTCACGGAATAGAACGTGATGGGCTTCAGGTGCTGCTCGCGCGGCTTCGTGTGGTCGGAAATAACCTTCACAACGGCGAAAAGGCCGAGCGTAATGGCGACGACGCCAATCATGTCCACGAGACGCAGCTCGCCCGCCGCGGCGATTCGCGTGGCAGCGTTCAGCAATATCCACAGCAGCAGATCCTGAAACGTGGAGACCGTGAGCACCGTGTTGGAAAACCGGGTGTTCATGATGCCCATATCGAAGAAGATCTTGGAGATAACCGGAATGGACGTGATGGCGACGCCGATCGTGAACACGAGGCCAAAGGAGATTTTGTTGCCCATCTCGCCGATGAAGGCGGGCTCAAACACGCGGATAAACGGCAGCGCGCCAAGCATGGGCAGCACTGTCGCACCGAAGAACACGAAGAAGATGACGCGGCCGTTGGAGCGGTCAAGCTCGAGGCGCGTATTGTATCCCGAGAGGAACATGAGGAAGATGAGCCCCAGCTGATAGAAGATGTTCAGCACCTTCCCCTCCTCGGGGTAGGCCATGAAGACGCCTCCCATCAGGTCGGGGAAGAAATGATACAGCAGCGTACCGCCGAGCATCAGGCCGCCGAGAATCTCACCCACAACGCGCGGCGCCTTCAATCGCTCCATCAGGGAACCGACAACAAAAGCGCTGCCCAATAAAAGCGCCAGAGCGATGAGGGTCGCGATGATCTCATGCTCTGACAGTGTGGTCAATGACATTACCCGTTTCCTCTTTTCTTTCTTCGTTCATGTTCATACTGTATTAACATATCATAGAACAGAATAAAAGACAAGGTTCGTCAATGAATTAACAGGCTTCCTTCCGGGTATTGGAATCCGCCCGGAACTATGGTAGAATGGCAGAAAAAACAAAGGAGGAATTCCCGTGCTCAACACCGCAATTCAAGTCGGCGCTTTCACGCTGAAAAACCGGCTCGTCATGCCGCCTATGGCAACCGGAAAAAGCAGCGCCGGGCATGTCACGGACGAATTGACCGCATACTACCGCGACCGCGCGCAGTATTCCGCGCCGGGGCTGATCATTCTCGAGCACGCCTATATCGCGCCCGCCGGCCGGGCGAGCTCCGGACAGCTCTCGATCGCCGGGGATGACTGCGTCGACGGGCTCGCAAAGCTCGTGCAGGCAATCCACGAGGCGGGAAGCGCCGTATTTGCGCAGCTCAACCACGCCGGAAGCGGCGCCGAGCCGGAGACGCCGGGTGTGAACCTGTCTGCGAGCGCGGTGCTCTCTCCCCGCAAGACGGAGACCTGCATGCCGCGCGAAATGACCCGCGCGGAAATTCTCATGACAGAGGCCGACTTTGTACGCGCCGCGCTGCGCGCCGTCAGGGCCGGGTGCGACGGCGTGGAGATCCACAGCGCACACGGCTATCTGCTCAACCAGTTCTACTCTCCCCTGACAAACCGGCGAACAGACGCATACGGCCCGCAGACGATGGAAAACCGCCTGCGCTTCCATCTGGAGACGGTCGACGCCGTTCGAAAGGCAGTCGGGCAAGACATGCCGATCGCGCTGCGGCTCGGCGGAGCAGACTATCTCCCCGGCGGCTCGACGGAGGAAGACGCCGTCGAGGCCTGCAGAATGCTCGAGGCCGCAGGCGTGAATCTGATCGATCTCTCTGGCGGCATGTGCGGATATGTCCGTCCGGAGCACGCTGAGCCGGGGTACTTTTCCTCCATGAGCGAAAAGATCAAGGCTGCCGTCGACGTGCCGGTGCTGCTCACCGGCGGCGTCAATACGATTGCGGACGCGAAGCAGCTGCTCGCGGAGGGCAAGGCGGATCTCATCGGCGTCGGCCGTGCGCTCTACCGCGACGCGCACTGGCTGGAGCACGCATAATCAGCAAAAGGAGAATGAAGAATGGAACGAATAGAACGCGCCATGATCTTTGCCGCCGAGGCGCATGATGGGCAGAAGCGCAAGGGCAAGAGCCGCCCCTACGTGCTGCATCTGATGGAGGCTGCAGTGACCGTCAGCATGATGACGGACGATGAGGACGTCATCATCGCTGCGCTGCTGCATGACACGCTCGAGGACACGGACACGACTGCCGGACAGATCCTGGAGCACTTCGGCGAGCGCGTGGCGGCTCTCGTCGGCGCGGAGAGCGAGAACAAGCGCGAGGACCGCCCGCGCGGCGAGACCTGGCGCATCCGCAAGGAAGAGGCGCTGCAGACGCTCAAAGCCGCTCCGCGCGATGCAAAAATGGTCGCCCTCGGCGACAAGCTCTCAAACGTTCGCGAGATGGCGCGGGATTACGAGCGCATCGGCGAGGCGCTCTGGGATCAGTTCAACCAGAAAGACAAGGCACAGCACGGGTGGTACTACCGCTCCATGCTCGCGATTCTGGCGGAGGAATTCCCTGACACGCCAGCCGTGCAGGAACTCGAAAGCCTGATCTATCAATTGTTTGCATAAAAAAAGGACTGCCGCGAGGCAGTCCTTTTTTGATGTTCTGTTACGAAATCCGAATGCCGAAGATTCTCTGGCTTCGGTGACCGACGACCACCATGTCGTTAAACATGGCGGCGGAGGCCTCGATGTTGCCGTCCAGATCAATGCCTGCGAGCTTCTCGCCGGTGGCGCCGTCGAGCAGATAGAGGAATCCGCCGGAGGTGCAATAGATCAGATAGCCCTTGCCGTTTTCGTCATAGAAATCGACGGGTGACGACCAGCTGTAGATCACGGTCGGGAATTCCCATACGGTTTCTCCGGTCTTTTTATTCAGCGCCGCGAGCACGCCCGCGCTCGCCTGATCGCCGCAGCGGGAGACCGGCACGAACACGAGATCCTTCAGATCGTTCTTGCCGATGGCCATCGTGCCCTGCACGCCGCCGGAGACGCCGGACTGCGTATAGCAGGTGTAGTCATGCTGCCAGACAATCTCGCCGCTGAGCGCGTCGATTTTCCAGACAGGAATCGTGGCGGTGGAGTTTTCCGCCGCGCGCCAGCCGGCGTGGAAGGAGGTGCTGATATAGAGATAGGGATGATCGTCCTCGCACTCAAGAACCGGCGTGCAGTTGGTATCGTCCAGCACATCCTGCGCCCAGACGAGCTTCAATGTGCGCAGATCCATGCACATGAAGTTGCCGCCGTTATCGGCCAAATAGAGATAGTGCGTCCAGATGACGGGCGAGGCCTCGACGCCGACCCAGAATTTATCGCCGGTGCGCACGCCGTTGTAGCGCCAACGAATCGGCTCATCCGGAGCGAGACCGACGACGCCGTTTTTCGCGTCGTAGCTCGAGTTGAGCTGCACGATGTAGAGCAGGCCGTTTTCACCCGGGTAGATGAGCGAATCGCCATCGGCGTAATAGAGCGGAGACGCGTCATAAGTGCTCCAGTTGCGGGAGGCATAGCCGTCCGCCGCGCCGAATTCATACATGACAGAGCCGTCGCAGAGATTCACGACGAGCACGCGGCCTGCGCCGCGGGAACTGGCATAGCCCGCGCCGACATAGAGGATCGGCCAGCCGCGGGGATCGAGCGAGCCCGCACCCTTGAAGGTGAATCCGAGGAAAAGCGGATCGCGCGTGGGCTTGCCGGTTTCGAGCTCAAGGAAGTACACATAGCCGTCCATCGTGGCATAGATGACCTCGGTGAGCGTCTCCTGATTCTTCGCCCAGTCAAACATATAGGAGAAGCCCTGACGCTGCTCGAGCGTCCACTGGGCAATCAGGGGCTGACCCGTCCATCCGCTGCCGGTCCAGACGTTGCCGTCCGGTGCCTGCAGCGCGGAGGTCTCCTTCTGCCAGACGATGTCCGCCGCGCCGGAAGCGACATTCGCCGTACCGTAAGCGGCGCCGTTGCGGTAGTTGTTGCCTCGGAAGGCGGCGATGCCGGGCAGGGCGAAATAGTCCTCCGGCCGGCCGAAGTCCATGGCGTAGGGGCTCTCGTAGCTCTCAACCGCATCGCCGTTGATGATGATTGTCTGCTCGTTGATCAGGTTCGCAGGCTCGGTCTGTGCAGTGGAGTAGGCCGCAAAGCTTTTTACGGCCTCTGCCTGCTCGGCTTCCTCCTGAGCGACGGCGGCCTCGCCGGGCTCGGCATGATGGTATCGCACCTCGACCACGACGAGCACCACGCACAACAGCAGGAAAATAACAGCCTGCACCAGCTTGGAAACCGGGATGCCGAGATTGTATTTTACGGGCGTCTTGGATGATTTCATATGCGGTTCGTTCCTTTACTGATCGGTGATATGCACGTGATTGGCAATGTGATCCGCGCAGTAGCAGTGATAGCCCGCGCAGCGGGAGCAATAGCGAAACTCGAGATTCGGATATTCGGCGTCCGTGCGGCCGCAGACCTCGCAGCGGTGACGATAGGGCTTGCGCTCCTGATCGCGTTTGATGCGCGCGGCCTCGCGCTTGAAGTCGACGGTCTTTTTTCGCTGCTGCACGCGCGCGGGGCGGAAAAAATCAAACAGCCAGTCGCCGCAGAAGATGAGGTAATTGACCACCGCGACAATCGGCAGGAGCAGCAGCGGCCAGCCGCTCGTAAAAACAGCGTAGGCAAAGAGCGCCGCGTCCAGATACGCCAGCCACTTAACCTTGATCGGCAGGATAAAGAACAGCAGCACCTGCAGCTCGGGATAGAGCGTGGCAAAGGCGAAAAACAGCGAGAGGTTCAGATACGTCGCCGTAACGCCGCCGCCCGCACCGGTCAGCAGACCGACAATGACCGTAAGCGCCCAGCCGATGAGATAATAGATCGTGAATCGGCCGGTTCCCCACTGCTGCTCGAGCGCGGAGCCGATCCAGTAATAGAAATACATCTCGACGGCGAAAAACAGAATGCTGCTCGAATTGCTGACAAAGAGGAAGGTCACAGCGCGCCAGACCTGACCATGCAGAATGGCGTGGGCATCGAAACAGAGGCGGCTGAAGGCCAGCCCCGTCGTGTCCATCATCATCAAAAGCCAGACTGCCGCGTTCGCCAGCACAATCCACATCATCAGCCGCGGAATGCCGAAGCGCGGATGGGCATAGCAAAACCGGTCGATCCGGTTCATGAGCTTTCTCACAGGATTCCCTCCGATTATAAAATGAATAATAAGTTTATTTTACTCGCATTTCCTGTCAAAGTCCACCTGTTTTTGAAAGTTGTCCTTTAAAATTCTGAAATTTCTGCTCGATTTGTGCTTTTCTCTTGCCCAAAGCTGTGGTATAGTATTGCGTGTATGAATAGAATTTGTTAAAGGAGCAGTCATGGACGAGGAAAGAAGAACCGAGGACCGCATCGAAGGACGCAACGCCGTCATTGAGGCGCTGCGGGCCGGGCGGACCATTGATAAAATCTACATTGCAAAGGGCGAGGTGGATCAGACACTGGGACACATCGCCTCCAAGGCGAGAGCTCAGGGCGTTGTGGTCGTGGAAACAGACCGGCGCAAGCTCGACCAGATGAGTCAGACGAAGGCGCATCAGGGCGTCGTGGCAGTCTGCGCGGTGAAGGAATACTGCACGGTGCAGGACATACTGGATATTGCTACCGAGCGCGGAGAGCCCCCCTTTGTGATCATCTGCGACGAGATCTCCGATCCGCACAATCTCGGCGCGATCATCCGCAGCGCCGAATGCGTCGGCGCGCACGGCGTGGTGATCCCGAAGCGGCGCAGCGCAGGGCTGACTGCCGTGGTGGACAAGGCCGCGGCAGGCGCAGCCGAGCACATGGCCATCGCGCGCGTGCCGAATCTGACTGCGGCAATGGAGGAGCTCAAGAAGGCCGGGCTCTGGATTTACGGCACAGCGGCAGAGGGCTCGAGCCCTCTGTGGAAAACGGATCTCACCGGCCCGATCGCGCTCGTGATCGGATCGGAGGGCGACGGCATGAGCCGCCTCGTGAGAGAGCATTGTGATTTTACGATCAGCATCCCGCTGAAGGGACAGATCTCTTCCCTGAACGCCTCTGCGGCGGCAGCCGTGCTGATGTATGAGATTCTGCGGCAGAGAGGCTGAGAAATAAAGGAGTGACACATATGGTTCCAATGGAGCACGACACGGAGTTTGATCTCACACTGGAATCCATTCTGGAGGAATATCGGGGCTTTGACCCGGAAGCGCCGGAGGCCACGCCCATGCCGGAGGCCGCGTTTCTCTCCAGGAGCGCAGAAGCCGAGCTGATCGACGCCGGCCCCGAGGAGCTGCTCACACCGGAGGACCTGCTTGCGCTCGAGGAAGAGGATCCGGAGCCGGAAGAGGTTCTCCCCTCACAGGAGCCGGAGGAGGCGACGGACGCCGATCTCTTTGAGGCCGGCGATCTGGAGGACATTCTGACCGGGCTGCACAGCGAGGAGCTCGACGAGATTCTCGCGGAGATCCGGCAGGAGCCCGAGCCGGAGCCGGAATACGACGTGCGCGCCTATTATCCGCACGGTCAGGAACCGGAGCCGGAATCCGAACCGGAGGCGTATAACGACTACGACGCTGAGGCGGCGGAGCCTGAGACCCCCATGGCAAAGCTTCGCGGCTTTGCAAGGCGGTTCGCAGAAGTGCTCGCCCCGGAGGAGGAAGAGCCCTCCGAGGCGGAGGAGGAAGAAACCCTCCTGTTTGAGACTGAAGCCCCGATTGACCCTGAGCAGCAGACGCAGGTCTTTCAGGCTGTGGCTGAGACCTTCGGCGAGGATCTTACGGTGGAGCTGCCCGAGGAAGAGGCAAAAATCTGGGCGCAGGAGATCGACGACGGCGAGACGCAGTACGCCGAGGCGCTCCCGGAGGACGAATACGAGGACGAGGAGGACGTGCTCTTCGGCGAGGCGCCGGAGCCGGACATCCCCGCCCCCGAGGAGGACTGGAGCGGAGAGGACGAGGACGAGCTCTACGAGGAGGTTGAGCGCCGCAGCTTTGAGGATGCGGTAGTCCGTCCGATCGTCGGCCGGATTGCCGCGATCAGCTGGCGTCTGCGCGAACGGCGCGAGGAGAAAAAGGAGGCCGAGGCCGAGGAAGAGGATCTTGGACCCGAACCGACCGCCCGCGCGGCGCACCGCTACTACGCGGCCAAGGAATCCAATCTGCAGACGCGCAGCCGTCTTGCGCTCGTGGTGAGTCTGGTGCTGCTGTACCTGAGCTCCGGCCTGCCGGTGCTGGGACTGCTGAAAAACTCCCCGCGCGTGATGGCCGTCATGTGCATCATCCTGCAGCTGACGGCGATGCTGATCGGCCTGGACGTGCTGACAGCGGGACTCGCGGGCTTCAAGCACCGGCGCCCCGGCATCGAATCGCTCGTGCTGCTCGGGTGCGGTTTCTCGCTGATCGACGCGGCGCTCAGCGCGGCGTTCAACTCTCTGGAAAACGGTCTTCCCTTCTGTGTGGTGAGCGCCTTTGCGGTGACGTTCCTGCTCTACAGCAGCTTCTGCCGCGCGCGCGGCTTTGGGCTGACGTTCCATGTTCTCTCGCGCTCGAAGGAGCCGGGCGTGCTCACGGCCGGCCTGAATGATTATTACGACGGCATCACCCTCACGAAGTCCAAGTGCTCCACAGACGGCTTTGTCTTCCGCGCGGAGGAGCCCGGCCCTGACGCCGTGGTCTTCGCGGTGCTGACGCCCTATCTGATCGCCGTCTGCGCAATTTTGAGCCTGCTCGCCACCGCGCTGAGCGGCAGCATCAAAAACGCAGGGCACATCTTCGCGGCGATCTTTGCCGCCGCGGCGCCGCTGGCCGCCATCATCTGCTATACGGTGCCGTTCAAAAGTCTGGCGGCCTTCCTGCAGCCGAAGGGTCTTGCCGTGGCCGGCTGGTCCGGCGCGGGCGACATCAGCCGCAGCCGCCGCTTCGTCGTGACGGACCGCGATCTCTTCGCGCCGAACACGATCTCTATCTCCGATCCGTCGTTCCTGCAGGGCATGAGCGAAGCAAAGGTCGTGGCCTACGCCGCGAGTCTCATCAATGCCTCCGGCTGCTGTCTGACGCCGGCCTTCGTGGAGCTGCTGAGCGGCTACAATTATCCGCTGTTTCGCGTGGAGGGCTTCCGATGCGACTCCGCAGGCGGCATGTCCGGCACGATCAACGACGAGGAAGTGCTCCTCGGCACGTCGGAATTCATGCGACTGAAGGGTATCAACGCCTCGCGGCCGGACATCGAGGATCACACGACGCTGTTTGTGTCCATCAACAACGAGCTCTGCGGCAGCTTCCCCGTGCACTACCATGCGGCGAGAAGCGTGCAGAACGCACTCAAATATCTGCTCAGAAGCTCGGAGCGCCCGGTCTTTGCCGTGCGCGACCCGAACATTGCCCCAAGCCTGCTCAAACAAAAGTTCCGCACGCAGGCCGACGGCTTTGATTTCCCGCCCTTCCGCCAGCGCTATGCGCTCTCCGAGAACGATCTTGGTGAGGAGGACCCGATCTGCGGCGTGGTTACGCGCACGGGACTGGCTGCCCTGCTCGCCATCACGAAGACCGGCAGACAGCTCTGCCGCTATGTGAACGCGGGTCTGGTTGCCTCGCTCGCACTGCTTGTGATCGGCGTGCTCGTCATGTTCTGGCTGTGCAGCGTGGGTCTGTTCGCCACGGGCAGCGCCTTCCATCTGGCGGTGTATGAGCTGATCGCGGCGCTGATCGTTCCGCTGGTGTGTTATTTCGTGAAGCGCTGACGGAATTCATTGACACCGGCGGCTTCCTCCGTTATAATAAATCATTGGGCGTTCTGATCGCCCGTTCTTGTGGATTTTCACGATCGATATCAATACAAGGAGAGGTACATTCATGAGCTACGAAACCAAAAACATCCGCAACGTGGCCTTTATGGGTCATGGCGGAACCGGAAAGACCACTTTGGCCGAGAGCATGCTCTTCCTGACCGGCGCGATCGACCGTCAGGGCAGAACCGCGGACGGCAACACCGTCTGCGACTACGACGCCGAAGAGATCAAGCGTCAGATCACCATTTCCACCGGCATCGCTCCGGTGAATTTCGGCGGCTGCAAGATCAACATCCTCGACTGCCCCGGCTTCTTCGATTTCGCCGGTGAGGTCGCCTGCGCCCTGCGCGCGGCGGAGGTCGGCGTGATCTTCTGCAGCGCCAAGGACGGCATCTCCGTCGGTGCCGAGCGCAGCTGGAAAACGCTCAAGTCCGCCGGCATGCCCACCATGTTCTACATCTCCAAGATCGACGAGGAGCACAGCGACTTTGACGCCGTTCTCGCCGCGCTGAAGGAGAAGTACGGCAACGCTGTCTGCCCCGTGACCATTCCGACGAGCGACGGCTCCGGCGTGATCGATCTGGTGCACAACGTAGCTTATGTCACGAACGGCAAGAAGACCGAAAAGGTCGCTGTTCCCGCCGCCGACGCCGGCAAGGTCGAGGATCTGCGCATGGAGATGCTCGAGGCCGCCTCCGTCTCCGATGAGGAGCTGATGGAGAAGTTCCTCGAGGAGATGGATCTCAGTGAGGAAGAGGCTGTCAAGGGCATCCGTCTGGGCGTCCAGAGCCGCGACTTCATCCCCGTGTTCGCCGGCGCTGCCCTGAACGGCATCGGCACCGAGGCGCTCATGCAGGCCATCGTGGACTATGCTCCCTCCCCGGCGGACGCCGAGTGCAAGCCTGACGCGCCTGTGGCCGCGTTCGTCTTCAAGACGATCTCCGACCAGTTCGGCAAGTACTCCTTCATCAAGGTCATGGCCGGCAAGGTCACCTCCGATCTGAGCCTGCGCAACGTGCGCGCCGGCAGCACCGACAAGCTCGGCCGTATGTACACCATGTGCGGCAAGAAGAACACCGAGGTCAAAGAAGCCTGCTGCGGCGACATCGTGGCCATCGGCAAGATGGACTGGAAGACCGGCGACACCGTGTGCGACGCGAAGAACGAGGTGGAGTTCCCTGCCATCGAGATCGCCGAGCCCGTCTACTCCATGGCCATCTCCCCCAAGACGAAGGGTCAGGACGACAAGGTCGCCTCCGGTCTCGCCCGTCTGAACGAGGAGGACATCTCCTTCAATCTCGTCAACAACGCCGAGACCCATCAGATGGTCATCTCCGGCGCCGGCGATATCCAGGTC
>JAEEGL012926640.1_pt1 | contig 10502 bp, 10 predicted proteins | sample 9134231 | NCBI WGS metagenome assembly JAEEGL01 (sample SAMN16246548, study PRJNA631951) | gut metagenome | biome: gut microbiome; feature: rumen; material: fiber-attached | host: Bos | place: Iran: Karaj | collected 2018-10 | reverse complement strand
TGGAACATCGGGGACGGTTCTTTCGTCCCAAGGCTTTGGGACGAAAGAACCGTCCCCTTGTTCCACAATACTCTATCCATCTCGGCTGAAAGGCGGTGATATTTTATGGCACAGATTAGAGTAAGTGACCTTACATTTTCATATGATAACAGCGCGGATGACGTGCTGGAAAATGTTTCTTTTAGTATTGATACGGATTGGAAGTTGGGGCTCATAGGCCGAAACGGCAAGGGAAAGACAACCCTCTTAAATCTCCTTATGGGAAAATATGAGTATCAGGGCAGCATTTCTTCCAGTACAAGATTCGATTATTTTCCCTATCAGGTTACTGATGAGGATATGGAAAAGACTGCGGATGAGCTGATCCAGGGGTGGAAACCGAATGTGGAGTCCTGGCAGGTAATGGTTCAGATCAACCAGCTGGAGATGGATGCAGAGTGCCTCTACAGGCCTTTTAAGACCCTTAGCCACGGTGAAAGAACTCAGGTCATGCTGGCAGTTCTTTTCGCAGATGAGAATGAGTTTCTTCTCATCGACGAGCCCACCAACCATCTGGATCAGGAGGCCAGGGAAGTAGTAAAGAAGTACCTATCCGGGAAAAAAGGCTTCATACTGGTTTCCCATGACAGAGACCTCTTAGATGCGGTATGCGACCACGTGCTGGTTTTGAATCGTCAGACCGTGGAAGTGCAGACCGGCAACTTCTCCTCCTGGTGGGAAAATAAGGAAAAAAGCGATGCCTTTGCTATGGCGGAGAATGAGAAGCACCTTAAGGAAATCAGTAAGCTCAGGGCAGCAGCCGACAGAAATAACAGGTGGGCAATAAAGAATGAGGGCACAAAGATTGGTTATGACCCAATAGAGGAGCATGACAGGAGCAAAAACACCAGAGCCTTTATCGGAGCCAAGACCAAGAAGATGGAGGCCAGGGTAAAGAACTTTGAAAAGCGCGTGGACAGAGAGATTGAGGAAAAAGAGGGACTTTTGCAGGATATAGAGAGCGTGGCGGATCTGCAGCTTCGGCCACTTAAGTATCACAAGGAGGTTCTGGTTAATGCCAAGGAGATGACGTTGTCCTATCCAGCTGTAACTGTGAATGCCGACAATAAGTCAGCCAAGGCAACCGGTTCAGTTTCGAACTTTGAAGGTACCGGTGATGCCGAGCCGCTGTTTGCGCCCAAGACATTTCAAATAAAGCAGGGCGAGAGGGTGATCCTTGCAGGCGACAACGGCTGCGGAAAGTCAAGCATCATAAAGGCAATCCTGAAACTCGCCGGCGAATCCACGGTATCCCCGACTGTTGACGGAACCCTCGAAGTGGGATCAGGCCTTACCATATCCTATATAAATCAGGATACCTCATTTTTATCGGGAGACCTTAAGAACTTTTGTGAGCACAGAGGCCTTGACTACAGCCTGTTTCTGGCGATCCTAAGGAAGCTGGATTTCGGACGGCAGCAGTTTGTAAAGAACATGGAGGACTATTCCGAGGGGCAAAAGAAAAAGGTACTGATCGCGGCAAGTCTCATAACCCCGGCCCATCTGTATATCTGGGACGAGCCCCTGAACTACATCGATGTTTTCTCCAGAATGCAGATTGAAAAGCTCATTCTTGATGCAAAGCCCACCATGCTTATCGTTGAGCACGACACTAGATTCCAGGAGAAGATCGGAACTCAGATCATCAGATTCTGACAGGATTACAATAGACGTTAATGACTGGACCGCCACAGACATCGGGTCTGGCCCAATACATACAACAGGAGATGACATAAATGAAATTCGACAACGTATATTTTATAACAGGTACGGCCTACGCAGGAAAATCCACCATGGTTAAACTCCTGGCTAAAAAGCATAACGGTATAGCCTGCGAGGAAAATTATCATGACGCTCTTTTACCGGAGCTGGATAAAGAAGAATTCCCCTGCCTTACCTATACAAGAGATCTTGAGGACTGGCATGACTTCATACGCAGGACTCCCGAAGAGTACGCAGCCTGGGTTGAGGGCGTGACCAAGGAGTGTGAGAAGATTGAACTTAAGATACTGGAAGAGATGATCTTGGACCCTCAGAACAAGGATAAAAAGATCTTTGTGGACACCAATATCTGTCTGGAGACTCTTGGAAAAATCACGAATCATGAGAATGTTCTTATCATGCTGGCGGATCCGATGATCTCCGTCACAAGATTTTTTGACAGACCCGACGCGGAGAAGCAGTTTCTATATCAGCTGATGCTTGAAGAAAAAAATCCGGAGGCAGCCAGGGAAAACTTCAGAAAATGCCTTGAAAAGATCAACTCCCCGGAGGTGTACGACACCTTCAAAAACTCAGGTTTTAACGTAATATTGAGAGACGAAAAACGGACCATCGAAGGGACTCTTAATCTTGTAGAAAAAGCAATGAAACTGGCATAAAATACTGTTTCTTTTCCCGGCCCCGATATGCTATCATGGACTCTGAAAAATTTAGTATTAGTGGGGTAGTTTTAGAGAAATGAAAAAGAAAAAGGTTTTAAAAGTAGTATCAATCGTTGTTATTGTCATTGCTGTTCTTACGGTAGCTTTGTCGCTGGCCATGGGAAAGATGGTGGCGGATCAGGTCATTTATCAGAACAAGAATAATGATACCGTGGGAAACAGTGTAAAGCAGCTGGCAAAATGGAAATACGATCTGGACGATTTTCAGGACAAGTATGAGAGTCTCGGAAGAGAGATCGTTGTAACAGCAGAGGACGGAAACTTCTGTCCTGCGACATATTTTGACAATGATGGGGATAAAGTGGTTATCCTTGTACACGGCGCAGGCGGCGACAGAGTTTCTGTTTATCCCCTTGCAGAGCAGTATCTTTTGAGGGGCTATGATGTTATAGTCCATGATCAGAGGGGATGTGGCGCCAATGCAGACAAGAGAGTTACCTTCGGAATCCTTGAATCCCTTGATGTAAGAGCTTTGGTTGAATATGCAAGAGAAGAGCTTGGCATGAAAAAAGTAATTGTTCACGGACAGTCCATGGGCGGCCAGACTACAGCTCTTTACGCTTCAAACGTTACTCCGGGGGATGTGAACGCAGCTGATGCGGTTATCTGTGACAGCCCGGTTCCCGGCATGGAGTTCATGCTCCGCTCTGTATTCGGAGATGACGATCCTGTGGCAATGTACGGCACAATGTCCAATTATCTGATGTTCACCAGCGGCGTATATATGAGACTTTTTAACGGCGTAAACTACAAGGACGCTGACACCATCAAAGTGGTGGAAAAAGACAAGCTGCCAACCCTGATCATTGTTTCTGACAGGGACAGAACCTGCCCTAAGGAAAAGGTTGAAGAAGTTTACGAACACGTAGGAAGTGACATCAAGTCTGTATTTCATATCGACAGTGAGCACATCGAGGGAGTTTTGGATTATCCTGAGGAATATATGAGCCAGATTGAGGATTTCCTTGAGCCTCTCGGACTTTAAGTAGGTGCTTTCGGGATACATATTACTTGGGTGAATATTCAATAGTGATAATCTAATAGGAAAAGAGATTATGGAGAATCTTGCAGTAGCAACAAATGCGGTCATTCCGTTTATGGTGTATATCCTCCTTGGAGCCGTATCAAAGAAGCTTTCCCTTGTAAAAGAGAGTTTCCTTAAGGAACTTAACGGCGTTGTATTCAAGGTCTTTTTCCCGTTTATCATGTTCAACAATCTCTATGCGGTGGACTTTGGAAAGCTGAATGGGGCAGGATATGTGGGATTTGCAGTGATAGCGACTCTTTGCCTTATATTGTTGTCTTTTTACGCGGTACCTTTTTTCGAAAAAGACAATCGCAGAAAGGGAGTAATCACCCAGGCTATTTTCAGAAGTAATTCGGTGTTATATGCCATACCTCTTGCCCAGAGCGTTTTTGGAGCAGAGGGTGCCACCATGGCAAGCATTGTGGTGGCCTTCGTGGTTCCCATTTACAATATCGCATCCGTAGCCATACTGGAGTTTTACAGGGGCGGAAAGGTTTCTTTTGGAAAGCTCTTTGTAAATATCCTGAAGAACCCGCTGATCATCGGCGCTATTGCAGGTGTCTTGTTTAATCTGCTTCCTGTAACAATGCCCCAGTGCCTTGTTTTACCTATAGGAGAGCTCAACAGCATGGCAACGCCGCTGTCCCTTTTTGTCCTTGGTGGAACACTGCATCTTTCTGATATGAAGAAAAATGCAGTGCCTCTGGCTGTCGGAACAGCCATGAAACTGGTGCTGGTACCTATAGTGCTGTGTCTTATCATGTCACAGACAGGCCTGCGGGGAAGCGAGCTCTTTGTGGTGTTCTGCATGTTTGCCACACCTGTGGCGGCGGCTTCCTACCCAATGGCCCAGAGCATGGACGCAGATGCCGACTTGGCGGGAGAATACGTGGTCATCACCACGGTGCTTTCAATTGTGACAATCTTCTTCTGGATCCTTATCCTAAAGGGAACGGGACTGATGTAATACAATTTTATATTTTCTTTAGTTTTTTTCTTTTGCCATATAAATGATATGCCTCGTATAAATATATATCAAAAAGATATTACAGCAGGTTGATGGGCCAGGTGCCATAACTGCTTAAAAATAAGGAGGCATATATTTATGAATAAGAGGATTGCGGAAGTGTTCGAGAATACTAAGGACGTTTTGATGTTTGCGATTTCCATGACAAGAGACGTGTCCAGGTATATGAAAGAAGAGCGCGAGAACACGGATTTTACCAGGGTTGCAGAGCTTCTTGACGTAAGGACTATGCCTTAATGATTTTGGCATAGGGACTATGACATGAAACTTCAAAGCTTGAATGTACATATACGGTGACCATCGTAAAGGTGGTCACCATTTTTTATTGCATTTTCATACATTTTCCCAAAACAAGGTACATACAAATGTTATAATAGTGCTTGGAACTAATATTTTTGAACAGAACAGGAGGACGGAATGGAAGAGACAATGAAAAAGATAGGCCGTGGAATGGGCCTTAGAATGGGTATCACCATGAGCTTTTGCCTTTCACTGATAGGAACTCTCACCTCGGGACATTTCACGATCCCGGGATTTCTCGTTAACTTTATTGTCAGCACCATCATCAGCCTTCTGATAGGTTTTTTCATTCCAATGGCCAGAATATCCGGGGCCGCAAATGCAGCGCTGAAGCTAAAAAGAGGAACTCTCCCGGAAAGGGTAGTTGGGAGCCTTATCTCGGATGTTATCTACACACCGATAATGACTTTTATCATGGTGCTTATTGCATATGAAATGGCAATGAAGCAGAGCGGCGGAATGGCGCAGCTTAGCTTTCCGAAGATGTTTTTTTCATCACTTCTTATCTGCTTTATAGCTGGCTTTGTTCTTATCTTTATATTCCAGCCACTCTTTATGAAGAGCCTTATGAAAAAATACAATGTTATGCCCGGTGCAGGTCCAAGGCCTTAAGCCGATAAAAATGATTTACAGAGGAATAAAATGAGTAGTATCAGAGAACAGATAAACGCCGTACTTGAGAGTGAGAAGGTCAGACGTATCATCGTAAGTAAAGCTTCTTCCAAGAATTCGCAGTACAGGAAAATTGATATACAGGTGAAGGTCGGTAAGGACGCGGGCAAATCGGAAGATTGCTCAGACTGTGGGAGTCTTGACAGTTTATTTCAGATTTCCAGATACACCGACAAGCAGGTTTTCCATGAGAATGTTCAGGGAAAAGAGCTGGCGAAAGCAGTAGAGAAGATCATTTACCCGGAAGAGGGCACTGTAGCCTTCAGGCAGATAAATCTTTGGACCGACAGCTTTGAACACATTTTCCTTATTTCGAAAAAGGGCGATTGGACCTGTAAAAAGAGAGCCTTAAAGAGCGATGAGAAGATGGAAGTAAGCACTTCTCACAACCGCGAAAAGAATTACATAATAAGTGAAGGGCAGCAGGTAGCCCCTTTGGTGGACATGGGCGTCTTTACCAAAGAAGGTAAGGTTGTAAGATCCATGTACGACAAGTTCAGGCAGATCAACAGATTTCTGGAGATCCTGGATGACGAGATCGGAAACCTGAGGACCGATCATCTGAACGTTATCGATTTTGGCTGCGGAAAGTCCTATCTGACCTTTGTGGTGTATTACTATCTGACTGAGATTAAGGGCATAAAGGCCAACATCATCGGTCTTGACCTGAAAAAAGATGTAATAAAGAAGTGCAATGAAGCAGCGAAAAAATACGGCTATGAGAACCTCCGCTTTGAACTGGGAGATATTAACGGCTACAAAACTCCCTTTGATGTGGACATGGTGATCACGCTCCACGCCTGTGATACAGCTACGGACTTTGCTCTTTATAACGCTGTACAGTGGAATGCGAAGATGATCTTTTCCGTACCCTGCTGTCAGCATGAGCTTAATAAGAAGATAAACAGCGACGAGTTATCCCTGCTTACAAGATACGGCATCATAAAAGAGCGGTTTGCGGCCCTTGCAACGGATGCCATAAGGGCAAACCTTCTTGAGTATTCGGGATATAAGACGCAGCTTTTGGAGTTCATTGACTTTGCCCACACTCCGAAGAATATCCTTATCCGGGCTGTAAAGAGGAACATCACGCCAAAGGGGGCAAGGGACAAGGCTTTGGATGAAGTTGAAAGGCTTATGAGGGAGTTTGGCACAGACCAGACCCTGTACAACTTACTGATTGATAAACATGAGTAACTATTGATCCGAGGGGGCGGATTCACGGATTTTTAAAAGGAGAGATTTTATGAAGAATGTCACACTTGGACGCACCGGCATATGTGTTCCCCAAAATGGTTTTGGAGCTCTTCCTGTTCAGAGAGATTCTTTGGAGGAAGCAGTTAAGATCTTGAGAAAGGCCTACGACGGCGGCATGAGATTTTTTGACACCGCAAGGGCATACAGCGACAGCGAGGAGAAGCTGGGAGCGGCCTTTGGAGACGGCTATGTCAAAAGAGATGAGATCATAATCGCAACAAAGACGGGAGCCAAGACTCCTGAGCAGTTCTGGGAGCATCTTGAGACTTCTCTTTCAAAATTGAAGACAGACTATATCGATATTTATCAGTTCCATCTTATGGGACAGTGCTGGAAGCCCGGGGATGGCACCGGAATGTACGAGTGCATGCTTAAGGCCAAGGAGCAGGGCAAGATCCGTCACATCGGCGGCACAGCCCATAAGATCGGCATTGCAAAAGAGCTGGCGGAGTCCGGATTATATGAGACGGTTCAGTATCCTTTCAGCTATCTGGCATCCGACCAGGAAGTTGAGCTTATTAAGCTCTGCAATGAAAAGAATGTGGGATTTATCTGCATGAAGGGCCTTGCAGGAGGTCTTATCACTAACTCCAAGGCCGCCATGGCCTTTGTAAGCCAGTTTGACGGAACAGTGCCTATCTGGGGAATCCAGAGGGAGTCAGAGCTTGATGAGTGGCTGGCCTTTATGGATGAAACTCCTGTTTTGGATGATGAGATCAAGGCATTCATAGAATCAGAGAGAAAAGAGCTAATGGGCAATTTCTGCCGTGGCTGCGGATACTGCATGCCTTGTACCGTGGGCATCGAGATAAATAACTGCAACCGTATGTCTCTTATGCTTCGCCGTGCACCAAGCGCCAGCTGGCTTTCCGAGCACTGGCAGGCAGAGATGGAAAAGATCGAGCAGTGTATAGGTTGTGGTGCCTGTCTTTCCAAGTGCCCGTATGAGCTGAATATTCCTGAGCTTTTAAAGAAAAATCTTGAGGACTATCGGGAAGTTCTGGCGGGACACAGGAGCGTACAATAACGTGCAACCTGCTGACCTTTCTTGGGTCAGTCCCTTCTGTAGATGCTCTGATATTCCTTGGGCGACATACCGTACTCTTTTTTGAAGGATTTAAAAAAACTTGAATAATCCCTGAAACCAAAGCGCTCGTAGGCTGAGGTTATGGGTTCACCGCTTGTAATGGCGTCTCTGCACTCTGAGAGACGCTTTTTTATTATGTACTGATGAAGGGAAATTCCCAGGGTATCCTTGAAAAGATGGGCAACGTAGTACTTGCTCACAAAAAACTTTCCGGCAATGTCCTCGAGGCTGAGCTGTTCCTCCAGATTTTCTTCCACGTAGGAGATGATGTTCTGGAAAAGAGTCAGCTCATCGCTTTCCGTCTGCTGATGGTCTTCATCATAGATGATCCGGTTGATGGTAAGGATAAGGTCACACAGGCATACGTGCCTAAAAGCATCTGAGCCGTAGCGGTCCTGGCTGGTCTCTTCAAGGAGACGCAGGAACTTTGACTCAACCAGATGGAACTGGGCCGGAGCCAGATGATAGATGTACTTGTGAAAGGCCTCAGCCTTCTGCATCAGGTACATGTAGTCCATGGATTCCGATAAAAGAGAATTACAGCAGTCCCGGCTGATCCAGAAGACGAAACGTCTGTAGTTCTTTTCCGATTCATGCATAAGGGCGTGGTGCTTGACTCCGGGAGGCACGATCATAAGATCCCCGGGAGCCATTTCGTAGGTCTCTGTGGCGGGCTGGGCTGTGGTGTTTCCCGCGGACTGCAGGCCGTTTTCCTTGCCGATGCCCTTGAATATTTCCATTGTCACATCCCCTTCGATAAAGAGATAGCACTCGTAGTAATCGTGGGCATGGGGATTTAAGGTCTTGAAGTCCTTGTCTGAGTAGTAAAAGACCTCAAAATCCGAGGAGAGCATATACTGTCTGGAATTAAAGCTGGAGCGGAGTTTATTCTTCATAATGTCCTTTGTTCGGGAAAGTTACGATCAAAATAGTTATTGTATTTTTTATGTATGGAATTAGGATATCACATATAGCAATTTTTGCAATGTATGAAACAAATACGGCAATTCTTTTTCCCGGACAAAAGATTTATTGTGTAAAAGTAGGACATGGATATGCCATGACGAAGGCGTATCTGTGCGAGCGAAATTTAACAAGACACATTTAAGTGAAAAGATAAGGAGAACAAATCTTATGGAAATGACACTTCGTTGGTATGGAAAAGAATTTGACACTGTTAAGCTTTGGCAGATCAGACAGATCCCCGGGGTAAAGAGTGTTATCACAACTCTTTACAACAAGCAGGCCGGTGAGCTCTGGACTCAGGACGAGATCAAGGCTCTTAAGGCTGACGTTGCCGCAGAGGATATGAAGATTGCCGGCATCGAGTCTGTTAACGTATCTGACGCTATTAAGGCTGCAACAAAGGACAGAGACGAGCACATCCAGAACTACATCGATACTCTGGAGAACCTTGGTAAAGAGGACATCCACATGGTGTGCTACAACTTCATGCCTGTTTTTGACTGGACCAGAACAGAGCTGGCCAGAAAAAGAGCTGACGGCTCCACAGTTCTTGCTTATACTCAGGAAGCTGTAGATGCCATCGATCCTGCAAAGATGTTTGAGACCCTTTCCGGTGACACAAACGGAACAGTTATGCCCGGCTGGGAGCCTGAGAGAATGGCTCACGTAAAAGAGCTGTTTGAACTCTATTCAGGCATCGATGAGGACAAGCTCTTTGAGAATATCGTATATTTCCTTAAGGCAATCATGCCTGTCTGCAATAAATATGATATCAAGATGGCTATTCATCCCGATGATCCTGCATGGTCAGTATTTGGCCTTCCAAGAATCATCAATAATGAAAAGAACATCTTAAAGCTCATGAAGGCTGTAGATGACGTTCACAATGGTGTAACCTTCTGTTCAGGTTCATACGGCACCAGCCTTGAGAACGACCTTCCACACATGATCAGAGCTCTTGAAGGCAGGATTCACTTTGCACATGTTCGTAATCTGAGATTCATCTCACCTACAAACTTTGAGGAGTCTGCTCACCTTTCATCAGACGGAACCTTCGATATGTATGAGATCGTTAAGGCTCTCTACGAGACAGGCTTTGACGGACCTATCCGTCCTGACCACGGTAGAATGATCTGGGGCGAAGTTGCAATGCCGGGTTATGGCCTCTACGACAGAGCCCTTGGCGCAACCTATATTAACGGACTTTGGGAAGCTATCGAGAAGTCACACCAGCGCGGTGTCTGATTCAAGAGATTAAGACAATACTAATCTCATCATTACAATTATTTTTTTAGGAAGGATACAACCATGAAACTTGATAATAGTGTTTTTACCAATAAAGAATGGCAGGATAAGGGCTATTTTGTTCCATCCTACGACAGAGAAAAAATGATAAAAGAGACAGTTGCTGCTCCCGAGTGGGTACACTTTGGTGCAGGCAACATCTTCAGAGCATTCCAGGCCAATCTTTCTCAGAGACTTCTTGAGGAAGGCAGCGCAACAAAGGGATTGACCGTTGTTGAGGGCTTTGACTACGAGATCATCGAGAAGATGTACAGACCACATGACAACCTCTCAATCCTTGTTACACTCAAGGCTGACGGAAATGTTGAGAAGTCTGTGATCAGCAGCATTGCTGAGTCATGCATTCTTGATTCTGCAAGGGATCAGGAATTTGAAAGA
>JAEEGL012562421.1_pt1 | contig 10502 bp, 5 predicted proteins | sample 9134231 | NCBI WGS metagenome assembly JAEEGL01 (sample SAMN16246548, study PRJNA631951) | gut metagenome | biome: gut microbiome; feature: rumen; material: fiber-attached | host: Bos | place: Iran: Karaj | collected 2018-10 | reverse complement strand
TGGCAAAATTATAGTAAAATCACGGTTTAGTGCATATAAACACACATGAGGGAGGGAGAAAAATGCAAAAATTCTTTACACGAAAAAGGAGCCTTGCGCGTAAAGCTGCCGCAATGATGTCTGCAGTTATGCTCTTTACGTCCGAGGCAGGCCTGTTTTCGGGGAATATAGCTGTAGTAAATGCAGCGGATGATGAAGTCCCGGAAGAAGCAGCAGAGGAAAGTTCGGATGTAAATGCTTCGGACGGTGCATTTTCAGTAACAGTATCCAAGCTTCAGTACGGTGAGGACGGAAGCAATGCAAAGGGCAACCTGGATGTGATCTTTGCACCCAGGCTGATTGTAGACGGGGCGGAGCAGATACTTGGAAAAGACTATACCACAAGCTATAAGTTTTTTGCGGATAAGGAAGAGGCTCTGGCAGTAACTGCAGATACTTTTGATGAGGCAGATGGTCTGGTGCTTTCCGAGGTACCCGCAGGGACAACTATTTATGCTGTAGTTAAGGCAGCAGCAGCTGATGCAGATCATATTGTGTCCGCAGAAGTTACCATAACAAAGAGAGTGATAAGCTTAAGTTATGAGGCATCTGCTGATGCGGCTATCGAAGGCCGTGATGTGGCAGAGGACGGAAGCTATGTGATAGCGGAGGATGAAGTTGATTACAGCGGTTTTGACCTGGATATCGCAGATGGTTTTGCTTATGAGCTTAATGCAGAGGCACTGCTTAGCGGTGATGTGGTCCTGGATCTTTCAGATGTGGATCTTTCAGCCGACAGTTACAGCAGCGTACCCATGGAGGTGAAACTTGATCCCTCTTATGATGATAATTATGAGCTGGATAAGAATATCCATGGAGATTATTACATTTTAAAGGCACAGTATTATGTGGTATTTACCGCAAATAATAACGGTGAAGTATTTACAAAGACCTATGCTTTCCCTTCATACAGTTTTGAAGGAACAGCCGCCGATCTGCTTAAGAAACTGGGCAGGACTAAAGAGGTATTCAGCGTTGTGGAGGATGAATATACCCTTGGCGGTTTTCTTGATACAAAAACAGATCATCTGATGGGCTGGACGGTATATGTCGATGGCTTTAATGCAAATTGTGATTATTATGCAGGAGATGCCTACAGTACCGCCAATGTCGATGCTGACGCTTCAAAGTATGATGCATACGGAACGAAAAAAAAGTTCGTACTGAACGGTACGAAGGATTATCACTTTGTTGCCCAGATCAGCAAAGCGGCAGCAGAGAACGTCTTTGTTTCAGTCATACCTTCCGTTTATTACGATACACGTGCACATGTGGCTATCGGAACAAAGGTAGATGCTAAGAAGCAGGCAGCTGATCTTCGCATAAAGGTCAATTATGCTGTCGACGGAGATGTCAGCACCATAGATGCTTATACCGAACTGGTAATGAATACGGACTACACTGTCAGGTATTACAATAATACCGATGCATCCATGGCAGTAAGCAGCAACGGTACCTATGTCCGGATAAAGGATGGAGATAAACGTCCCCATGCAGAGATAAGCGGAAAGGGAATATATGCAGGCTTTTCCGCAACGGTATACTTTGATATCCTTCCCGTGAACATGGGGGATTACGAAATTAAATACGATTATATCCATGAAAATACGTACGGCAGCGATGACGGATTTTATGAATATAGCAGCAGGAATCATCCCTATACTTATGTATATTCTGAGATGGCTTCGGTAAGCGGCATAAGCAGATCCACCTATGTATTAAAGAAGGGGAAGATAAGCGGTATCAAACCGAAGCTTACCAAGAGCTATTATACCTACGGTACCAATAACAGTAAGATGGTATATAAAACAGTAACGCTTAAAAAGGAAACTGATTATACCATAGAGATCCGCAAATGGAATAATGCAAAAAAAAGCTGGGATATTGTAGAGGGAGTCACGGATCCTAATAAGATCAATGCAGAGGGCGATTATCTTCTGATATTCAGGGGGACCGGCAATTACTGCGGTGCTGTATTCGGCGGCGATGAATATAACGAGTTCGGAGACAGCGGTGAATTGCTTAACCCTTCCCACGACCCGGGGGCAGAATGCCAGTTCCGTGTAGCAGATACCGCGGATCACGATATAGAAAACGCCAGGATCAGTATCGGTACCCGATCCGTTAAGTGGGACGGAAAGAAACACGATCATACAAGCTTTGATATGGCCGTAAAGGATAAAACCGGAAAGGAACTTCAATACGGTAAGGATTATATCGCAGAATTTATTCCGAAGTATTCAAATACAAACGGGACCGAGCATGGTGAAAAGGTTACGGCTTCGAACGTGTATACCGTGCGGATCATCGGTACCGGCGATTATTACGGTTACAATACTAAAAAAACCGTTACCATTCAGGGACTTAAGCTTAATAAGAAGTTCTTTACAATAGACGGATCAAGCTGGGAACTGTCAGAGGCGGGCAAGGCTGCCGGGCTGGTGATGGGCGATCGTGACGATCCGTATTATGTGTCATTTAATATGTTTATCATAAAATCCGAAAGGGTCTTAAGAATCGGCGGCTCCGGCTGCGCAGGAGAGGCGATCGATCCTGCTGTCTCTGTAAGATTTCCGGTAAAGCAGAGTAAGATGCAGCTTAAGGATGCGATAGCCAAAGGTTATATCAGCTTTAAAGTTTCCGAAAGCGGTATTTACAATATCAAGGGAGCAATGCCTGAGAGTATCATGTATAAAACGGGTAAGGACTACTTAGATGGCTGGCAGATTTACAGTCTGTATAACGGATTCACAGCATATGTCAGGGTGTACGATCCTGAGACAGACCATAATATCGGTTATGCATATTTAACATTCAGCTTTAAGAATAATACCGCTTTGGGTAAGACCGCAAAGGTTACGGTAAAGATCACCGACAGTGACTGCCTTAAGGGAAGTGCCGATATAGGAACTTATACTGTCGTTACCAACGAAGTTACTTACATACCGGTACGTACCACGGCTGATGATTACGGGAATGTTTCCCAGATATACGCTGTGGTTACCGATGCGCCCCGGTCAAAGGGAAGCCTGGATAAACCGAATGTAAGATTATACCAGGTATACCGTGATAAGAAAGGCGTTACCAGGTCGGCGCTTCTTTCTTCAAAACAGTATACGATCAATAAAGGTACCGAGGTGGGTGGAGCTCATGTTGCTGTCAGTACCTATATAACTAACGGCAAAACAAATGATTTTAATTTCAAAGGAACATATGGTGAGAATAAGGGAGTATATAGCGGGATATTTGCGCTGTATGAGAAAAAACTGACATCCGCCCAGGTCAGCGCGGTCACTATCGGCGGTAAGAAATACAAAGTAAATAAAGGCGTTATCGATGGTGATTTTGCACCTGTATTCACCGGTGATCACATACAACCGAAAGTAGACGTAATAAAAATAGCCGATGCAGAGCTTAAGTATGGGAATGATTATGATCTGGATTATTCTTCTCAATTCTCAGCAGGTGATAAAAGCGGTACCATTATCATCACACTTAAATATAATGTGGGCAGGAGCTGCTATGAGTATAGCGGAAGAACGGAAATTAGTTTTAAGATAACTCCGGCGGAAGGCATAACATTGTAAAACCGGTCTGCAGAAAATGAAAGGGCGCTGCTTTGTCCGCGCTTTTCCGATGGCAGGAAGCTGTTTTGCTGTGGTTGCTTATTTGGCAAAATTATAGTAAAATCACGGTTTAGTGCATATAAACACACATGAGGGAGGGAGAAAAATGCAAAAATTCTTTACACGAAAAAGGAGCCTTGCGCGTAAAGCTGCCGCAATGATGTCCGCAGTTATGCTCTTTACGTCCGAGGCAGGCGCATTCCTGGGAAACACAGCCGTAGTAAATGCAGCGGATGATGAAGTTAAGGAAGACGCAGCAGATGAGAGCGGAGTAATAAGTGCTACAGACGGCGCATTTTCCGTAGCAGTATCAAAGCTTCAGTACGGTGAGGATGGAAGCAATGCAAAGGGCAATCTGGATGCCATCTTCGCACCGAAACTGGTTTCTGACGGAGCAGAGCTTAAGCTTGGCACGGACTATACCACAAGCTATAAGTTCTTTGCGGATAAGGATGCAGCTCTGGCAGTAACTGCAGATACTTTTGATGAGGCAGATGGTTTGGTGCTTTCCGAGGTACCCGCAGGCACAACTGTTTATGCTGTAGTTAAGGCAGCAGCAGCTGATGCAGATCATATTGTGTCCGCAGAAGTTACCGTAGCAAAGAGAGTAATAAGCATAAGTTATGAGGCATCTGCTGATGCGGCTATCGAAGGCCGTGATGTGGCAGAGGACGGAAGCTATGTGATAGCGGAGGATGAAGTTGATTACAGCGGTTTTGACCTGGATATCGCAGACGGTTTTGCTTATGAGCTTAATGCAGAGGCAATGCTTAGCGGCGATGTGGTCCTGGATCTTTCAGATGTGGATCTTTCAGCTGACAGTTACAGCAGCGTACCCATGGAGGTGAAACTTGATCCCGCTTATGATGATAACTATGAGCTGGATAAAAACATCCATGGCGAATATTACATCTTAAAGGCAAAGTACTATGTAGTATTTACCGCCAACAATAACGGTGAGGTATTCACAAAGACATATGAGTTTAATTCGTATGATTTTAAAGGGACAGCAAGCGATCTGCTTTTTGTGCTGGGCAAGACCGATGAAGTGCTGAGCGAAACTGACGGGGAGTATACCCTGGGCGGTTTTATAGATACAAAGACCGATCATCTTATGGGCTGGACGGTATATACCGATGGTTTCAATGCGAAGAATGATAATTATTCCTCGGGATCATACGAATCTACCGTCAATGTTAATCCTGATGCATCGACCTATGATTCTTCAGGAACCGGAAAGTTTTTCGAGCTGAGCGGAAAGAAGGATTATCTGTTTGTGGCTCAGATCAGCAAAGCGGCAGCTGAAAACCTTTATGTTTCCGCTATCCCTGCCGTTTATTATGACACACGTGCCCATGTGGCTCTGGGAACAAAGGTTAACGGAAAGAAACAGGCGGCTGATCTGCGTATCAAGGTAAATTATAGCAATAGCGGCAAGATAAGCGATGTTTGTGGATCCACTGAACTGAAACCGGATACGGACTATACAGTCAAGTATTTCAACAATACCGATGCATCCATGTCTGTCAGTGAGGATGGCACCTATGTTCCCTTAAAGACAGGAGACCGGCGTCCACGTGCAGAGATCACCGGAAAGGGCAGATACACAGGTTTTTCAGCTACGGTTTATTTTGATATACTTCCCGTCAATATGGGGGAATATGAGTATAAATATGATTACATCCATGAAAACAGCAGCAACTATGACGGATACAATAACGGACACGATAGCGATGATAACATGGACGATCCTTATACTTATATATATTCCTCTGCTGCTTCGGTGACCGGTATCAGCAAAGATACCTATGTATTAAAGAACGGAAAGATCAGAGGTATCAATCCCAAGCTCACAAAGTATTACTATACCTACGGTACCAATAATAATAAGTCCGCATATACTACTTTAACCCTTAAATCAGGCACCGATTACACCCAGGAGATCTGGAAATGGAATTTTGAAGATAACTGCTGGGATCCTACAGAGCTGACCGATCCTAATAAGATCAACGCTGAAGGCGATTATCTCATGGTATTCAGGGGTATAAATAACTATTGCGGAGCGGTTTTCGGAGGGTATAAGTATGATCAGTTCGCAAGCGGCAGGGATACCGACGGATTCGTTAATCCTTCACATGACCCTTCTGTATTGTGCCAGTTCCGAGTATCGGATACCACGAATTATGATATGGAATACGCTACCATCAGCATAGGAACCAAGTCTGTTAAGTGGGACGGCGTTGGCCGTGATTCTGCGAGCTTCAATATAGTTGTAAAGGATAAGAGCAGGAAAGAACTGGAATACGGCAAGGATTATACCGTTAGCTTTGTTGCAAGATACAGCAATGCTAACGGAAAACACGCCGGACAAGTGATAACCGCTTCCAATATCTACACCGTACGTGTAGTCGGAGCAGGAGATTATTATAATGCAAAGAACGGAAAGACAGTAACCATACAGGGGCTTAAGCTTAACAAGAAATTCTTTACAATAGACGGATCCAGCTGGGATATATCAGAAGCAGGAAATAAAGCGGGACTGGTTAAAAATGATAAATCTAATAATTATTATGTAAGTTCTTCTATATCTTACAGCGGCAGTAAAAAAAATCTGCTCATTGGTGGTTCGGGCCGTTGTGGACAGGCTATCGATCCTGCCGGCATCGTAAAGGTTCCCATAAAGCGGACAAAGATACAGCTTAAGGAGGCTATAAAGAAAGGCTATATAAGCTTTACAGTTTCCGATAACGGCTTGTTCAATATCAAGGGAGCTGTACCTGACAGTATAGGATGCGCGAGCGGTAAGGATAAACCGTTTAGCTGGAACTGTGACAGTATCTACAGCGGATTCACCATACAAATAGATGTGCGTGATCCCGAGACGAATTATTACCTGGGTTATGCTTCTATAAGATTTACGTTCAGTAATAATACCAAGCTTGGAAAGAAAGCAAAGGTTATTGCCGCCGTTACCGGAGGCAACTGTCTTACCGGAAGCGCTGAGATAGGAACTTATACAGTAGGCGTCAGGGAATTGTATTATATGCCGGTATATAACAATGTTAACCCTTATCCGGGCAGTATGGACAATTCAACCGTATACTCGGTCGTTACTGATGCTCCCGCTTCAAAGGGCAGTCTGGATAAGCCCAATGTAAAACTCTATCAGGTTTATCGTGATAAGAACGGCGACTGGAAGTCTGCACCTCTTTCAGCCAAGCAGTATACTGTCAACAAAGGCGAAGAGCTGGGCAGCAATCATATCGCAGCCAATACCTATATTACAAACGGAAAGATAAAAGATTTCGACTTTAAACCGAATTATAAGGATGTAGGAGTATACAGTGGTGTATTCGCACTTTATAAGGCAAAGCTGACCCCTGCTGATATAAGCGCGATCACTATCAGCGGTACGGAATACAAGGTAAATAATGGAGTTGTCGACAGCGCTTTTGAGCCTGTATTCACCGGATGTTCCATTAATCCCGATGTGACCGATGTGACTGCAGCTAAGGCGGTGCTGAAGATCGGTGAAGAATTTGAACTGGACTATGGTACCAACACTGCAGCAGGCGATAAGGGCGGTTCCTTAATGATCATGCCGTTTTATAATGAGGATAAAGACAGCTATGAGTATGGAGGAACTGTTACGTTGAGCTTTAAGATAACTCCGGCGGAAGGAATAGCATTGTAAAACCGGTCTGCGGAATGAAGAGGGGACGTGCTAATTGGCACGTCCCGTTTTTCTTGTGCGGAATATTGAGATATTGTATAATTATACAGATTATACGGTATTCCGGAGGATAGTGTTATGGATAATATGAATATCTATAAAAAGAATAAAAAAACGATCGATGCTCTCAATCAGCAGTTCAATGAACTGCAGATGCAGGATATATTTGAAGGCCCTGTCAGGACTGCCGTGAATATGGAAAAGACACGGGAAGGTTATGACAGGGATTTATACAGTGTGGACCGGACCAAAGAGGATACGAAGAGGATCAAAGCGCTGCTTATGGAAAAGCCGGCGGCGCTGGCAATAAAGAATTACCCGCCTGAGACAAAGGTTGTGCTGCGCATTAAGACAGCAGAGGTAAGGGAGCTGGCTGAAATGATGCTTCCGGGTAAAGTGAGATAGGAAACAGGGTGATGAAGCAAAGTATCATGTTTAATATCGTAATACGCACATTGCTTGCCCTGGTGGCGGTTTCGCTTTTTACGTTCTGCTTTATGCCTTACTTGCGCAGGAGGATCCTGAACACCGGAAATGCCGTGGGTATGGCTGCATCCCTGCTGGTGTTTTTATATGCGGTATTTATGCCGAAAGTAAATGCGATGATCGCAGCAATGTGGGAGAAAAAAGCAGGAAAGATCTTTCTGGGAGCTATAGCGTCTTTTCTTGTGACAGGTGTTCTTATAGTTATTGTTGAGAGCGTATTTATGATGTCGGCAGCCAATAAAAAGCCGCCTGCGGGAGCGACGGTCGTGATACTGGGCTGCAAGGTATACGACAGCGGACCCTCCGTTATGTTAAGGTCGCGTCTGGATGCGGCATTCGAATATCTGTCGGATAATCCGCAGTCTGTCTGTGTTTTATCCGGCGGACAGGGACCTGACGAGATCGTTTCCGAGGCTTCCTGCATGTATGAATATCTTGTGGGAAAGGGTATAGATCCTTCGCGTTTATATCTTGAGAACCGTTCGACCTCAACCAGGGAGAACCTGCAGTTCTCAAAGCAGATCGTGGATGCTGAGGGGCTTAACCCGCAGCTGGCGCTGGTGACAAATGAGTTCCATGAATACAGGGCGTTTCTGATCGCTGACGGTCTGGGACTTGAGCATTATGCGGTTTCCGCAGCGACTCCCCTGTGGCTATTCCCTACCTATTATCTGAGGGAGCTTTTCGGGATCATGTATGAGTGGGTATTCTGAACCGGTATGACGCGGGCAGACCGCGTGCTTGCGTATCCCGGGAGGTTGTGCTACAATAAGCCCCACGATGGAGCGTTTTGAGATTATAGCCCCCTGCCACTTTGGGCTGGAGGCGGTTTTAAAAAGAGAGATCATTGATCTTGGTTATGATGTGACAGATGTCGAAGACGGCAGAGTGACCTTTGCGGGGGACGCGGAGGCAGTCTGCCGTGTTAACGTGTGCTCGAGAACGGCGGAGCGTCTGCTGATCAAGCTCGGCAGTTTTAAGGCGGAGAGTTTTGAGGAGCTTTTCCAGGGGACCAAAAGTCTGCCGCTTGAAAAGTATATCCCGAAGAACGGCCGTTTCTGGGTGGCAAAGGCAGCAAGCGTTAAGAGTGCTCTTTTTTCACCCTCCGACATACAGTCTGTCATGAAGAAGGCTATGGTGGATAAGCTTTCCGAAAAATACGGGATAAAGCAGTTTCCGGAAGACGGGGATAATTACCCTATCCGTGTATTTATCAAGAAAGATATCGTGAGCGTGGGGCTGGATACCAGCGGGGATTCCCTGCATAAGAGAGGCTACAGACTGCTCACCTCCAAGGCGCCGCTGGCGGAAAACCTGGCGGCTGCACTTATAATGTTAAGCCCCTGGAAGGGCGACCGCATACTGGTGGATCCTTTCTGCGGCAGCGGGACTTTCCCGATAGAGGCAGCGCTTATGGCGGCAAATATCGCGCCGGGAGTTAACAGGAGCTTTACCGCCATGAAATGGGAGCATATAATACCCGCGCAGCTCTGGCGGGATGCAAAGGAAGAAGCCAGATCTTTAGAGAATCTGGATATCGACTGTGATATCCAGGGCTATGATATAGACGGAGCCATAATAAAGGCGGCAAGGGAAAATGCGCAGCGGGCAGGCGTGGATAAGCTGATACATTTCCAGCAGCGCAGCGTAGAGCAGCTTTCCCACCCCAAGCCTTACGGCTTCATCATCACCAACCCTCCCTACGGAGAGAGACTGGAAGAAAAGGCTGCACTGCCGGCTCTCTATAATACGATAGGGGAGAGGTATCGTGCACTTAAGGACTGGTCCATGTTCCTTATCACATCCTATGAGGAGGCGGAGAAGGATATAGGAAGAAAGGCGGATAAGAACCGCAAGATATATAACGGAATGCTGAAAACATATTTCCTGCAGTATATGGGCGCCAAACCGCCCAGGAAAGAAAAATAACAGAGGTATAACATCATGCCGGACAACAGACCAAGAGGAAGAGAGAAAAATATAACAGGAGGAGGCAGCGGCGTTAATCTGCGCGGCAGCGGCACAGGCAGCGGACCTGTCGGAGGCGGCGGGCTTCCGGGAGGACCGGGTCAGGGAGGCGGCGGCCCCAGAAGAAGCGGGGGCGGCGGCAATCCGATCATTACTATAATAATCATCGCAATAGTTCTGCTTGGTGGAGGCGGCGGGCTTTCCGGCTTATTAGGCGGAAGCGGTGACGATGACGGCAGCGTGGATACAGGCAGCAGCTATACTTCCGGAACTTCTTCGACTGCCACGGGCAGCACCCAGAGCAGCGGTGGTTCCTATTCATCATTTTTAGGCGGAACTCCCGCAGGCTGGGCTGATACTTCGAATACAGGTAAGCTTAATTACGATGTGGCTCCCGAAGCCAGGATCAAATATACCGATATACTGGGCGGCGGCAAGGATACCGTGACCATCATGGTATATATGTGCGGTACCGACCTTGAGTCAAAGTACGGTATGGGCAGCAACGATCTGAGAGAGATGATGAACGCAAAGCTCTCCGATAAAGTAAACGTCATAGTCTATACCGGCGGCTGCAAGAAATGGCAGATAAACGGCATCTCCAACAAGGTACATCAGATATATCAGGTAAAGAACGGAAAGCTTAACCT
>JAEEGL012514330.1_pt1 | contig 10502 bp, 5 predicted proteins | sample 9134231 | NCBI WGS metagenome assembly JAEEGL01 (sample SAMN16246548, study PRJNA631951) | gut metagenome | biome: gut microbiome; feature: rumen; material: fiber-attached | host: Bos | place: Iran: Karaj | collected 2018-10 | reverse complement strand
TTTGATGCTTCAGACTGCACATGGGTGACGAATGAACTTGATTACGAATCCGCCTGGTGTGGAGCGAAGACATCCAAAGAACTGATCCATGAGTTAAAAGAAGCCGGCTTCGGAACGATCAGGATTCCTGCTTCCTGGCACAATCATGTGGACGCTGATGACAGGATCAGCAAGGAGTGGCTTGACAGATATGAGGAAGTTGTATCGTGGGCTCTGGATGAGGGTTTATATGTGATCATCAACATTCACCATGATGATGATGTAAATTACATGTATCCTTCTTACGACTGCATAGAAAGATCGGAAGAGTATATCGGTCATATATGGGAACAGCTCGCTGACAGATTTGCGGAATATGATGAGCATCTTATTTTTGAGATCATGAACGAGCCCCGCCTTAAAGGCACCGACATGGAGTGGTGGATAGAGGACCCGGATTCCCCCGAGGCGTTGGAAACTCTTGATTGTATCAACAGGATGAATCAGAAGGGCGTTGATACCATAAGAGCAAACGGTCAGGGGTACAATTCGTCAAGATATATACTTGTTCCGGGATATGCGGCAAATCCCGAATATGAGATAAATGATCATTTCGTTATTCCGGAGGATCCGAACGCCACCGCCGAAAACAGGATAATTGTGAATGTTCATGCTTATACTCCCTATGATTTTGCGCTCAACAGGCAGGGAACCAAAGTTTTCGACATCGCCACGAGAAACGGCACGGAAGATATCGATTACTTTATGAAGAGGCTTTATGAGAAATTCGTATGCAAAGGAATTCCTGTTCTTATCGATGAATTCGGAGCCCTTGATAAGGATAATCTTGAATCGAGAATGCAGTTCACGGCATATTATGTCGCAACTGCCAGAAAGTACGGAATGACCTGCTGCTACTGGGATAATAACGCCTATAAATCGGATGGTGAAAACTTCAGACTGATCGACCGCACGAGCCTTGAGTGGACTTTCCCCGAGATCGTCGACCAGATGATGTACTATTGCACCGAAAGAGAATAAATGATATACTAAACATATGTTTGGGATTAAGGTCAAAAAAGTGAATAAAAGCAAGCAGATCAGGCGCGTTCTCGAGATGATCGCGGTGCTGATCCTTGCTCTTTATCCGCTCAGACATATCCATGTCGGGCTTGACCTTTGGGATACAGGATATAATTACGCCAATTTTGAGTACATGGGACTCGATTCCATGGACTCAATGTGGCTTTTTTCTACTTATCTGTCGAATGCGGTCGGGCATTTCTTAACGCTGCTTCCGTTCGGAAAGACTCTCCTTGGGCTGAACTTTTATACAGGTTTATCGGTGAGTCTCCTTTCAGTACTTTCTTACGCGTTTTTCACGGGACATTTAAAATATTCAAAGACTGCGGTCTTTTTCGCCGAATTTGTCGCGATAAGTCTTTGCTGGTGTCCCACGGCTCTTCTTTATAACTATCTGACTTATTTATTTATGTTCTTTGCCGTGACGTCTCTTTATGTCGGACTTACGCGGAGCAAGAGAAGATATCTTTTAATATCAGGTGTTTTTCTAGGCCTGAATGTTTTTGTGCGCTTTTCAAATCTGCCGGAATGCCTTTTCATTTTTGCGGTATGGGTCTACAGCATTCTCGAGGCCATACAGGAGAGCAGGGAAGAAAAGTCGCCTGCACTTAGAAAAAGGGACAGAATCGAAGGCTTTAAACGGCTCGGAATAAGGACGATATGGTGCATCCTCGGATACATTGCAGGGGCGGGAGCGATGCTCGGATTTATAGGCCTGCGCTATGGGTTAACCGATTATGTCGAGGGAATAAAAAGGCTTTTCGGTATGCAGGAGGTTGCGACCGGCTATTCTACCCGCGCGATGATAATGTCAATATTCAATACCTATATCATCAATTCGTACTGGCTTATCAGGGTAATCTTTTTTGCGGTTTGCGGTGTCCTGATCGTGGCGCTTGGTAAGTTTATGGACGTCAAGCTTGATATCACTGTTGTCACAAAGGGCGTATTCGGTAAAAAATTCAGCTTTACCGGACTTGGATATTTCATCGCGACAGGTATAGCGGGATTCTGTGTCTGCTGGCTGATGATAAACGGTATAAGTGTCGGAGATTATGCCGAGTACGGCGCGATCACGGGGCCTGCGGTCCTGATGCTTTCTATTATTGTGATCTGGGCCGTGGTGGTAGTCTTTATGCCCAAGGTGAGCATAAATGAGAAGCTTATGGCAGGCCTTGTCATACTGATTCTCTTTATCACTCCGATAGGAAGCAATAACGGGCTTTTCCCCGCTTATAACAACCTGTTCCTCGTGCTTCCGTGGTTTGCGAGCAGGATATCTTCGCTTCTTAAGAAGTCAGAGAATATCGGGCTTTTGTATAAAAGGCTTCCCGAAAAGTACAGGGGAATGAAGAATCCCGCCAAGATATTTACGGTCATCAAGAGCTATTTTTCATTTTACCCGTTAAAGATCATGACACTTACGGTTATGCTCTTTTGCTGCGCGACATTTGTGATGTTCGGTTGGGGCTTTACTTTTGCTGAAGCAAAGAATGCCAAGGATCCTCACTTCCGGATCACGGCAGGGAAAACCCTTCAGGGGATCAGAATGTCGAGGCCGAAGGCTGAGCAGATGCTCGGACTGATACATTTTATAGAACTTAACGATCTTGGCGACAAGGAACTTATCACCTACGGATATATCCCCGCACTTTCATTCTACCTTCAGATGCCTTCGGCATTTAATCCGTGGATGGATCTTCCTTCATACAGATATGAGGTTATGGAGGAGAAGATCAATGAACTCTGCTATGCGGAGGAAGGCGAGATGCCTCTCGTGATCACGGATATTTCGCTCGCGAAGTATTATGACGGCGAGAACGACGAAGAAGATATTCTCGGCAACGAGGACAAAAAATGGCTTCTTATTATGAAACTTTTTGAGGCGCAGAATTATGAACTTGTCTACGAAAATGAAAAATTCGCGGTATTTGCCGTATATAATTGATGCGCTTTTTATTGTTGTGCTGGCGCTGTATCCCATGAGGCATGTAAATATAGGCCTCGATCTCTGGGATACCGGATATAATTATTCCAATTTTGAGTATATGGGCCCGCAATCAATGGATTCGATGTGGCTCTTTTCAACTTATCTTTCCACTGCGGTGGGACATCTTTTTACGCTCCTTCCCTTCGGAAAGACGCTTATCGGCATGAATGTATATACGGCACTTTTCCCTGCGGGAACAGCGATCCTTTCATATTTTTTCTGTACCAGAAAGCTTGAAATGGATCCAATCCTGACTTTTGTCGGGGAAATGGTAACGCTCAGTCTCTGTTGGTGCCCGACTTCACTTATCTATAATTTCCTTACATATCTTTTTATGCATTTGGTGATCATCCTCTTATATCTGGGGATGACGGAAGAAAAGAAGGGCTTTTTGGCTATAGCCGGAGCACTACTTGGGCTGAATGTGTTTGTCAGGTTCTCAAACCTCCCGGAGATAGTCTTTATAGTTGCGATCTGGGCGTATGGGATTGTCTGCATGCTCAAAGTGAGGAAGGAAGGAAAGGCTAAGGTTTTAGCCGAGGTTAAAACCGGAGCTGTAAGGACGCTCATTTTTCTTGCGGGCTATATCGGAGCAGTAGCAGTTTTTATTGGATATATAAGCATCAGAAACGGTTTTTCGGAATATACCTCGGGAATAAAGAGGCTTTTTGATATTCCCAAGCTTTCATATCATTATTCTTCGAAGGAGATGCTCGCGAGCCTTATATTCGGGTATCTGCGTAATACGAAGTGGGTTGCGGCATTACTTGGATTTATGGCTGTTTCAGCGCTCTTTTCGTTTTTTGCGGGAAAGTTTGGCGGCAAAGAGAAAAAGGGCGTGGCCGGAGTTTTCTGGATACTTAGCCTTTTATCGGTCATTTCTTCGATCGTGTTCCTGTTCCTTACCGGATTTTTTGCTGAGAAATGCACTGACGGCGCATCAATTAATATTCCGGGTACAGTGCTGACATATCTGATGATGATTCTTGGAATTTATGTTATCTTTGCAGGTTTCGAGAAGTTTTCAGAAAAGGAAAAGCTGATAGCAGGCCTTGTAATCCTGCTGATACTTGTAACGCCCATAGGAAGCAACAACGGCATTGTACTGACTTTCAATAACCTGTTCATAGCGCTTCCGTGGTTTCTTGCCACATGCTTAAAAGTGTTCGGCAAGCCCGTTCTGGCTGTTGCAGGCGGAGTGATAGCGGCGTTCTGCGCTGTATGCTTTGTCAGATTCGCGATATTCGGAGCAAATTATGTATTTGTGGACGCCCAGCCGGCTGTAGATACCGATTACACGGTGGACGGGCCCAAAACGCTCCGGGGCGTTAAGATGTCAAAGGAGAGAGCGGATGCAATAAGCGGACTTTATGAGTATGCTGCAGGGAAGGGATTATACGGAAAGAGTGAGATCATCACGTACGGCTATATCCCGGCTCTTTCATTCTATCTTCAGATGCCGCCGGCATTTAATTCATGGCCCGATCTTGAATCCTACAGTGAGGATATCATGAGGGGCGAGATAGAAGAGTATAAAAATAAGTCATCGGCCGGATCCGATGATATGCCGCTCATAGTGATATCAACGGTCTATTCGGATCTGGTGGCATCGCCCGGACCAAGCGGGAACGGCAAGCTGGACAGTATAAAAGAACTAATAGAGGTTGGAGGTTATTCATCCGTTTATAAAAACGGGATGTTCGAGGCGTATTACCCGGACAACTGAGGGGGATTGAGAGTTTTATGCAGGATGGCAGAAAAGAAGATCTGTTTCAGATAGATATATCGGTCAGAGCATTGGTTGAGTTCCTGCTCAGAAGTGGGGATATTGACACGCGCTTTGGCGGAGGTACGCTTTCCGCTATGCAGGAAGGAAGCCGGATTCACCGCAAAATACAGGGGAAAATGGGGCCTGATTACGCCCCGGAGGTTCCCCTGTATTTTTCTTACGCTAAAAAGGAGTACGCGATACGCATCGAAGGACGTGCCGACGGAATAATAGTCAATAACGAAGGCGTGACTATAGATGAGATAAAGGGTACTTATAAAAAGCTTGAATACATGAAGGAGCCGGTTCCGGTACATCTTGCACAGGCAAAGTGCTATGCATATATGTACGGTGTGGACAAGGATCTTGAAGAGATAAGAGTAAGGATCACATACTGTAACCTCGAGACAGAGGAGATACGGTATTTCTATCAGGATTACAGCTTTAAGGAGCTTAGTAAGTGGTTTAAGGGACTGCTGAAGGAATATGACAAATGGGCCGTGCTACAGTGCAGACAGTACAAGCAGAGGAAGAAGAGCGCCTCGGAGCTGGAATTTCCTTTTGACGAATACAGGAAAGGCCAGAAAGAGCTGGCTACGCAGGTCTATCAGACAATCTCGGAGAAGAAAAAGCTGTTCTTAGAAGCACCCACCGGTGTAGGAAAAACCGTTACAACGATTTTTCCGGCCGTAAAAGCTATCGGAGCAGGTAAAGCAGAGCGAATATTTTATCTGACGGCAAAAACCATCACGAGGACCGTAGCACAGGAGACTTTTGAGACCTTGAGAAGCAAGGGACTTAAGTTCAGAAGCGTGACTATCACTGCAAAAGAGAAGATCTGTATCAGGGAAAAAGCAGAGTGCAATCCGGATGCCTGCCCATACGCGAAGGGACATTACGACAGGGTAAATGCAGCGCTCTATGAACTCCTGACCAAGGAGGAAGTACTGACAAGACAGGTGATAGAGGAGTACGCGGGAAGGTATGAGGTGTGCCCTTTTGAACTGACGCTTGACGCAACCCTTTTCGCCGACGCGATAATATGCGATTACAACTATGTATTTGACCCGGATGTGCGTCTGGAGCGCTTTTTTGGCGACTCTGCGGGCGGAAGTTACCTGTTTTTGATAGATGAAGCACACAATTTGCTCGAAAGAGGGAGGGAAATGTTTAGTGCGGTGCTTTTTAAGGAGTCATTCCTGTCACTTAAGCACTCACTAAAGGAGACAATCGTGTCGGAAACTACCCATGTCAGCAGGCGAAATGAGATAGAAGGACAGATGTTATTAAATATGATAACACCGGGTATCGCTGATAAATACGAGAGTTCAGAATTATTGACAGACGAGTCGGATAATTCTGGCTCAGAGAGTATGACAGACGAGTTGACAGACGAATTGACAGCAAATACTACACTGGATTCGACGCTCGATTCCGTGTATTACACCTCCGGAAAGAAAAAACGACACGGAGGTAAGAGTATTTTGGTCAAAAGAGGGTATGCTGACAAGATTATCTACGGTTTGGATAAGTGCAACAAAAAACTTTTGGAAATGAAGAAGGAGGGTGGACAGAACAGAGTGGTCGATGAAATAGATTCCTTTGTTATCCCTCTCACCAGACTCCATTCGACGATCAGCGATTATCTTGAGGAGAGAGAACAGAATGCGCCCGAAGTATGCAGTGAGCTGCTTGATTTCTATTTTGATGTGACTCATTTCCTCGAGATATACGAGAATATTGACGAAAACTATGTTAAATATGTCAGCACCGGCGATGACGGCAGCTTCATGGTCAAGCTTTTCTGTGTCAATCCCAGGAAAAACCTCAAGGAATGCATGGATATGTCGGTAAGTACGATCCTTTTCTCAGCGACATTCCTTCCCATACAGTATTATAAGAAGCTTCTCGGAGGAGAGGAGAACGATTATGAAGTGTATGCCAAATCCGTATTTAACCCGGATAATAGGGGGATTTTTGTCGCGGGAGACGTTACAAGCCGCTATACCAGAAGATCTGAGGATGAATTCAGAAGGATTGCTGAGCATATTAAGGGTATAGTGAACGCTCATGCGGGAAATTACATAGTATTCTGCCCTTCACATTCGTTCATGCACAGTGTATACGATATTTACTGTGAAATGGAGCCGGTCGGAAGAAGCATATTGTCAATTGGAGCAGAAGAAGGCATAGAGGAAGGGGAAAGAGCGAAAGAATATATCGTCATGCAGAAGGAGAGCATGTCTGAGGAAGACAGGGAGATGTTCCTTGACTTGTTTGAGGAAGGCGCCAGGATCACGGCTTTCTGTGTACTCGGAGGAATATTCAGCGAAGGAATAGATCTCAAGGACGAAAAGCTGGTTGGAGCGATAATAATAGGAACAGGACTGCCACAGGTATGCTTTGAGAGAGAATTGCTGAAAAACCATTTCGATGAGGAAGGGGAAGACGGATTCGATTATGCCTATAAGTACCCGGGGATCAATAAGGTGCTGCAGGCCGCAGGAAGAGTGATAAGGACCGAGAGTGATCGCGGAATAATCGCGCTTTTGGACGACAGATTCCTGCAGAATTCCTACAAATCCCTGTACCCGAGGGAGTGGAACAAGCTGACCAGAGTTGATGTAACAAATTCGGAGGAATATGTGAGCGAATTCTGGGAAGAGGGTAGTGGGAGCACAGGCGGTTCACATAAATAAATGATTTCTGAATAAGGACATCTGCTATTTTTTTGATGAAAAATACCGTTTTGCCCGAAATTATGTAAACTCGCAGGATTTCTATTTGACGTCATAATTTCATCAAAACCGCATATGACATGCAATTTCTGCAATTTATGACAAAAATATCAATTGTGGATAACTTTGTGGATTAAGTGGATAGATCTCCTGAAATCAATGCCTTTCGATGTGGATTACCGACAAATAATTATGACAATAATAACAGTGTCAGTCTTGCAGAGGAAAAATTTGCAAGTGTCAGGTGACCATGGTTGCCTATGTTTTTATGTAAGCCTTTTTTCAGAGCCCGGAAGAGCAGGAAAAAGTTGACATAAAATCGCAAATTGGGCTATTATTTTTACATAAGGATTTTTGAAAAAAATGAAAGAGAGGTCGGAACACTATGTGGGCTTATGAAAGTGTTTTTTATCAGATCTACCCTCTGGGATTTTGCGGTGCCCCTTTCGAGAATGACGGTGTACCGGAAAGCAGGATCCTGAAAGTCCTGGATTGGATCCCTCATATTAAAAAATTAGGGGTCAATGCCATATATTTTTCACCTGTTTTTGAGTCGGATACACACGGATATAACACCCGTGATTATAAAAAAATAGACACCAGACTCGGTACAAATTCTGACTTTGCGAAGGTTTGCAGTGAACTACACAAGAATGGAATAAAGGTTGTTATTGATGGAGTGTTCAACCATGTCGGAAGAGGCTTCTGGGCCTTTCAGGATGTCCTGACAAACCGCGAGAATTCGCCCTATGTCAGCTGGTTTTCAAGGATTGCCTTCGATGGCAACTCAAATTACAATGACGGACTCTGGTATGAGGGTTGGGAAGGCAATTATGACCTTGTTAAGCTCAATCTTGGCAATGAGGACGTTGTAAGGCATCTTCTGGACTGTGTGAGCGGATGGATCGATGAATTCGATATAGACGGCCTGAGACTGGATGTAGCTTACTGTCTGAGCGATGAGTTCTGCAGAAGGCTACGTGCCCACTGTGACGGGATAAAAGAAGATTTTTTCCTCGTGGGAGAGGTGCTTCACGGCGAGTATGGACGCATGCTTGCGGCCAAGAATCTTCACTCCCTGACAAATTATCAGTGCTATAAGGGGTTGTATTCAGCCTTCAACAGTTATAATATGTTTGAAATAGTACATTCTCTTTCAAGGCTTTTCGGACCGGAAGACTGGACCGTGGCGAGAGGGGCGCATCTCTTCAGCTTCTGCGATAATCATGATGTGACCAGAGTGGCTTCGATCCTTCAGAACGAGAATCATCTGCCTCTGATCTACGGTATGTGCTTCGGAATGCCCGGTATTCCCATCGTGTACTACGGAAGCGAATGGGGAACAAAGGCGAGGAAAGAAGAGGGAGATCCGGCGCTGAGAGTAAGCTTTGACAGCCCGCAGTGGAACGATCTTACCGAATTCATATCAAAGCTTGCGGAGGCAAAGAAAAACTCCAAGGCATTGAACTACGGTGATTTCGGCCAGGTGCTTCTTACAAACAAGCAGTGCATCTTCAGACGCGCCTGTGAGGGAGAGAGAGTACTTGTAGCGATAAACATGGACGGTGAGCCCTTTACCGCGCATTTTGACGCAGGATGCGGAAAAGCCGTGGATCTTATTACCGGTAAAGAGCATGACTTCGGAGGCGGAAGCGTCCTTGAGCCGTACAGCGTCGCATACTGGAAATGTGAAAGATAGTATGGAATGTAACAGATAGTATGGAATGTAACAGATAACACTTAGCTTAACAGGAGGAAAGGTATATGTCAAAACAGGAATGGAAAGAAAGCGGAACTGAACTCGGTCATGCTTTTAAGAATTTCGGAAAGACTTTTGTAAGATCGGCACATACAACAACAGATAAGGTTGTTGACTGGGCTGACGGCGCATCCAAGGATGAAAAGAATATTAACGTCGAAGAAGAACCCCAAAGCACCGTTTACAGCGACGGAAGCTGGAAAGAGGTAGGAAAAGGCCTTGGACAGGGCTTCGCAGGCATCGGAAAGACTATGCTTCACACCGTAGGAATCGGAAAAGAAGGCGAGGGAGCAAAAGCTGAAGAGGCTAAGGCTGAAGAGCCTAAAGAAGAAGCTAAGGAAGCTGAAGCCGAGGAGAAGAAAACAGAGGAATAACATTTGATATTTATTCCCGCATATATAGTAAAACTCAATAAAACACCCGCCGCGAGCAATTTCGTAGCGGGTGTTTTTTATTCGTTGTCTTTAGAGTAACAGGCCGATCAGAAACTCTTATCAGTTAAGAGAAAGAGGATCGATTCCCTGCTCCTGCTGCTTCATGGCACGAACCTTTGTCGAGAGGCCGAAGAGGTTGATAAAGCCTTCAGCATCATGATGATCGTAGAGATCACCGGTTGTGAATGAAGCGATGCTTGCGTTGTAGAGTGAGTAAGGTGAAGTGGTGCCGGCCTTTATGATATTTCCTTTGTAAAGCTTGAACTTAACTTCACCGGTAACATATTTCTGGGTAGACTCGATAAATGCCTGCTCAGCCTCACGGAGAGGTGAGAACCATTTTCCTTCGTATACAAGGCTTGCGAACTTACCGCCGATCTCTTTCTTGAACGCATATGTGTCACGGTCGAGGATGAGTTCCTCAAGCTGATCATGTGCTTCCATAAGGATGGTTCCGCCGGGTGTCTCATATACGCCACGTGACTTCATTCCTACTACACGGTTTTCAACGATATCTACGATACCGATACCGTGCTTGCCGCCTAATTTGTTCAGTTTCTTGATGATCTCGGTTGCGCTCAGCTTCTCGCCGTTAAGTGATGTGGGGATACCTTTCTCAAAGGTCATGCTGATAATCTCGCCCTCATCGGGAGCCTTTTCAGGTGATACGCCAAGTACCAGAAGATGATCATAGTTAGGTGCATTTGCGGGATCCTCAAGCTCTAAGCCCTCATGGCTGATATGCCAGAGG
>JAEEGL012375698.1_pt1 | contig 10502 bp, 12 predicted proteins | sample 9134231 | NCBI WGS metagenome assembly JAEEGL01 (sample SAMN16246548, study PRJNA631951) | gut metagenome | biome: gut microbiome; feature: rumen; material: fiber-attached | host: Bos | place: Iran: Karaj | collected 2018-10 | reverse complement strand
TTTACCAAGCTATGAAGACTATGATTTTATTGCTTTAGGTGGACAACTAACAGCCCAAGATTTCCCAAAAATTAGAGATATGAGAGTATTTACGATTCCTTCATTAGTTGAAAGAACGCCAAGAATGAGAGATACATCACAGCAAAATGTAATGGGGGCTTATGAATTTGATATTACTTTTGATAAATTAGGAAAGATGAAAAGGTTAGTTCCGACATTGACCCCTTACTATGCACCAAGTAAAGAAAATTACTTGACAGTTAGGCCACTTGAATTAACCAGAGATGAAGAATTTAATCTAATTGATCATAAAAAAGTGGTCGTTGAGAAAAACCAATTATTAGCTAGACTAGATAAGTTATATCGTCTAATGCGAAAAGAAGAAAAATTCAGCGATCTTAGAAATAGATTAGAATTATCTGATAGTGAATTATATGGTATTATTGACGTTTTACAACAATATGATAGGCCAATCAATGTTGTTGATATAAATGGCGAGATAGTCGTTCAAAAACAATTCCCAAGAAGAAGACACTCCGATGTTAAACCACCAAAAGAAGAACTTACAAAACGTACATTTGGCGTTGTATCAGACACCCACTACGGTAGTATTTGGGAACAACCTTCAATGGTAAATACATTTGCTTATGAAGCATATAACCGTGGTATTACTGATATGTTCCATATTGGGGACATTTCTGATGGTGATTATCATACGATTAGACCTAATCATGCTGGAGAAGTACATGTTTGGGGAGCAACAGGACAAGTTATCCATGTAGCTAAAATGCTCCCAAAATACCCTGGTATGGTTTGGAGAGGAATATGTGGAAGCCATGATCAATCGCATTCATTTAATTATGGCCCATTTGATTTTGGAACAGAGTTACAAAAATTAAGGCCAAAAGATTTTATATATTTAGGACAAGATAGAGCATTTTTCTACTACGACAATTGTAAGATTGAATTATTCCATCCAGGTGGAGGAAGTGCTAAATCGCTTTCAACGAAACCACAAAATGGTATTGATGAAATGGAATCTGGAACAAAACCAAAGCTTCGTATTGAAGGTCATTATCACAAGGTATATTATATGTTATATCGTAATATTCATACTTTCTTAGTCCCTTGCAATGTCGATCAATCTTCATTTATGATGAAAAATGAAATTGCTAACTTAATGGGAGACTACTTCATTACGATTTGGTATGATGAAAATGGTGATATTCAATATCTTGAAATGGAACCAATGATTTTTGATCAAAGTGATGTAAGAGTGAGAGACTGGGAAAATCCTACTAAATATATGAAGAACAAAATATTAACTAATAAACGTATAGTATAAAAAAAAGATATTTAAATATCTTTTTTTATTTATTCAAAATAATTACTAATGATGCCACTAGACTTAAGGCAATACATATGATAAATAAGAGACTGCTTTGAACAAAAGCACTACTTTTTTCAGGTGGTTTAATTAATCTTCTGACTTTGACATTTTTATTCTGATAGGCCATTTGTTCTTCATTTTTATCTTCTTCTAGTTCATTTTCTTCATTATTTTCTTCAGGTTGGCTATCGCCATAAGCTTTTTCGCCGCCTTTATATATTTCATATTCGCCGGTTTCTTCATTTTTTCTTACTTCTAATACTTCATTTGTTTCAATATTATAAAAGTAAGCATTCTCAATATCTACTCTGTAAGCATAGGGATCAATATACTCATTGGTAATAAAATATTTTATCTTATTGAGTATTTCAACATCGACATTATCTTTATTGATGGCTTCATCAATAGGTATTAATGTCAATTCTTCTTTTTTATGCTCTTGCATATGTTTAAAGACTTCATCAGCATTAGCTAGGCTATCTTCACCTAAGGCTGTAAGTTCGTTCTGATTCTCTCTAAATTCTTGGGGCATTTCTTCATTTGTTCGATCTGTTTTTAAAATAGCCTCTTGTTTTATTCCAACGATAACATTATTATCTTCTAAATTGACACCCTTATAGTTTTCTAAATTTAATGATGGCTCCAAAACAGGATTTAAAGTATCATAGGTATTTAGATATTCTGTTATCTTCTCTGGTGTTAAAATGTTATCGGGCATACCATTACTTTTTAATTTATTGATGTAATTAACTAATTCTTCTTTGCTAGTAAACTCATTATTATTTATTTTCTTTTCTAAATCAAGTAAGATATTTTGATAATTGACATCATTTCCAAGCTTTGGTACTTCGTTAATAGCAATTGACTTTTCATATAGTTCCAATAAAACTTCTTCTTCTTCATTTTTGATTAGTCTACCATTTTTAAGATTGTTTATTAATAATTGAAGTTCTTCTTTGTTTTTAAATTGATGGTTATCTATTCTATTTTTAATTTCCATTAATATATGATTGTTTTCCATATATTCACCTACTCTAAAATAATTTTATATTAATTATTTTTATCTGTCAATTATTGTTTCATTAATAATTAAAAAATGCTATAATTAGTTATGTATACAAGGAGGCATTATGGACTTAAATGGATTAAATAAAGAGCAAATTAAAGCTGTTAAACATATAAATGGACCAATGCTAGTTTTAGCGGGAGCTGGTTCTGGAAAAACAAAGGTACTTACGAGTAGAATCGCTTATTTAATCGAGCAAGGGATAAGTACTGATAATATCTTGGCAATTACATTTACCAATAAAGCAGCCAAAGAAATGAAAGAAAGGGTTATGAAATTAATTGGCTATGATGCCAAAAGTATCCAGATATCTACTTTCCATTCTTTCGGCCTTAAAATAATTAAAGAGAATTATGCTAGACTTGGCTATAAAAGTAATTTTGTTATTTTAGATTCTGATGATACTTTAACAGTCGTTAAAAAGATTATGAAAGATTTAAATCTAAATCCCAAGTTTTATAATCCTAGAGACATTAGAAATAAGATAAGTAGTGCTAAAAATGAACTACTCGATCCAGATAAATATGCGAAAGTAGAATTTGATAGTAATATTATCGAAGTATATCGTAAATATAATAAAAAACTAATTATGGGTAATTCGGTTGATTTTGATGATTTATTAATTCTACCAATTAAATTATTTAGAGAATATCCTGATATTTTAAAATACTATCAAGAAAAATATCAGTATGTTTTAATTGATGAGTACCAGGATACCAATGAAGCACAATATATCTTTAGTAAAATGCTTTGCAATAATCATAAAAATATTTTTGTGGTTGGAGATAACGATCAAGCAATTTATGCTTTTAGAGGTGCTAATTATAAAAATATTCTAAATTTTGAAAAGGATTATCCTGACTGTAAGGTTATTATGTTAGAAGAAAACTATCGTTCTACGCAAAATATTTTGGATGCTGCAAATAGTGTCATTAAGCATAATAAGATGCGTAAAGATAAGAATCTTTGGTGTAATAATGATGTTGGTAGTAAAGTTAAATATATTAAAACTGATACTGATAAAGAGGAATGTGCTTATGTTTCTGATAAGATTAAAGAATTACATGACAATAATGTTAATTATGATGATATTGCTATTCTATATCGAACTAACGCTCAATCACGTTTAATCGAAGAAGAAATGCTTAAAAATGGTATTCCTTACCGGGTTGTCGGTAGTTTCTATTTCTATAATCGTAAAGAAATAAAAGATTTACTTTGCTATTTAAGACTTATCAACAATCATGATGATGATGTTAGTTTGCTTCGAGTAATCAATGAGCCAAAAAGAGGTATTGGCGATAAAACAATTGATAGTCTTACTAGTGTTGCTACCGAGAAAGGTATTTCTTTATTTGATGCTATCGATAGTGGTAAAGAATTAAAGTTTAAAGAAATGATTCTTGATATGGAAAAGAAGTGTGAGAATCTTACTTTGACAGAAATGGTCGATTTAGTACTTGATGATAGTGGTATAAGAAATGAATATAAGGGTGATAAATCATTAGAATCTGAAATTAGATTAGAAAACTTGGAAGAATTTAAATCAATTACTAAAGGATATGAAGAAGAATATGGTGTCATATCACTTACTGATTTTTTAAATGAAGTAGCAATCGTATCAGATGTATCAGAACATCAAGATAGCAGCAACAAAGTAAGTTTAATGACCATTCATGCCGTTAAGGGACTAGAATTTGACAATGTTTTTATTCTAGGGATGGAAGAAGGTTTGTTTCCACATTATAATGCCATTAACTCTGGTAACATATCAGAAATTGAAGAAGAAAGAAGACTATGCTATGTAGCAATTACGAGAGCTAAGAAGAATTTATGGATGCTAAATACTAAAAAAAGAATGCTATTTGGAAACACGCAAATAAATATGCCAAGCAGGTTTATGGATGAGATTGACAGTAAATATTTAGAGACAGAAAATAATCGTACTGGTATAATAGATAAAATGGTTAATTTTGTTAAAGAAGACAAATTTAGAAGTGATGATGTTTCTTATAATCCAGGTGATCATGTCAAACATGATGAGTTTGGTGAAGGCGTAGTTATTGCAATTGATGGATCAATTGTTACAATTGCTTTCCCTCATCCATATGGTATTAAGAAGATGATGGCCAAGCATAAAAGTATTACAAAGATATAATTTGATTATATCTTTTTTTATTACTGGAATATACTATTTTAGGTGATAATATGGATTATCTCTCGTTAGTGAATAGAGATAACTTACTTGATAAAACTTATATTCCTGATGATCTAGTAAATAGTAAAAGTGAATATAGAGATAATATTTTAATTAATAAAAAGGTTAAGAATATGTTTCGGATCATGAAAAAAATGGCCTATAAGCAAGGTTATAATATCGATATAATGAGTGGATATCGTGATTATAATTATCAAGCTAAATTGTATCAAAATTTAATTAACGAAAAAGGATTAAACTATGCCTTTAGACATGTTGCACAACCAGGTGCTTCTGAACATCAATTGGGTTTAGCAATCGATATTTGTGTGTATCGAAATAATCATTGTTATGTTGAAAATGAAATTGGTGATTTTGAGGAGATAAAATGGTTACACAACAATGCTCATCGTTTTGGATTTATTTTAAGGTACCCAAACAATTTAGAAGAAATAACTGGCTATAACTATGAGCCATGGCATTTAAGATATGTCGGTAATATGGCTAGTTATATATATTATAATCGACTAACTTTAGAAGAATTCCTTGTCAAAAAATAAATTGCGTGTTATTATATACCTAGGTGATTTTTATGAAGAAGGCAAAAAAAAGAGCATTAATTATTTGTGGTATTTGCTTAGCTGTATTAGTGAGTGCTGTCATTATCGATATAGCTTTAAGTAAAAGTTATTTAAAAGAACTAAAATATAACGAAGTAATGGATAAAATTGAAAATAAAGAAAGTTTTGTTCTTTTGTTCAGTCAAACCGTTTGTACACATTGTAAAGATTTTAAACCAAAATTAAAAAATGTTGCAAATAGATATAAAGTTACAATCTATTATTTAGAAACTGATCTACTTAAAAAAGAAGAACAAGAAGAACTAAATAAACATTTTAGTTTCAAGGGTACTCCGACAACCGTCTTTGTCACTGATGGTGAGGAAAAGACAGCCGCTACTAGAATTAACGGTGATGTTTCTGAAGAAAAAATAATCGCTAAATTAAAAAGTAATGGTTATATTGAATAATCATTACTTTTTTTAATTATCAATCATATCGGGATTATCTAAGAGAACACCAGTTCCTTCAGCAACACAAGTTAGTGGGCTCTCTGCCGTAAAGACAGGAACTTTTAATTCTTGTGATAATAATTTGTTAAAGCCATCAACTAATGATCCTCCACCAGTTAAGACAATGCCTTTATCGATGATATCAGCTGATAATTCTGGTGGTGTTTCTTCGAGGATACCTTTAATGGCATGAATTATTTCATAGACGCTTTCTCTTAAAGCTTCCTCCACTTCATCACTAGTAAAAGTTATCGTATGAGGCAAGCCTGTTACTAAATCTCTTCCTCTTACTTCCATTTTTTCAGTTTTACCGCCAGGATAAACGGTTCCAATCGTTATCTTTATGTCTTCAGCTGTACGCTCACCAACTAATAATTTATATTTATCTTTAATATATTTAATAATATCGTTATCAAAAGCATTACCGGCAATTCTTATCGAATCGCTTTCGACGATACCGCCTAGTGAAAGAATAGCAATATCGGTAGTTCCTCCACCAATATCGATAATCATATTACCCGATGGTTTAGAAATGTCCATGCCAGCTCCAATAGCGGCAACTTTTGGTTCAATCTCTAAGTATACTTTTTTAGCACCAGTTCTTTCAGCCGCTTCTTTAATGGCATTTTTTTCAACCTGGGTGATATTAGATGGACAACAAATTAAAATCCTAGGGCGCCCCAAAAAGCCTTTACCGTTTACCTTTTTGATAAAGTAATTGAGCATTACTTCAGTTGTTTCAAAGTCGGCGATAACACCATCTTTCATCGGTTTAATAGCCAAGACTTTGCCGGGTGTTCTACCTAACATTTCTCTTGCTTCAGTGCCGACTGCTAATGGTCTTTTGGTATCTGCATCGATAGCTACGACACTCGGTTCATTTAGGACAATGCCTTGACCTTTAATGTATATTAGAACGTTGGCGGTTCCTAAATCAATACCAATATCCTTATTAAACATATAATCACCCTCTTATAGTAATATTTTACCATATATTGGTATTAATTTATACCGATAATTCTTTTTTTCTTAAAAATAATTGTCTTGTTGATTCGCCACCTTTAAGATGTCTAGTTTCAAGATGATTATTCATAATATCTTTAATTATTTGATATTTTTTTATATCTATTTCCATTAATCTTTCCTTTAAATCTTTATGAATAGTACTTTTACTAACTTCGAAGACTTGAGCAGTTTCACGTATTGTCTTTTTAGTATCAATGATATAATCAGCTACGTCATTAACTCTTTTTTGAATCATTTTATTCATTTAATTCCCCTCTATAAATTATATGATTGATATTTTTATAATTCACTAGAGGTTTTATGATAACTAGTTTCAGGATTTATATTTTTTCCTTGATAGGATAATTCAAAATGAAGATTACTATCATTTGGATAAATATTACAAGTACCACTTTTACCAATAATTTGGCCTCTTAAAACCATATCATCTTTCTTAACTGATATTTCTGATAAACTTTGATAGGTACTTACTAAATCATTATCATGTCTGATTTTGACTGTTTTTCCTAGAGCCTCATTATCAACAACATCAATTACTGTACCATCTAAGATAGAGATAACGTCGAATACTTCAGTATACTTATAATCAACGCCAGAATTTTGCATATAAGTATCTTTATATATAATAATTGATTTTTCCTGATCAGTTTTTTCTCCCGTATAATCATAAAATGGTTTACTGATAGTTACTAATTCATTCATAAATGGTTTTAAAATGGTATTATCAGGGGCAATAACCGGAATATATTCATTATCGGTAACAATCTCTTTATCAACATATTCCATATGCTCATTACTTTCAAAGCTACTGGTATTAATAGTTCTTTGAATAAGGTACATACTTATGGCGAAAACAACAATTGCCAATGTATAGATAGCTGGTACGGTCATTAATTTTAAATATCTTTTTTTCATTTCACTCACCTACTTACATTTTTAACCAAATATTAAAATATATACATTTTAATTTAATTTTGTTAAAGATGTATTCGGATAATAGTGATTTAATATTTCTTCATAGTTATAACCAGCTTTAGCCATACCAAGTGCTCCATATTGACTCATCCCTACACCATGGCCATAACCTTTCATTGTTATTTTGATGGTATTTCCCTGCAAATCAATCTCAAAATCAGTTGATCTAAGTGATAATTTATTATATATATCAGTTCCTTTAAATTCATAATTATTGATTTTTAAAAGAAGTATCCTGTGGGTATTACTTCTTTTTATAATTTCTATATTTAAATTCTTATTATAGGGAATATTTAGTTTTTGATAAAAATCAGTTAGATTCATTATTTTGGTTGTAATATACGCTTCAGATACATTCTCGTCCCAAGGACTTTCGACACTTTTTAAATATGGACAATCAAATTCAAAAACATTATTGCTATCTTCCGTATAACCATTACTCGTAGAAAAAAATAAGGCATCTACGACTGTGTTATTATATTCCAGGTACTCATCGATAGTACTACCCACGGCTTTTCTCAATTTATTGATGTTTTTCGGATAATTTATTCCCCAAGCAGCTTTCAAATAATCATTATCTAAATATACTTGATTCATAACACTATCAACAACATCATATCCTTTATCCTTATTATACTCCATTCTTTTCAAGGCATAACTTCTAGATGCAACAGCCTGAGCTTTTAATGCTTCCATATCAAAACTAATCGGCATTTCTCCCGCTAAAACGCCCACAATGTACTCTTCTAACGGCATTTTTTGAATTTCATTGGTATCATTTCTTTTTACTCTAATATAAGTTACATTTATGTAATTAAGTTTTATTTCTTTGTAACTTTTCGTATAGATTAGGACAATAAAAAAAGGAATAAACAGCAGTAATAATATAAAGATTATGATTTTTTTCATATAACCTTCTTTCTTACTGCAATACTCCTATTTCAAACTGGTTAAAAAACTAATAATAAAACTTGAAGCCATATATGATAAGCTAAGGACAATTATAATATAAAATACTCTAGCCTGATAAGTACGATTCTTCTTAAAAATACTATTAATATTAACTCCTTCCATAGCCCAAATAACAATGGCTAAGACAATTAAGTATATTAAGAAATTATACATCAGCTTCGATATCCTTTATTTTATCGTTTCTTCTTTTATAACGATCAATATTAGTAAATGGTGTTTCAATAAAAGTGGTTATTACTTCTTTCATTAATTCTGGTTCCATTTCTTCAGAAATAGCAATAACATTGGCATCATTATGAGCCTTTGATAATGTTGCTTCACTGGTAGATGACACTTTAGCACAGTATATTCCTTTCATTTTATTTAAAGCAATACTCATCCCAATTCCGGTACCACAGATAGCAATACCCAAGCTTACTTCATTAGCTTTAAGACCATCGCCTAATTTTTTAGCATAATCAGGAAAATCAACAGGTTCTTCAGTATCAGCACCATAATCAATTACATTATAACCTAGTTCAGTTAAATATTCTGTCAAAAAATGTTTTGCTTTAACACCACGATGATCATTTGTAATACCTATATTCATATTATCAATCCTTTCACATAATTATCTATTTTAATATTATGATACCTATATTATAAAGTCAATGGTTTTATTTTTTTTGACATTTTTTTGACATAGAAAAAAGATTGCTTAGCAATCTTATTTTACTTTTCTTTTGATTTCATTCTTATTTGTCAAAACAAATTTATTATATTTTCTAATAGAATTTATTTTAGCTTCTTTAACACGACTAATATAGTTTTCAATGCCATTATCGAGTAAGAAAAGTTTATATTTATCAGCATATTCTTTAGGTATGTGTGTCATATATTCAGCATTGACACTTAATCCTGATACCAAAGTTTCATAATGATTGATTGGAATAATCTCTTCTTTCGTAATGTCATCAATATATATCCCATTTATCTTTTTAATAATGGCATACTCCGGTATTAAAGAAACATTATTTAAGAACCCACCATAGTACTCTACTTCTGGTTGTTTGCCAAAGAAAGCCATTCTCGAATCTGCTTTGATACTATCAAGAACGAATTTATAATAAAACTTCCCATCATCATTAAGTAGTGATAATAATTCTTCAACCATTGCGGTATCTGCCTTATATTTGGCATTGTAACTTAGCCCGCAGGCTTCTTTAGGATTAGTGGCATAAGCAATTTCTTTGCCGGTAATAACATCATGCATTTTACCATCTTCAAGAATTTGACCAAAGATAGGAAATTTACCTATAACTTCATATTTATCTTCTAATGGAACAATAACATTATCTAAGTCCATCATCTTATCTTCAATATCATACAGATCCGTAATTTCAGTTATGATTACACCAGGTATTGCACTAATCTTATGAGGGCATACCCAATGAGTAGTGAAACTATAGTAATTGTTTAGTGATAAACAGTAATATTCTTTCATACAAAACCTCCCTATTTTCTGACAAAAAAAGGCCTAAAGGCCATTATTTTGTTTCTTTGTTAAATCCATACTTTTTATTAAACTTATCTACTTGGCCTTTTCTAGTTGTTGTGTTTTGTAATCCAGTATAGAATGGATGACAAGCTGAACATACTTCAACTGAAATTTCACTCTTTGTAGATTTTGTTTTAAATGTATTACCGCAAGCACATGTTACGGTTGCTTCAACATAATTTGGATGAATATTTTTCTTCATATTATTTCTCCTTTCGCCATGACTAATACAAGTCATAGTAATAAACACATTTGATATTATATCAA
>JAEEGL012191334.1_pt1 | contig 10502 bp, 1 predicted proteins | sample 9134231 | NCBI WGS metagenome assembly JAEEGL01 (sample SAMN16246548, study PRJNA631951) | gut metagenome | biome: gut microbiome; feature: rumen; material: fiber-attached | host: Bos | place: Iran: Karaj | collected 2018-10 | reverse complement strand
TGCTGTGCATGACTGTCGCCGCACAGACAACGACGTTTTCCTATACAGCTACGGCAAAGATAGACCGCTTCGAGAACGAAGAATTCGCGAAGTATTTCGTCGGAGCTACAGCCATACAGTCGCACACCTACGACGAGGTGACGCAGAAGGGTACCGTAGTCTATGAAGGCACGGTAACAGAACTCGGCAGTAATGCCCTGATATGGCAGTATGCCCTGACGGGCATCGTCATCCCAGAAGGTGTCACCAAGCTCGGTTTCCAGTCCTTTAAGGCCTGTACTAATCTGGCCAACATCACCCTGCCGAAATCGCTGACGGCGACAGAAGGCCTGGTGTTCGACGGCTGCTCCGACCTGGCCAACGGCAAACTCATCGCCGATGACATCGCCTGGTGGTGCAACGTCAGCTGGGGCGGTCCTTTTTCCACCCCGCTCTACTATGCCAAGCACCTCTACAGCGACGGGGACACGGAGATAACCAATCTGGTCATCCCCGAGGGCGTCACTAATATCTCCGCCTATGCCTTCTACCACGCTGAAAGCATCACCTCCGTCACGTTTCCCTCAACGTTAGAGTCCATCGGTGAGAATGCCTTTGCTTATTCTGGTCTGACGTCTGTTGACATACCTGTAGGCTTCACTGAGATTGGGGAAGGTGCCTTCCAGCATTGCGCCAACCTCACCTCCGTCACCATTCCAGAGGGTGTCACCCAAATTGGCAATGCGGCATTCGTCCACACAGGCTTGACCTCGCTGGAACTCCCTTCCACCATCAGGAGTATGAGCCAGTCGTTCTACGGCTGCGAAAGCCTCGCCACGCTGACACTCAAGGACGGCATCACCACATTAGGCGGTTCTTTCTACAATTGTACGGCCCTTACCTCGGTGAACATCCCGGGCTCCATCAAGGAAGTTGGCTCCAGTGACTTCAGCAGTTGCACAGGATTAACTACTGTGACGCTCAACGAAGGCACGGAGAAAGTGCAATTCAACAGTTGTACGAACCTGGAAACCATCAATTTCCCCTCGACCGTCAAGGAGGTGACCATCACAAGAAATGAGAAGTTAGAGACTGTCACCCTGCAAGAGGGCGTGACGCGCATTGGTTCCTTCGACGGCTGTATAGCGCTGAAGCAAATCAACATCCCCTCGACCGTGACCTATGTAGGCCCATTCCGCTACTGCACCGCCTTGGAGAAGGTCATCGTGGCCGACCTCGCGTCATGGTGCGCCGCCCGCCATCAAGACTCCTACTTGTACGGTCCGCAGAAGATGGCGGGCAAACTCTACTTGGGTACGCCAGAGAGTAACACGGAGATTACCGACCTGGTCATCCCCGAGGGTGTCACGAAAATCTCATTCACCTCATTCAACGGTCTGACGAATATCCAGACCATCACCCTTCCCTCGACCCTGACCTCATGGGAATACAAGGCATTCGCCGATTGCTCCGGCGTGACCGATGTCTATTGCTTAGCCAACCCCGTCACGCTGACTTGGTCGGAAAGCGAGAACAACTTCAAGGCTGAGAAGGAGACGCAGATGCACGTCTTGGACATGGAGATGTGGAAGTCGAAGTTCCCCAATGCCAACGCCACCTTCGTCAACGACATGACGCAGGTCAGCTATACCGCCACCAGTGTGGTCAACGCTTTCGGCGTTGACATCTTCCCCGGTGCCACCGCCATGTACGGCAACTTCTTCGACAATGAGACAGGCAAGGGCAATGCCATCTTCGCTGGAAACCTGACAGCCGTCGCCGACAATGCCTTTGCCGGCATTACCACGCTGACAGGTATTGACCTGCCCGTTGGCATCACCACCATTGGTGCCAATGCCTTCAAGGGCTGCACGAGCCTGACCACCATCGACCTGCCTGCCAGCATCACTACCTTTGGTGCCGATGCCTTCGCAGGATTGGAGAACACCACCGATGTATGGTATGTTGGCGAGCCTACCACCCTGACGTGGGATGGCACAGGTTTTGCCCCTGGCAAGGCCACTCAGATGCATGTGATGATTGCCGACGACTGGACGGCACAGTTCCCTGATGCCAACGTCACCTTCGTGAGCGACATGACGCGCTTCCGCTACACCGCTACGGCGAAGGACTCGGAGTCGTTCTACAACCTTGAGAAGTTCACCGGTGCCACCGAGTTGGTTGCCCATGACTTCAACAGCGCAACAGGCGAAGGCTCGGGCATCTTCAAGGGCGTGGTGACAGCCCTCGGCGCCTATGTCTTCGCCAACAACGACGTGTTCACAAGCCTCACCATCCCCTCGTCGGTCACCACGATTGGGAGTGATGCTTTCTCGCAGTGTGATAACCTGACGACGGTCAGCCTGCCGAACACCGTCACCTCTTTAGGCAATTACCTGTTTTGGAGAAGCACCAGTCTGACCACCGTCAATATCCCCACGTCGCCAGAGCTCACCCGACTGCCGGAAATTATGTTCAGCGGATGCACCAGCTTGGCCGACATCATCATTCCCGACAACATCACGACCATCGGCTACTCAGCCTTCCATGATTGTAAGGCCCTGACCAGCATCTACATTCCCGCTACCGTTACCACGATAGAAAGCAACGCTTTTGCTGACTGCAACGCCTTGGAGAAGGTCATCACGCCAAGCATTGCCGCCTGGTGCAGCATCAGTTTCCCGGGCTATACTGCCACATCGAATCCCATCAACTATGCCCACCGTCTGTTTGTGGGCGACAAGGAGAATAATACCGAAGTGACTGACCTTGTGGTTCCTGATGGCATCGAGGAAATCAAGCCGCTGGCGTTCTATGGTTTCACGGCCATGACCAGCCTCACCCTGCCGACAAGCGTGAAGAAACTCGGCGACTATGCCTTCCACGACTGTACGGGGCTGACGGAGGTAACACTGCCCGAGGGCTTCGAGGATATAGGCCGGGGTGTCTTCGACGGCTGCACCGCGCTGACAACCCTGACGCTGCCCTCGACGCTCACCAAGATCTACTATTACGCCTTCATGGACGTGCCGCTGCTGACTACTGTCTTCTGTAGTGCCGACCCTGCCACACTCAAATGGGAGAACAACTCCAACCAGTTCCTGCCCGAAAAGGGCACCCGCTTCTTTGTTGCCGACGTCACGGCATGGGAGGAGGCGTTTCCTGACGCCAACGTCACCTTTATGACGCTCATTCCCGGCGATGCCAATGGCGACGGCGCGGTGACCATCACCGACGCAGTGGCCATTGTCAACTACATCCTCGGCAACCCGTCGGCGGTATTTGTCAAGAAGGCTGCCGACGTCAGCGGCGACGGCAACATCAGCATCACCGACGCCGTCGGTGTGGTGAACATCATCTTGAACCAGTAAAACAAAAACATGTTACTATTATGAAACGAACGTTATTGGGAGGACTGCTCTCTCTGCTGTTCATCCTTTCGGCAGGTGCCGGAGAGATTACCATCGGTACGGGGACCTACACCGCCACCGACTTCCCCATCAAGGCCAGTAGCTCGTACTCCATCACGCAGCAGCTGTATACGTTGTCCGAGTTAGGCAATGAGCCATACACCATCGAGGCCATCGCCTTCAACAGGAGCAACTCACCCTCTGCTACCCGCCTGCTGGACATCTATATGGTAGAGACGGACAAGCTGAGAATGATAAATAGCAACGAATGGGTAGAGGTCACCGCCGACGACCTTGTGTTCAGCGGTGAGGTGACCTTCGAGGGTCCCGGCTGGAACAACATCCCACTGACGTCGACCTTTGCCTATAGCGGTACGAAGAACCTCGCCCTCATCGTCAACGACAGGACGGGCAACTACTCCAGCTCCACCATCAGCTTCTACAAGACAAACCTCAGCAGCTACCAGGTCCTTTACTACTCCAGGAGCACGGAAGCCTTTGACGCCACCAATATGTCCAGCATCAGCGGCTACAGGACCATGGCAAAGAGCAATCTGCGCCTGACGACCGCCGACGCCCCCACGAGTGCAAAGCCCACGTCGCTGGTTGTGGGCGCTGTCGACGCCTACTCCGCAACGGTAACGTGGGGCGGCGAGGGCACCGCATGGAGCCTGCAGTACAAGAAGGCCTCCGACGCCGCGTGGACTACGGTAGAAGGCCTTACGACGCCCAGCTACACGTTGACGGGTCTCGACCCCACCACCGGTTATGTAGTCCGCGTGCAAGCCGTTGACGGCCATGCCAACTCCCTCTGGACCGGCACGACCTTCACCACGCTGGAGTCGGACGTTGCCACACCCACCGCCGTCACGTGTACTGCCGTCACAGCCACTACAGCTACCCTGTCGTGGACCGAGAACGGCAGCGCCACGCAGTGGCAAATCAGTGTGCTCGACGGCGTTGCCGGCGAGAGTCGTTTCACTGCCGACAGCAACCCGTACACGGTAACCGGCCTTACCGCCGAGACCATCCATAGCGCACAGGTCCGTGCTGTCAGCGGCAGCGGCTACAGCTCGTGGAGCACGCCAGCAACCTTTGAGTCGACGGCAAAGACTACCATCGGCACCGCTTCAAGCACATGGTGGGTAGTACCCGTCTACATCCAGGGCAACTACTCGCTGAGCCAGCAGATCTACACCACCGAGGAGCTGGGCACCACACCCTGCTCGTTCACAAGCATTGACTTCTACAACAAGAACAAGGCGAGCATCGCAGCACCCGTCCGTAACATCGACATCTACATCGTGCCTACCGACAAGACGACGTTCGACAGCAACACCGACTGGGTCACCGTCACCGACGAGGACCGCGTGTTTCGCGGCACGGTGACCTTCACGCCGCAGGCCTGGACGATGATACCCTTTGACGTCCCCTACGTGCATGACGGCACACACAATGCCGTCGTCGTCATTGACGACAATACCGGCTCCAACAGCAATAGCACCAACTTCACCGTCTTCACCGGCAGCGGCTACCAAACGCTCAGTGCCTACGGCAGCGGCGGCAACTATAATCCCCTCAGTCCCTCCGGCTACTATGGGTCGAAGGACAACAGGAAGAACCACATCCGCCTCATGCCAGCACCCTACCCCACCTGCCAGCGGCCCACAGGGCTCACTGTCAGCGACATCACCAAGAGCAGTGCCGTGCTGACGTGGACCTCCGAAGGTGACCGCTGGGATCTCAAGGTCGACGGTGACATCATCGAGGGCATTACCACTACATCGTATACGCTGACCAACCTTACGATGGCTACGGCGCATGAGGTACAGGTGCGCACCAACTGTGGCGGTGGCAACGTCAGTGCATGGACCAACGTCGTCAGCTTCGTCACCGTCCTTTGCGACGAGGAAGACCAGTGCCTCCTCACCTATGAACTGACCAACAGTGTGGGCTACGAAGGATGGTCAGGAAATGCCATTCTCGTGGAGGACATGCTGACCGGTGCCGTTATCGCCCGCCTAACCTTCGATAGCGGCACGTCCACCAGCGGCTCCTTAGCGGTATGCAACGGCCGTCAGCTCAAGTTCTCCTGGGACTACGGCGAGTCTTCCTACAATTGTTCCTACACCATCAGGGATGTCAACGGCGAGGTCATCGTGACAGGCAACGGCCAGGCCATCTACACCCCTGTCACCTATACCGTCGACTGTACGCTATACCTGCCGAAGCCCACTGAGCTGACGTGCAGCGCCGTCACCGCCACGACGGCCACGCTCTCGTGGACTGAGAACGGCACCGCTACGCAGTGGCAGCTGTGTGTGAACGGCGACGAGGAAAACCTCATCGCCGCCAATAGCAACCCGTTCGTCCTTACCGGCCTTACCACCGAGATACCGCATACGGTCAAGATACGCTCCGTCAACGGTGCCGAAATCAGCCTATGGAGCGCCGAGGTGAGCTTCGAGCCTACTGACAAGCTGTGCATCGGCACGGGTAAAGATACCCATAATTCAATTCCCACCGACATCAACTGTAGGTATAGTCTATCGGAACAGATTTACACTGCTGCCGAACTGGGCAACGAGGCTAAGACGATAACAGCCATCGACTTCTACAAGAGTTCTTCCGGAGAACAAACGCGCAGTATGGACATCTATATGGTGCCTACCACGCTGAACAAGTTTAGCAGCAACAAAAGCTGGGTAAGCGTTGCCGCCGGTGACCTCGTGTTCAGCGGAAGCGTCACCTTCACCGGTGGTGCATGGACGCCTGTCACGCTTGACGCGCCCTTCGAGTACGATGGCGAGAGCAACGTCCTCCTTGTCGTTGACGATAATACCGGCGGCTACAGCAGCACCAGCTACTTCTATACCTTCAACGACGAGACTTACCGTACACTCTATTACCGTTACGACTACAGCAATCCTGATCCGACTAAAGTCATCTCTGACATCGGAGGCGGCATTATCCAGGCTAGGAACCAGATACGGTTAGCGTTCGGCGACGCACCGGCCGTACTGCGACCTACAAGCTTTGCCGTACCCACCATAAATGCGCATAACGCATGGGTGAGATGGACGGAGAAAGGCAAGGCCACACAATGGCAGCTGTGCGTGAACGACGACGAGGACCATCTCATCAGCGTCACCAAGCAGTCGTACCAGCTTACCGGGCTGAGTGCCGAGACCACCTATACGGTAAAGGTGCGTGCCGTCAAGGACGGACAGACGAGCCGCTGGACAGGTCCCGTCAGCTTCACCACCGAAGCCAACGAGGCACCCTACGCCCTTACTGCCGACGACATCGGCCCGAACAGTGCCGTACTGACTTGGCAGGATGCTTCCGACATCACCGCCTGGCAGCTGTGCGTGAACGGCGACGAGGAGCACCTCATCAGCGTCAGTGCGCCCGATGTCGACCCGCTGTCGCCGGCCTACACCCTGACGGGGCTGACAGCCGAGACGGAATACACCGTGAAGGTACGTAGCGTATATGCGGACGAGACGTGTCCGTGGAGCGACAAGCTGGTGTTCTCCACCACGGAGGTGAACCCCGTACCCCGGAAGATCAGCACCACTGCCGCCCACACCAGTGCCACCGTCGGCTGGCTGGGCATCAGCGACAGCTACAACGTACGTTACCGCAAAGCGCCATCCATCACCCCTACATACACCGAGGGCTTTGAGGGCGGACTGAACGGCTGGACACTGAGCAACAGTACTGAGAAAACCGGCACGTACGAAGACGAGACAATAGCACACTCAGGCAATGGCCTGTTTGTGTTCTTCTATACTAAGAACCCGCCGCAGTACCTCATCTCGCCCGAGCTGCCGGCCGTCACTGACGGCATGATGCTGCAGTTCTATTACAGGAATTACGACAGCGGCTATCCAGAAACGTTCCAGATAGGCTTCAGCTCGACGACCGCCGACACCGACGCCTTTACCTTCGGTGATGTCATCACCGCCGACGACGAGGCTTGGCACCGCTACCGCGTGGCCATCCCCGCCGGCACGAAGTATATCTGTGGCAAGCATACCTCGGATGACCAGTGGCTGCTGTTTATCGATGACATCACCATCGGCACGCCGACAGAGACCGGCGAGTGGCAGACCGTCACGGCAACAGAGGCCGCAGCGACCCTCACAGGACTGACGGCAGACACCGACTACGAGCTCCAGGTACAAGGCATCGTCGGCGAGAACCTGTCGGCATGGTCGGACGTCACGACATTCACCACGATAGCTGCCGATGTCAAGATATTCATGACCGACGGCAACTGGAACGATGCCTCCAACTGGGAACCGGCCGCAGTACCTACCGCCGATGACGACGTCATCATTCAGGCGGCAGCCGTCATACCTAATGGCGTGGTGGCATGGGCCAGGAACATCACTATTGCCGGTATAGAAAACAACGGAGGCGGCGGTGCCAGCGCACCCATGATGACCGCCCCCGCTGCACAGCAGACTGCCAAGGGTAACACACGGCGTGCACCGGCGGCAGCAGGCACTCCCGGCATCACCGTCAAGGACGGCGGACAGCTGCGCCACGCCACCGAAGACCTCTTCGTTACCGTAGAGAAGGACATCGCCGGCTATGGCGAGAACAAGACAGGCGGCTACCGGCTCATCGCACTTCCCCTGAACGGGTCATGGTATCCGACAGAAGACAACGGACTGACCAGTGGCAGCTACGACCTCTACAGCTTTGACGCCGACTCTGGCGACGGGCTGGAGTGGCGCAACTTCAAGGCCGAGAGCTTCTGGTTCTATCCCAACAATGAGGAAGGCTACCTCTATGCCAACAGCGCCGACCAGACACTCACATTCACGGGGACTACCGACGAGACCTACAGCGGCATCAGCTATTACTCTATCATGCCTGTCGACGGCGACGTCACACCGTTCACCAATGGCTGGCGTGTCTTCGCCAACAATGCCGTGGCTAACGCTTACATGGAGTTCGGCAACTTCGACGATGAGGACAACTTCTTTCCCGGCACGTGCAACTTCTACAAGATGAATGCCTCTGGCGACGGCTACAGCCTCTTCAAAGACTATGTCGCTGTTGCTCCCGGCGAGGCAGTGTTCGTGGAGGCCGCCACAACAGGCAGGCTGCACTGGAGCTACGACGCGCTGCGTGAGAATGCTCCTGTTGCCGAAAAGGACACCTACACCAAACCCATATTGCCCCGTCACGGAAGTACGCTCCATCAGGACGGCCACATCGTCAAGGGCGATGCCAACGGCGACGGCGAGGTAACGATTACCGATGCCGTGTCCATCGTGAACTACATCCTCGGTAATCCGTCGCCCGGCTTCGTCATCGAGGCTGCCAACGTCAACGGCGACGTCGACGACGAGGGTAAACCCGTCATCAGCATCACCGATGCCGTCGGCGTGGTGAACATCATCCTCACGAAGTAAAAAGTAAAGAAATAAACCCAAAGCTATTACTATTATGCATAAAAGACTACTAAGAGTTGCATGCGTAGCACTGCTGATGCTGCTGGCATGCGTGACTGCACAAGCCGCCGGAGGCGGAGGTGTGAGCAACAAGATTGTTGTTGTCTCCGACATGCACGTGATGGCTCCCAGCCTGCTTGAAGAAGGAGCCGAGACTAAGGACGCCTGGCTCAACTACTATGCCGGCCAGCGCAAGATGCTACAGCAGAGTGCTGCCATCTTCGACCAGTTTATTACTCAAATGACTACGCTTCGCCCCAAAGTCGTGCTTATCGCCGGCGACCTGACAAAGGACGGCGAACAGCTCAGTCATGAATATGTGAGGAATAGTCTTTATAACTTGAGGTATTACGGAATTACAGTGCTCGTGATTCCCGGCAACCATGACTTCGGCGCAGAAGGCAACAATACCATATTCAAAGCCGACGGCACCACGGTGCCTGCTGATGTGATGACTATTGATAATTTCAAGGATTACTACGATGGCTTCGGCTATTATGATTCGGATAGTGAATACGACCCCAATTCCCTGAGTTACGTGGCAGAGCCTATAGAGGGATTAGTGGTACTGGCCATCGACTCCCACACCGCATCCATCAGCGGCGAGACGCTCACCTGGCTCTGCACCAAGGCTACAGCGGCACGTAATGCCGGCAAGCAGGTCATCGCCATGATGCACCACCCGCTATTCCCACACATCACAGGAGCCAACCTGTTTATTGACACCTACACCGTTACAAAAGACGGTGGGACCTACGAGGACGTGCGCAATGCCCTGATTGATGCCGGCGTGAACGTTATCCTGACAGGTCATTTCCATACCTCCGATATTGCCCAGGACTGGAATGACGATTCTGAAAAGACTATTTACGATGTCAACACCGGTTCGCTCATCTCCTACCCCTGCGACTACCGCATCCTGACACCCTCGCAGGACTTCATGTCGCTCAGCGTATCGACGGAAAGCATCGTACCTACAGGCATGACCGCTGACGGGTGCAAGACTTGGCTGCAAGGCAGAGTGAAGAGCCTCGCCACTCAGAAGATGAATGCCAAGGCAGGTGCAATGGCTACTACGTGTGCCACACAGATTGGTAACATTGCGGAGTTTGCCGCTAACCTGTTCATCGTGCACGCTGAAGGTGACGAGAACCTATCAGAAGACAGGGCGGCACTGGCAACTGCCTACGAAGGCTACAAAGCTGATATGACGTATAGCGGACTTTTAACTGCAGGCGGTATTACCGACGCCAACATCTATAGCATCCTCGACGACAAGTGCAACTATGGTACTGAGAAGGAAAACCAGACTGCAGACCGCACACTCTCTATCGCCCTGCCCGAGGTAGGGCCGTTTATACCGGCAGAACCAGGAGTCGTGACCGTTGGTAAGGCGCAGTACACCACTGATGTTCCCCTCAGCGCCAGCCATTCATGGGTGCTGAGCAAGCAGTTATACACCGCCAAGGAGATTAACCACAAGGGAAAGATATGGAGCATTGCCTTCAACACCGCGAAAGGTGACTTGACACGTAACCTCACTGTCTATGTTACTCAGACCAGCAGTTCTTCTACCAGCTGGAATACAGTGACGGAAGCCGACTGTGTGTTCAGTGGTGAGGTAATGTTTACCGCCGGCCAG
>JAEEGL010732476.1_pt1 | contig 10502 bp, 16 predicted proteins | sample 9134231 | NCBI WGS metagenome assembly JAEEGL01 (sample SAMN16246548, study PRJNA631951) | gut metagenome | biome: gut microbiome; feature: rumen; material: fiber-attached | host: Bos | place: Iran: Karaj | collected 2018-10 | reverse complement strand
GGAACTCATACATGCGCTCGCCGCGCAGCGTGACCTTGACGCCGACAGTCTCGCCCTCGCGGACCTTGAAGTTCGCGACGGACTTGCGGGCCTTGGTGGTGATGGGCTTCTGGCCGGTGATCTGGGCGACCTGCTTGCAGATCTCCTCGATCTCCTTGGCGTTGTTCTTGCTCTCGCCGCAGCCGACGTTCACGATGACCTTGTCGACCTTGGGGATCTGCATAACGCTCTTGTACTGGAACTTCTCCATCAGAGCAGGAGCGATCTCAGCCTTGTACTTGTCATTCAGTCTTGCCATAATTCAGCTCCTCCTCTCTCAGAATGTCTCGCCGCACTTTTTGCAGGCGCGGTTGGAAACGTCTTTGTTCTTGCGGTCGCTGAAGACCAGCTTGTGACCCACGCGGGTGGGCTCGCCGCACTTCGGGCAAACCAGCATGACCTTGTCGGCGCGGATGGGGATCTCCTTGTGGATAATGCCGCCCACGTCGCCCTGCTTGCGGGGCTTGGTGTGGCAGGTGGCCACGTTGATGCCTTCCACGATGACCTTGTTTTCCTTGGGCATGGCCTTGAGGATCTTGCCCTTTCTGCCCTTGTCCTTGCCGGACAGGACAATCACGGTATCATTGGTTCTGATATTCATATTGCGTCCCCCTTACACAGTTTCCGGAGCCAGGGAGCAGATCTTCACGAAATCCTTATCGCGGAGCTCTCTTGCGACCGGCCCGAAGATACGGGTGCCTCTGGGGTTCTTGTCGTCCTTGATCATGACGGCAGCGTTCTCGTCGAAGCGGACATAGGTGCCGTCGCCGCGGCGAACGCCCTTCTTGGTGCGGACGATCACAGCACGGACGACCTCGCCCTTCTTGGCGGTGCCGCCGGGAGCAGCCTTGCGCACGGAGGCAACGATGACATCGCCGATGTTGCCGAACTTGCGCCGCGAACCGCCGAGCACGCGGATGCACTTGATTTCCTTAGCGCCGGTGTTGTCGGCAACTTTCAGATGGCTTTCACTTTGAATCATAGTTGTCCGACCTCCTTACTTCGCTTTTTCGATGACTTCCACGAGTCTCCATCTCTTGTCCTTGGACAGGGGACGGCACTCCATCACCTTCACGGTATCGCCGATGCCGCACTCGTTCTTCTCGTCGTGGGCCTTCAGCTTGTAGGTTCTTTTCACGATCTTTTTATACAGCGGATGCTGCACGCTGTCCTGCACCGCAACCACGATGGTCTTGTCCATCTTATCGGAGACGACCTGACCAACTCTGGTTTTGCGGAAAGCTCTGGTATTTTCACTCATTTACGTTTCCTCCTCAGATTTCGGTCTGCTTCTCACGGATAATGGTCTTGATGCGGGCAATGTCCTTCTTGACAGCGGAGATCTTCACCGGGTTATCCAGCTGGTTGGTAGCATGCTGCATGCGAAGGAAGAACAGGTCCTTCTTGAGCTCGGCGACCTTGGCCTCCAGCTCCTCGGTGGTCATATTTCTAATTTCCTTTGCCTTCATCATACTTCACCACCATTCTCAACGACTTCGCGCTTGATGATCTTGGTCTTGATGGGCAGCTTGTGCTGGGCCAGACGAAGGGCCTCGCGGGCGATGGTCTCGTCCACGCCGCCGATCTCGAACATGACCTTCTGCGCCTTGACGACGGCGACCCAATGATCGGGCGCGCCCTTACCGGAACCCATACGGGTACCCAGTGCCTTGGCAGAAACGGGCTTATCCGGGAAAATCTTGATCCAGACCTTGCCGCCGCGCTTGGTATGTCTTGTCATAGCGACACGGGCAGCCTCGATCTGGTTGCCGGTGATCCAACCGGGCTCCACAGCCTGGATGCCCCATTCGCCGTAAGCAACCTTATTGCCGCGGGAAGCAGCGCCGGTCATACGGCCGCGGTGCACCTTGCGGTACTTGGCTCTCTTGGGCATTAACATCAGCGGTTGCCTCCTTCCTGACGGTTGTACGGACGGCGCTCGCCGCCACGGTCGCCGTAGGGACGGCGGTCACGACGGTCGCCGCCACCGCGGCGGTCACGGCGGTCACCGCGGCGCTCGCGCTTGGCGGGCGGCTCGGGAGCGGCCTGACGCAGGGTGGTGTTGAGCACTTCGCCCTTGTAGATCCACACCTTGCAGCCGACCTTGCCGTAGGTGGTGTTCGCCTCGGCGAAGCCGTACTCGATGTCGGCGCGGATGGTCTGCAGAGGGATGGTGCCCTCGTGATAAGATTCGCTGCGGGCGATCTCGGCGCCGCCCAGACGGCCGGAGCAGGTGCACTTGATGCCCTTGGCACCCAGACGGGTGGCCTGCTGCATGGCCTTCTTCATCGCGCGGCGGAACGAAATGCGCTTTTCGAGCTGCGCGGCGATGTTCTCGGCCACGAGCTGCGCATTGAGGTCGGGGCTGCGGATCTCAATGATGTTGATGTTGACGGACTTGTTGATCATCTTTTCGATCTCCTTGCGGAGGATCTCGATGTCGGCGCCGCCCTTGCCGATCACCACGCCGGGACGGGCGCAGTGGATGTTGACTTTGACCTTCGCATTGTTGCCATTGCTGCGCTCGATCTCCACCTTGGCAATGCCGGCGGAATAGAGCTTGTTCTTGAGGTACTTACGGATATTGTAGTCCTCTACAACCAGATCGCCCACCTTATCTTCGCGGGCATACCAACGAGAGTCCCAGTCCTTGATCACGCCGACGCGCAATCCGTGGGGATTAACTTTCTGACCCATAGTAACCTCCTGCTTAAGCCTTCTCGCTCACACCGATGGTGATGTGAGTGGTTCTCTTCAGAATACGATTGAATCTGCCCTGTGCTCTCGGCATACCGCGCTTGAGCGTGGGACCGGGATTGGCAACGGCGGTGGAGACGTAGAGGTTATCCTTGTCCATACCGTGGTTGTTTTCCGCGTTTGCGATCGCACTGTTGAGGAGCTTGAGCATGGGCTCGGAAGCTGCCTTCGGGGTGTTCATGATATAAGCCAATGCAGTGTTGACGTCCTTGCCGCGGATCATGTCGCACTGGATCTTGACCTTGCGGGGGGACATCCGGAGATATCTCAGAGTTGCCTTTGCTTCCATTACAATATCCTCCTTACTTCGCATTGGAGGTCTTGCTGCCGGAATGACCTCTGAAGGTTCTGGTGGGAACGAACTCGCCGAGCTTGTGGCCGATCATATCCTCGGTGATATAAACGGGAACATGCTTGCGGCCGTCATGGACGGCAATGGTATGGCCCACGAAGGAGGGGAAAATGGTAGAGGCTCTGGACCAGGTCTTGAGAACCTTCTTCTCGCCGCTGTTGTTGAGCTGCTCAATGCGCTTGAAGAGCTCGGGCGCAACAAACGGGCCTTTTTTAATGCTTCTAGACATGTTCTATTCCTCCTTACTTCGAATTTCTGCGCTTGATGATGAACTTGTTGGTCGGGTTCTTGGTCTTGCGCGTCTTCAGACCCAGAGCCGGCTTGCCCCACGGAGTGACAGGGCCGGGACGACCGACAGGAGCGCGGCCTTCGCCGCCGCCGTGCGGATGGTCGTTCGGGTTCATGACGGAGCCGCGGACCGTCGGGCGGATGCCCATGTGGCGCTTGCGGCCGGCCTTGCCGATGTGGATGTTGCCATGGTCGATGTTGCCGACCTGACCGATGGTGGCCAGGCAGTTCAGGCGGATATAGCGGAACTCGCCGGAGGGCAGTCTGACCTGGGCCAGGCCCTTCTCGGGCTCCTTCGCCATGAGCTGAGCGGCCACGCCGGCGGAGCGCACCAGCTGGGCGCCGCGGCCGGGGTTGAGCTCGATGTTGTGAATGACGGTACCGACGGGGATGTTCTCGATGGGCAGGCAGTTGCCGGGCTTGATGTCGGCGCTTGCCGAGGAGATGACGGTATCGCCGGCCTTGAGGCCAACGGGAGCCAGGATATAACGGAGCTCGCCGTCTTCATACTTCACCAGCGCGATGAAAGCGCTGCGGTTGGGATCGTATTCCAGGCGCTGCACTTCGGCGGGAACGTCGAACTTGTTGCGCTTGAAGTCGATGATTCTGTACTTCTTGCGGTTTCCGCCGCCCTTGTGGCGAACGGTGATTCTGCCGTAGCTGTTGCGGCCCGAGTGCTTCTTCTTGGTCTCAAGCAGGCTACGCTCGGGCTTTGCTTTCTTATCCACACCGTCGAACGCAGAAACAGTCATGTTTCTTCTCGCCGGCGTATAAGGTCTGTAAGATTTAATTGCCATTTTGCGTTACTCCTTTTTTGAGATTAAACCATGCCTTCGAAGAACTCGATGCTCTTGGAATCGGGGGTCAGCTTGACCATGGCCTTCTTCCAGCTGGCGCGGCGGCCGATGGGATAGGCGCCCTGGCGCTTGGCCTTGCCCTGCATGCGGATGGTGTTGACCTTTTCGACCTTGACGCCGAAGATCTCTTCCACAGCGCGCTTGATGTCGATCTTGGTCGCATCGACGGCAACCTGGAAAACGTACCGCTTGTCGTCGGCAGCTTCCATGGACTGCTCGGTAATGATGGGCTTTACAATCACGTCGTAAGCGTTCTTCATTATGCGAACACCTCCTCGATCTTGGTCAGCGCAGCCTTGTCCACAACGAACTTATTGGCGTTGACAATGTCGTACACGTTGATAACGGATGCGAACGCCACCAGGCAGCCGGGGATGTTGCGGGCGGAGCGGACCACCAGCTCGTCGGCCTCGGCGGTGACGATCAGGGGCTTGCGCTCGGCGCCGATGGCCTTGAGGAAGCCGGCGAACGCCTTGGTCTTGGGCTCGTCCACTTTGATCTCATCGATGACGATGATATCGTTGCTGGCGGCCTTGGCGCTCAGGGCGCTCTTGAGGGCCAGGCGCTTCACCTTCTTGTTGAGGGTGTAGCTGTAGCTGCGGGGCTTCGGGGCAAAGACGATGCCGCCGTGGGTCCACTGGGGAGCGCGGATGCTGCCCTGACGGGCGCGGCCGGTGCCCTTCTGGCGCCACGGCTTGATGCCGCCGCCGGAGACCTCGGCACGGGTCAGAGCGCTCTGGGTGCCCTGACGGCAGTTGGCCAGGTGGTTCTTGACCACATCATGGACAACGGATTCGTTCGGCTCGATGCCGAAAATGGCTTCGGAAAGTTCAACCTCGCCGACCTGCTTACCGGTCATATCGTAAACGTTGGTTTTCACAGTTTAAACTCTCCTTTCCTTAGCGGTTTCTCGCGGAGGCCTTCTGCGGGTTCATACGAGCGGAAGCCTTCTGCGGGTTGACGCTGGTGCCGGCCTCGCCCTTGGCAACGCGGATGGTCTTGACAGTGTTCTTCACATAGACAAGTCCGCCCTTGGGGCCGGGGATGGCGCCGCGAACAACGATCATATTGAGTTCGGGATCGACCTTGACGACGTCAAGGTTCTGAACGGTGACCTGCTCCAGGCCCATCTGGCCGGCGCCGATCTTGCCCTTGAAGATGCGGGAAGGATCGGAGCAGGAGCCCATGGAACCTGCATGACGGTGGACCGGGCCGCCGCCGTGGCTGGTGGGGGTACGCTGCGCGCCGTGGCGCTTGATAACGCCCTGGTAGCCGTGGCCCTTGCTGATGCCGGTCACGTCCACATGGTCGCCGGCCTGGAAGGCGTCGGCCTTGACGGTGTCGCCGACGTTCATGTCGGCAGCGCCCTCAAGCTTGAATTCCTTCAGGTGACGCACAGGCGCTACGCCTGCCTTCTTGGTGTGGCCAAGCTCGGGCTTGGAGAGCTTGCGCTCCTTGACTTCTTCGAAGCCAAGCTGGATGGCGCTGTAGCCGTCGTTTTCCTCGGTCTTCTTCTGAGTGACGACACAGGGACCCGCTTCGATAACGGTCACGGGGATGACCTTGCCGCTCTCATCGAAGATCTGGGTCATGCCCACTTTTTTGCCGATGATAGCTTTTTGCATGATGTTTTCTCCTTTTTTTAGGTTATTGGTTGACAAACATAGCCATTGGGGAACCATTGGTTTGTCAACATGACCCGTCCGTCCTGGTGACAGACTGTGGCGGGCGCTGTATTATATATTAATGTATATATTACAGCTTTATCTCAATCTCAACGCCGGCGGGAAGGTTCAGGGCCATGAGGGCCTCGACGGTCTTCTGGTTGGGGTTGAGAATATCGATCAGTCTCTTGTGGGTTCTGCGCTCGAACTGCTCGCGGGAATCCTTGTACTTATGAACCGCACGCAGGATGGTGATGACTTCCTTGCGCGTGGGCAGGGGGATGGGGCCGGAGACCTGAGCGCCGTTGCGCTTGGCCGTCTCAACGATCTTTTCCGCACTGGAATCGATGAGCTGATGATCGTAGGCCTTGAGACGAATTCTGATCATTTCGTTTGCCATTGTTGTTTCCTCCTTGAAACGTACTCAGTTGTGTTTGGCTGGGTACGGTGAAGCTTCTATCCGCTTATCCGTGCGTATCACTCCGTAACATGAAAAATGGCCGACGTTTGCCGGCCGAATCTCACACGCGGCGATATACGCAGCGCACAGAATCCTCAGCCGCCCGATGACCGGACATACTCTGCGGAAGTTACCTCCTTGCGGAGCAATCTCCCGCTTCATCGCATTTGCGCGCACTTGTCCTAATCGCGCGCCCGTCTATAATATTACACGCAGCCGTGAATGTCAAGCATTTTTTGAAAAAATTTCTGATTTTTTTCTTCTTTGGCGAATATGACCGGAAAACCTGGCGTGAACGATCCGGATTTTACAATTATGACAGCTTTCGCACGCAAAAACCGGCGGCCGCTCCCCTGCCCCCGGTTGATTTCCCGTCCAAATCCGTTATAATAGATGAAAACGATCAAGGAGGCCATATCATGGCAAAGACGCTTGTACTGGCGGAAAAGCCCTCCGTGGGCAAAGAGCTTGCCCGGGTGCTGGGCTGCCGCAGAGGCGGCGAGGGCTATATGGAGGGCGACCGCTATGTGGTCACCTGGGCCCTCGGGCATCTGGTCACCCTGGCCGATCCCGACGTCTATGACAAAAAGCTGGAGAAATGGGACATGGAGGATCTGCCCATGCTCCCCCAGCATATGAAGCTGGTGGTCATCCGCGAAACCACGAAACAGTATAAAATCGTTCAGGGCCTCATGAAGCGCGGGGACGTCTCCGATCTGGTCATCGCCACCGACGCCGGACGCGAGGGCGAACTGGTGGCCCGATGGATCATGATCAAAGCCGGCTGGAAAAAGCCCACCCGCCGCCTGTGGATCTCCTCGCAGACCGACAAGGCCATCAAGGAGGGGTTCGCAAACCTGCGCCCCGCATCTGAATACGATAACCTTTTCCGTTCCGCCCAGGCGCGGTCCGAGGCGGACTGGCTGGTGGGTCTGAACGTCACCCGCGCCCTGACCTGTAAATTCAATGCCCAGCTCTCCGCCGGCCGCGTGCAGACGCCGACGCTGGCGCTGATCGTGGACCGGGAAAACGAGATCCGCCGCTTCGTGCCGAAGGAGTTCTACGGTGCGGCCATCACCCTGGACGGCTTCCGCGCCCGGTATAAGGACGCCAAGGGCGTGGCCCGCAGCTTCAACCGGGAGGAAATGGAAAAGATCGTCCGGGAATGCGAGGGCCGGGACGCGGTCATCACCCAGGTGCGCCGGATGCGCCGGCAGACCCCTCCCCCCGCCGCCTACGACCTGACGGAGCTCCAGCGCGACGCCAACAAGAAATACGCCTACAGCGCAAAAGAAACGCTGAACCTCATGCAGAGCCTTTACGAGCGCCACAAGGTGCTCACCTACCCCCGCACAGACAGCCGCTATATCTCCGACGACGTGGTGCCTACCCTCCCCGACCGCATCCGCGCAGTCATGATGCCGCCCTATAAGGAACTGGCCCAGCGGGTCATGCGCAATCGGCCGCTGCAGACCAAATACCTGGTAAACAACGCGAAGGTCACGGATCACCACGCCATCATCCCCACCGAGGAGCAGGCCTATCTCTACGACCTGTCCGGCCCGGAGCAGAATATTTACGACCTGGTGGTTCGCCGCTTCCTGGCGGTGCTCATGCCCCCGGCGGAATACGAGGAAGTGGAGCTCACCCTCTCCGTGGGCCCTTACAGCTTCCACGCCAAGGGCAAGATCATCCGCGAGCAGGGCTGGAAAGCCGCCTATGACCGCAATTTCTCATTTGATGAAGAATCCGACGAGGAGGACGAGGATCAGCGTCTGCCCGATCTGCAGCAGGGCCAGCGCATGAAGATCCGCTCCGCCAAGGTCACCACCGGCAAGACCTCTCCCCCCGCCCGCTACACCGAGGCCACCCTGCTCACCGCCATGGAGCATCCCGTGAGTCAGGTGGAGGATAAAAACCTGCGCCAGATCCTCAAGGAGACCTCCGGCCTCGGCACCCCCGCCACCCGGGCGGACATCATCGAAAAACTTTTCTCCGCTTTTTATATCGAGCGCCACGGCAAGGAGCTCATGCCCACCTCCAAGGGCATCCAGCTCGTTGGGCTGGCGCCGGCGGATCTGCGAAGCGCCGAGCTAACCGCCCGCTGGGAGGACCGGCTGGCCCGCATCGCCAAGGGCCTGGAACGCGATGACAAATTCGTCGATGAAATGCGCACCTACGCCACGAACCTCGTCAACGCCGTCAAAGCCAGCGACGCCACCTATACCCACGACAACCAGACCCGAAAGCCCTGCCCCGAGTGCGGAAAAATGCTCCTGCTGGTGCACGGCAAACGGGGCGACATGCTGGTGTGCCCGGACCGGGAGTGCGGCTTCCGCAAGAGCGTCAAGCAGGTCACCAACGCCCGCTGCCCCAACTGCCACAAGAAGCTGGAGCTCTGGGGCGAGGGCGACAAGCAGACCTTCGCCTGCGCCTGCGGCTACCGTGAGAAGCTAACCGACTTCCAGAAGCGCAGAAAAGCCGACGGCGCCGGCAAATCCGAGGTGCGCAAATATATGGCCCAGCAGCAGCACAAGCAGGACGAAGGCAACACCGCCATGGCCGACGCCCTGGCCAAATGGCTGGCGAACAAAAACAAGTGACCGTCGCCCGCGGAAAGAATTCCGTCCTCGCACTTGAAATCAGCGCAGAATCGATATAAAATAGGATTGATATACGTCCGGTTCCCCGGGCCCGGGGCATGTTCTTCCCCGCCGCAATCGAGCTGATACGCAGGAGAATGAAATCATGATAAAAGAATTATCCAAATCCGTCCTTCGAAGATTACCCGGTTATCTTGATTATCTCAAGGCCATGCCCGAGGATGCGCCTGTGAATATCTCCGCCACTTCCCTGGCGGCCGCCCTGGGCATGGGCGAGGTTCAGGTGCGCAAGGATCTGGCCCTGGTTTCCGACGGCGGCCGCCCGAAGGTCGGCTACAACCGCCAGCGCCTGATCCGCGACATTGAGCTGTCCCTGGGCTATGACAACACCAACGACGCCGTCCTGGTTGGCTCCGGCCGCCTGGGCCGGGCCCTGCTGGGCTACAACGGCTTCGCCGAATACGGGCTGAACATCCTTTGCGGCTTCGACACCGACTCCGATCTCATCGGCGTCACCAAAACCGGCAAGATCATCCGCCCGATTTCGGAGCTGGAAGCCTTCTGCAAGGACCGGAACGTGCTCATGGGCATCATCACCGTTCCTGCCGAGAATGCCCAGGAGATCTGCAACCAGATGATCGCCTGCGGTATTCGGGCCATCTGGAATTTCGCTCCCGTTCACCTGGACGTCCCTTCCGGCGTTCTGGTGCAGAACGAAAACATGGCCACCTCCCTGGCCGTCTTGTCCAAGCACCTGTCGGCGCAGATCAAAACCGAAAAATAAAAACCGGGGCTGCCTCCCATGGGAGACAGCCCATTTCTATGAGGTGACGCACCATGCAAAACGAACCAACCCGAGTACAACAAATCATCAGCCGTCTGTTTCCCTGGCTGTTCATTGTGCCGATTGGTCTGTGCGTGCTGACGATTATCCTGATCAGCACGCCGACCAATGTGCTCAGCCGTTACGGACGACTGCTGGATATCTGGCCGTTCATTCCGATCTCAGGCCTCGTTTTGGGCGTCTCGATTTCCCTGTTGGGGTTTATGGCTGCACGTCGGTGGGGTCTGATGTCAGAATGGCGAAGGAAAGCCACGTTGGTCCTGTCCATATTTTTCGTCATCATTGCTGGCGGCACGGTGCTCACTTCGATTTTAGGCACTATTTGGATTCTAATCCGAATTGCCTTCTTTGGCTTCAGCGTATGAATCGTCGCGTATAACAATTCAGATCGGCAGGACGCTCCCGCGGGCTGACCGGCACTCCGCCGGCGTGTTGGCTGCGCAGGAACTCAGCCCCATTCCACAAATATAATATTTAATATGGAAATGTTCAGGATATTTCGTTAAAATATGATCAGGAAAACATGGAGCGGGGCCGTCCGGGCCGCCCGCCTCGCTTTTGAAAGGATGGTCAGATATGGATTTTCTGGAATTGGCAAGAAACAGGTATTCCGAACGCTTTTTCGATCCCCGCCCTGT
>JAEEGL010326218.1_pt1 | contig 10502 bp, 10 predicted proteins | sample 9134231 | NCBI WGS metagenome assembly JAEEGL01 (sample SAMN16246548, study PRJNA631951) | gut metagenome | biome: gut microbiome; feature: rumen; material: fiber-attached | host: Bos | place: Iran: Karaj | collected 2018-10 | reverse complement strand
CCCGCCTCCATCAGCTTCTTCGCGAACCCTATCGTCTCGGGATTCCCTGTACAGAGGGCGACCTCGGTCCTGACCTCCTCGGCGGAGACCTGCATTTCCGGCCCCATGCGGGCATAGATCTCCGTCAGGCGGACCTCCCTGTGGAACTCGCGCCTGGCGTCGGCCTCCGCCTTTACGCGCGCGTCCGCATACCCCCCGGGCGCGATGCCGACGGATTCCATATACCTGAACACGTCCGTCGGTCTGAGGAACGGGCGAAGAACGAGCGTGTCGAAGACGTCGAAGGAAACGCATTCGGGAAGAGCCTCGATTGGCAGAGGCTCGGAGAAACCGCTTTTCCTATCCATCGCCTTCCCTCTCCGCAGGGCTTCATGCCACGGGCGCCATCCGTCGCTTCCCATCCCGCTTCCAAGAATGTAAGACGGTCCGTTGAAGCCGCTGACTCGACGGACGGGCAATCTGGACTACGCACTTGATCGACCTCTGCTCCTGCCATGGCATGAACCTTCGTCCAAGCATGGCCGTATGTTTGCAGTACCGATAACTCGGATATATAGGATTCAGTCCCAGGCCCCATACCATCATCGTAATTCCATTGCAAAGCGACGATAACCGTCCCTAGGCGGTTCCTTCAAAACCAGGCTGCTCCAAAAACCGAACGTTCCCTGGATCGTTCCCAAAAAAGCCGCGACGATTGTTCCGTTAAACCGAAGACCAGCAGGGATACATTATCATACTATGAGAATCTGTTATTTACACAAACACAGATAAGGGCGACAGGGAGCACTGAACGCGACATGGCGCAATTCACTACGACGGACAACATCAGATGGAAGGTCGAGAACGGCACTCTGTCAATAGAACCGGAAAGCAGCGGCGAGATGATCGATTACGTCAAAGACAACGTGTGTTCTAGCCCTTGGTATTCCCAGCGGGACATGATAGTCAAAGTCGAAATCGGTGAGGGGATAACCCGCATCGGCGCTGGAGCCTTCTATGATTGCTTCAAGATGGTCCTAGTGAATATACCTGAGACCGTCGTCAAAGTCGGACATCAGGCATTCCATAACTGCGGCATGCTCAGAAGCTTGACGTTTCCCAAATCATTGGAGTCCATCGATGACTATGCGTTCACGTTTTGCGTATCCTTGAGCAAGATAAAATTCAAATCGGAAAAACCCCCGAAAGTAGGCAGATTCTTGTTTGAGACCATTCCCGGCAATAAGACGATGGTCACCCTTACGGGAAACGACATAGACTCAGAAGTATTCAACGAGGAGAACATCGGAAACAACGGGTTGGTGACTTTCGAAGCCGAAGGAAAGGACGACAACATACGGTGGTCGCTATCCAACGGAATTCTTAACATAATGATCGCTAGGAACAAAACGGACGAGTACAAGCCGTACGTGGAAGACAACGTCTGTTCCGCGCCATGGCACAGATATCGCACCGGAATCCACAAGGTCTCCATAAGCGACGGCTTCAAACAGATCAACGACGGAATGTTCTTCGACTGCATGTATCTGGACGACGTCATCATACCTCAAGGTGTCGAAATCATAGGAAAGCAGGCGTTCCATAACTGCAGGAACATCAAGACATTGACCATCCCCAGGAAGGTCAGGAAAATCTGCGACTATGCTTTCACGTTCTGCGTGTCCCTCGAAATCCTATATATACTGCCTGAAGAGAAAGTAGAGCTGGGATATCATCTGTTCGATACCGTTCCGGATGCGAAAATGATAGCCCTGAAAGGCCCCAGATGGCTCAATTCTTCTGTCGTCAACGACTTCACCATTGGAGAGAACGCCAAGTTGACCTACGAAGCGTTCGGATATCTCGACAACATAGAATGGAGAATAAAAAACGGCGTGCTCACCCTTTCCCCCATTCCAGGACTGAACAACTCCATGGAAGATATGGTATCCAACAACAAGTGCGATGCGCCGTGGCACGATTACGCCAACGGCATTTACAAGGCGATTGTCGGCCCGGGGATTGAAAACATCGGCTCAGGAACGTTCTATGATTGCATAAACCTCCAAGAGATAGACCTCCCCCCGAGCATCACATCCATTGGATACCAGGCATTTCATAACTGCAGAAGCCTTCGCCACATCACTATCCCGTCAAAGGTCACTTCGATAGGCGATTACGAGTTCACATTCTGCGCTTCACTAAAAAGCATCTATTTCATGTCAGAAAACGCGCCTCATTTCGGAATAGGACTATTTGATGGCTGTCCCACGGATTCGGAAATAAAAATATACACTGTAGGATGGAAGCCTAGGAGAGAAAACAGCCTACAATACAAAATGGTCAAATTCTTGAAACTAGGCGAATGAAAAGGTGAGACAATAATCGACAAAACCTCGTTCAAGAATCGCGTATGGACAACGAACATACGCTGCCGCCGCGGCAAGGAGACATATAAGCGCATCATGGAGCACTACACCTCTGACACGGAGATAGTGATCTTCCCGGAAGACGACTGCAAGTTGAACTACTACGGGCTCCTGTACCTGGACGAACGCCTTGTCAGAGAACTCAAGAAGGATGCCATCATTGTGACGTCCAACCCTGGGGTGATGAAGGCCGTCAGCCTGTTTACGCAAAAGGTCAGAGAAATATTCATGGTCTCCGATGAAGAGATAAGGGACCTCCTGTGCCTCTACGGAGTAATCGACACGCCTGGCCCCTTCGTGGTCGTCTCCATGAACTCCCCGGAAGGTCGCCATGCCGAAAAGATGCTGGGCGTCAAGAATACTACCGTGGAGCAGATAGTCGCCATAGGCGTGTACTTCATCATCCCCTTCAGACCAATACTCCGCAAATTCGAATACAATGGGGACGACAAGGACGTACTCGATATACTGAAGGAGGCATAAAATTGGAAGAAAAGCCGGTAATCCCGTTCAAATACAAATTTATCGGATTCCTAAAGGATTTTATGATCAAGGACCCCACCAATATCGTCCAACATGTCTATTTCAAGATCAAATTGAATTCTTGGTGGAAACTATACGAAAAGATAGCCAACAAGAACGGAATCACATACATATGCCCTTACAAGGGAACCGGAGACGTATACGTAGCATCAGCCCTCCTGGCAAATCAAGTAGGCGAGGACAGGGTCAAGGACAGCAAGGTATGCGTGATCGGAGGAGGATCAAAAAAGATCGTCGAGCTGTTCGGCTTCACGGACATCATGTCCCTTGACCAAAAGGAGATGGACGACGTCGTGCGTATGGGAACCGCCCTCGGATTCGACGCCTTGGACATATTCGTCCTCCATGCGCACCCGCCGAATTCAAAAATGGGGATAACCGACCATCTAAGGAACTACAACGGAATCAACTTCATGGACTTCTTCGTCAACGGAGTGTTCGACAACGACATTCTCAAACTCAAGGAACCGGACTTCGAGGAATGCAAGGATTCCGTCAAGAAATTCTTCGAAGACAATAACCTGATTCCGGGAAGAACGGTTATAGTGGCGCCCTACGTCAACACCCTGGGGGAGCTTCCCACATGGCTATGGATTGAAATCGTGGATGAATTCCGCGCCAGAGGATTCACCGTCTGCACCAACTGCGACGATAAGCACTGGCCGATATTCGGAAGCATAGGAATCAATCCGCCTTATTCCAAACTCAAGGAGTTCTGCGAATACGCGGGTTACTTTGTCGGATCCCGTAGCGGACTGTGCGACATCATAAGCTCGTTCGACATGTGCAAAGTCATCATCTACTTCTCCAGCGAGCACTGGGGATGCGGGGAGATCATAGACTTCTTCAGCATGAACGACATGGGCCTCTGCGACGACGCGATCGAGATAGTCCACAAGGGCATAGACTTCCTGGAGACCAAGGACGAGATTTTCATAAAGATAAATGAATGGGACAAGTTACACAAGTCGTCAGAGATTCCCGTCGATCTCGTACGTTAAGTCGAACGCGTCCCTATCCAGATCCACCGCGACGGACGTCCTCAGCCCGGAAGGCTTACGGTCGTTCACGAGGATTCTCTCGCCATAGGGCAGGTTGTTGATGATGCAATCGTACCTTATCCCAGCGTCCTTGAGAAACCTCTCCGTCATCTCCATGCACCAGTCCTCGCGTGACGTCAAGAATATTACGCGATCGGTGTCAGGGATCCCGAGAAGGAACTCCCGGGCCCCATCAAGAAAAGTGTCGACGCCGTCCGTCTTATATCCATTATGCTTGACTATGGTGCCGTCCAGATCCAACAGCCAAGTCTTCCCCAAAGGGGACAGGACCAGATCATTGCCTCCGTGCCGCATCCCCAATCGCTCCTCCGGGATGGTTCCTGATGAAATCCTCGTAGGTGACGCCCATCCTCTTGGATACGTTCATAGCCAAGGCCTGAAGGACTATCAGATAGATGGTCGTGGAATTGTTGGGGACCTTGTCCCACTCGTCACCCTCGTTGTCCATCTTCAGCGCCAAAGTGTTGGGTGCCCCCAAGGCCAACCTGCTCTTGTCGTTGAACGTCATCGACCATATTAGCGACTTGCGCCTCTTCAGATGCTCCAGAAGATAGATGGACTCGGCGGTCTCACCGCTTTTGGAGAGGATGATCACGATGTCATCGTCACGGACGGTGCCCAAATCCCCGTGAACGGCGGTGTTGGTGTGGAGGAAGGTGGACTCGAGCCCGAAGGACAGCATGGTGCCGACGAACTTCTCGCATATCGGAGCGTTCTTGCCCAAGCCGGTGATAACAACCTTACCCCCTTTGCGAAGGACCCTGACGGTGTCGTCCACCAGCGTGTAGAACCTCTCCTCGTCCAAGTCCTCGATCGCCTTGTTGACCGTGTCCATTATCCCTCTGAAGTAATCGTTCATAGAACATCCTCCAAGTACCAGATGCCATTATAGAATGCACCGCATATCGAATCGTAATCCTCCCACGCATACGTGGTCAACGACAGCCATATGATGGCATGGAGCAGCTTGATGTCATCCGCGGACACCCCGTCTTCGGACAGGAGCGCGAAGAACTCGTCCTCCATATCCTCCCAGCCGTTGGACTTTATCTTCAGCTCCACCTCTTCCCCGATGGTCAGGTCGAACCTTCTCAGGTTGAACATGTCATAGTTGCCCTTGAGCGAGTAATAGAGCTTGGCCCAATCATAAGCGGGATCCCCGAATATCTCAGTAGACCCGAAATATCCGCGAGGGTCGATGAACACCGGGTTCTTTCCGTCACGCAGTATGATGTTCGAGAAAGTGCAGTCACCGTGTATAAGCCTGAATCCGTTGCATTTGACATCGTAAAGCCTCCTCTCGAGCTCCTTGAAGTGGAAATAGACGTTGCGACACTTCTTCCCGTTCACGACGATGTACCTCTCATCGGCATGAGGGATCAATCCCCTGACATCGGCCAGACGGTCTATGGTCTTCGTAAAATAGGCATCCTTGCAGCTGAATGCATCGGCAGGAATCCCGTCACAGCTGTGGAGACGCCTTAGACTGGATACGAGTCTCCTGAGCGTCTCCCTCCTCTCCTCCGGAGTGAACTTGTACGCGTAAACGTTCTTGCCGCGGATTTTCTCTATATGCAACTCAGGCTCATACATATACACCTTAGGGACGGGGACGCCATCGAATCTGGACACGTACCTATACCAGGCGACCTCCCTCACGGCGAGCTTCCTACCCTGCTCGTCTATCCCCTTCTTCACGAGGACGTCTCCGCGGTCTTCTATGCAATTGAAAGGCCTGCATTTCCCGCCTTCGATCTCAGGTATCCTGCTTATGAGCCCGAACTCTCTGCTGTCGCCTATGTAGAAGGGCTCTAAAGGTATCCCTGAGCCGGCAAGCCAACGCACGAACTCCCCTGATTTGGGAACTCCGGAGAGCATACCCTTGTCTTTGAACACGAAGAGGCCCGCCACCCCAGCGCTGGAGCTGGAGGCCTCCACGGCCTCACCATCCTTGAACGACCATCTGCATTCGAATCTGTCGGAGAGCCCTATCAAGTTGCCATCCGAGTCAGGTATCTCCAGCTCCTCGTCTAATATCAGGTCGCACCAGGCGATCATGAACCTGGCGTCTTCCGGTAAGAACGAAAGAGCCTTGCTTATCCCGGAGCAAGTGCCCTTCTCCCCGTCTGCGCTCACGAATATGAAGTCGTTCCCGAACTTCTTCTTGAAGGCGTAAAGGTAACTCCTCAGCACGTCTTCCTTGTAGTCGCCGATTATAACGAACTTGGCTTTCGGAAACTTTCTGAAGAGGTGGAATAGCATCGGAACGTTGCCGATAGGAACAAGCGCCTTCGGCTTGTTCCGAGTGTACTTTCCAAGCCTGGTTCCCTTCCCACCAGCTTGGACGACCACATAGTCGAGCGCGACCATACGAGCCCATATGCTAACCGCTATTATAACACTTATTCCATGCTCTCCAGAACCATCGTGAACTTCTGAAACCCAGGTCGGAGTCGACATTAAAATAAAATAATTTTACCTAATCATCCGTAATAACATTATACTCCAATTATTTCCAAAAAAACAGGGGATGCTTTCAGTTCAAAGCGTCACTTGGCCTGTCCCATCGCCATGATGGCGTCCTTGTTCCCTCTAGCCGCCGCCATCTTCAGGTACTTGCGGGCCTGCTTCTCGTCCCTCTTGACACCCAGGCCCTTGCTGAACATCACGTATAAGCGATAGTCTCTGACGTTATCGAGCAGATACAAAGACTTCAGATACAACTCCGCAGCCTTTTTGTAGTCCTGCTCGAACAGCGCCCCCTCGTAATACATGTCCGCCAACGCGACCGCGGAAGAACTGGGCACGCTGCCGAGCTGGAGATACGCCTCCTTGGCTTTCTCCTTGTCCGGAACTCCGGAACCGCCATTCCTATACACGGACGCCATTCCCGCAACGGCCTTGCGATTGTAGCACGCAGCCGCCTTCGCGAGAAGAGCGTCCGGATCACATTTGATCGCCGGCCTGGACCTAACCGTCTCCGACACGGAAGCCTGATACTGCGCAATCACGGCATGGGAATGTATTCTGAACCACCTCTCAGCCTCGGCCTCATTCTTCTCCACGCCTTCCCCGTCGCGATACATGCATGCAAGTGCATACTGACAGGATGCATTCCCGTCGACGGCGCCTCTGCGGAACCATTCGAACGCGATTTCCTCGTCGCGCTCAACCATTTTTCCGGAACGGTACATCTCTCCAAGCGTGATGATCGCTTTATGATGGCCCGCCTCCGCCGCAAGAACCAGCATACGAAGATATGAATCGAAATCCTTCGCCGTGCCGATTCCGCTGTCGTACATCATCGCCAATTGATAGTAGACGTCGGGATTGCCGCCCTCCGAGGCCCTCAAGTACTGTTCGAACGCCGCCCTGCGGTCGTCTTCGGACCAGGCCGTCTTCAAAAGGACCGCGGCGTACCTGGTGACGTCGGAAGGGTTCCCGCTCTCCGCGATCTCCTTGCATAGATCCAGAAGCTCCTTGCGGTCCGGATCGTCGACTCCGCCTCCGGACATGGAGGAAAGTCTCGAACGAGCGGTGACATCGCCCTTATTGGCTGCAGACTGGTACAGGATGACGGCTTCGGAGCGGGCCTCCTCCGTTCCGGAGGCGAACAACAGATCCGCATAGGCCACCTGGGCGTCCGTATAGCCTTGATCTGACGCCTTTACGAGCCACTCGAGGTACTTATCCTCGTCTTTCTCCACTGAGTCGCCATCGCGATACATTATCGCAAGCCTATACTGCGATGCCGCCACGCCGAACTGAGCCTGATCGTAGACGACGTCGAAAGACTGCGACATGGCCAATAAGTATTTCGGGCACACGACCTTCGGCTTCCCCTCGGAGACGATCTTGCCGCCGTCTATCCATACGACCCGGGTGCACATCTCCTCCACGGCCGCCAGATTGTGTGAAACGAACACCACGGTCTTCTTGTCCTTCATCAGATTCTTGAACGCCGAGGAGGCCTTGGCGGAGAAACTGGCGTCACCTGTGCTTAGGACTTCGTCCACCAGCATTATCTGGGCATCCACATGCAGCATGATGGAGAACGCCAACCTGCTGACCATTCCGGACGAATACGTCTTGATGGGATTGTCGATGTATTTCCCGATGGAGGAGAAATCGATTATTTCAGTGATTTTCTCATCCATCTGCTTTCTGCTGAACCCGTAGAGCTCGCCCTTGAGGTATATGTTCTCCCTTCCTGACATCTCCTGCTGGAAACCCATGCTCAAGGAAAGGATGCTGGCCACCTTGCCGTCAACCTCCACCGTGCCGGAGTCCGGCTCCATTATCTTCGCGATTATGCTCAGCAGAGTGCTCTTGCCGCTGCCGTTCCTTCCCAGGATCCCCAGGATCTCCCCTTTCTTGACGGAGAGGTTTATCCCGTCGAGGACCTTGTTCTCCACCACGGTGCTCTTTTTCCTCGACAGCTTCGACTTTCCGGAATCGCCCCTCCTGACCTCCAGCCTGAAAGATTTAGTCACACCCTTGAGCTCTATCGCATTCCCAGCCTTCATCGCAACCTCTCCACAAATCCGCTCTTAAGCTTGTTGAAAACAAGATATCCGATGACCATAGCCACGACCGCCAACAGGAAGCATGCACCGTACACAGGCAAATCCGGAACCTCGCCGGCATACAATATCGAATGGAACGATTCCAGGTAGTAAGTGAAAGGGTTCATCCAAAGCACGGATGCCCTTATCCCTGAAGCCGTCTCCGCCATGTAACGGATGGGGCTGAAAACGAAGAACGCTATGCCGAGGGATCCTAGCAGGTATTGCAGGTCGCGGACATAGACGGCGATGGACGACAACGCCAACATGCAGCCTATACAGAAAAAGTACAGCGCTACAACCAACGGAATCATCAGGAGCATGACCACTGGATTCAGGGGATAGCCGACTATGGCCATCAAGGCGATGACCACCACGTACCCTATCAGCATGACCACTATGCTCACGGTGGCCTTGGATATTACCAATATCTCACGCGGCAGATACATCTTCTTCAGTATTCCGGAATTGCCGGTGAAGCAGGTCGTACCTCCAGCCACGGACGACGTTAGCATATGGAACGCCAGAATTCCCGTGGCCACGAATGCCCAATAGTCCTCTATGTCACGTTCGCTCTCGGAGTAGATGAAGAAACAGACCCCGATGTACACCATGGGCATGGCAAAATGCCACGCGAACCCCAGAAAGGAGTTCCTGTATCTTCCGAACAGCCCCTTCTCCACCAGGGACCTCAGGACATTGCGGTACTCGTACAGCTCCCTTAACTTCCCCTTGGGGGAGACGGGGCTAGGCGCCAAATCCTTCCATTCGCCCATGACAGACTCATTTCGTCAACAGACGGAAAGTATATAATGTTGCTTGAACGGGTCCGAAACAGCCGTCGTCTGGAGTTCAACGCTCCCGCCATTCCGACAAGTCCAGACAAAGCCATGAACACCCCAATTATTATCATCACCACATCGGCAGTGCTGTCAAGGTTGAATAGCGCATAGACGCCCATGACCACCAGCAAAGCGGCCATTACGAACCCCACTATTCCCATGGAAGGAGCCCCCAACAGAAGCAATATTCCAAGTACGAGGAGCATCGCCGCCATTATTACCATCATAAGGCCTGAGAACAAGTTGGGTGCGACGATCAAGGCGATGCCCAACACGAACCCGATGGCGCACAACGCTATACCCGGAACGTTGGAGATCCTCATCTGGCTCGCCATCATGATCAAAGACGCCAGCGTTATCAGAACACCAGAAAACATAAGGACGATGTTGAGCGAGCCCCTTCCGCCGACGGCGAAAAGAATGCCTATCACTAACAGCACGAGGCTCATGACGAACCTGGACTTCCAAGGCTCGCCGTCAATAACCGTTACCTTGTCCATGTGACCGGCGAGTCCTAATCCTATCTAATAGATAATGGTTGCTGATGGGATCCAGGCCCTATGCGCTACAACCACAGGACGTTTGTCATTTCTCGGAGCAAAGAAATCGTCAAACTATATTATTTCTGACGTCTTCATTTCATTTTACGACGAAATGGGTCTTCGCTAACGCTGAAACGTTATCTAGCCGAACCACGATTGCCGAGGCATGGCGATAAAGAGCGTCAACGCATCGCACATACTCGTTAACAGCGCCAAGGACGCCGAGAGCATAATGGCCCGCCTCTACAAAGGCGAGAACTTCGAGGACCTCGCCAAGAGGTTCTCCAAATGCCCCTCCAAATCGAAAGGAGGCAGCCTGGGATGGTTCAAGAAGGGCGACATGGTCCCGGAGTTCGAGAAGGCCTGCTTCGAGGGCAAGGTCGGGGACGTGGTCGGACCGGTGAAAACCGAGTTCGGATACCACATAATCAAGATTGTCGGACAGAAATGAACGGGGTCCGGCCGTCGGATTCCGGCGGCCGAACCCCCGAAGGGAGGAAACGGTTTATCCGACCTTCAAAGGTCGTAGTTCTTCATGTTG
>JAEEGL017309231.1_pt1 | contig 10503 bp, 7 predicted proteins | sample 9134231 | NCBI WGS metagenome assembly JAEEGL01 (sample SAMN16246548, study PRJNA631951) | gut metagenome | biome: gut microbiome; feature: rumen; material: fiber-attached | host: Bos | place: Iran: Karaj | collected 2018-10 | reverse complement strand
GTTGGTGTCGAGGCCGATGCTGGTGAAGGCCAGCACGAAAGCCCAGTTCTTGTATTGGTCAAGGACGCCGTTGATGGCTTTCACCTCTTCGCCACTGGTGAGGGGCTGGATGATGAAAGAGGCGACCAACGAGGCCACGAAGAAACCGATGATGAACTTCGGGAAGCGGGTCCAAATCTCGCTTGCACCCACTTTGGTGCCTTCGGTCTTGTCGACCTTGGTGGCGAAGAAGATGGCCACGAAGAAGGCGATGAAGCCGATGAGGATGTTCTGGATGGACTTCACGAGGACAGCCGCCTGCTCGGCGACGGGGCCTAAGGCATTACCTGCCAAGACCACAGCACCCGTAGAGTCGACGGTGCCGCCGATGAGGGCGCCACCCATCAACTGACCCATGCCGCAGGCTCGGATGATCATGGGTTCAAACACCATCATCAGGATGGTGAAAATGATGGAGATGCTGATGGCCAATGAGACGTCTTCCTTCTTGGCTTTGGCAGCTGCACCCGTGGCGATGGCAGCGCTGGTGCCGCACACCGAGGTGGCCGTGGCCAAAGTGATGACCAGGGGCTTGTTGCCAATCTTCAGCACCTTGGTGCCAAACCACCACATGAAGATGATGACGATGGGCGTCACGATCCATGCGATGCCGAGACCATAGAGGCCAAACTTCGCGATGTTGGAGAACAGCACCGAGAAGCCCATGATGACCAGACCCGTCTTGATGTAGAACTCAGTCTTGATGGCAGGTTTCAACCATTCAGGAGTACCGATGGTATTGGAGATGAGCAGGCCGATGAGCAAGGCCCAGAAGGCCCACTCTAAGTAACGGTTCAACGTAAACTCGGCACTGATCATACGTACAATCATTGAAATGATGAACAACACGACGAAGGCGAGGAAAAACTTGCCCACCTTTTCTCCTTGCAACTTGACACCAATGGCGAATAGGATGCCAAGTACAAGGAACGTCAACAGGACTTTGCCCCAGAAATCAAGGTTGAACTGACTGCCCAACGAGACAATCTTGGCGTCTTTCTTTCCTTCGCCTTCAAAGGTATAGCTGTCGTCGGCAATCACGTACTTGTCTTTCTTGATGGTCTTCTCTTCTCCTTTGACCGTTATGGTCTCCTTGTCGGTTTTCTTTAATAACACCTTTCCGTCATATACGTAAAAGTCGTCTTTGGTATAGGACTTTTCAAGCTTCCTTCCTGTTTTCTCGTTGACGACCTTCTCGTATTTTTCGTTGCCGTCTTTGAGGACTTTGTCGAATTTCGTCTTAAATGCGACAATGGTGTCGGTGGAGACCTCGTTGGCAGCCAACTCGCGGCTTAACGGATAATAGCTTGTAGTGTTGTCATCGGTGTTGGTGACTACAGCTAGTTTTACATTATTGTAAATCTGTGCCTCTTTGAGGTCTTCACCGCAATGCCAAGTCTTGAACTTGGCGGCATCGAACTTGAACCAACCGGTCAGGACGGCCACGCAGCCGATGGCGATGACAATGAAGCCAATCCATACCGCCAGCCAGTCTTCTTTCTTCCAAAGGTTAGAGATTTTATTTTCGTTTGACATTATGTTTTGTTTTTAATGTTTGACTCTACTTCTATCCGTCATCGCGGACTTGATCCGCGATCTCCCCTGCAAAGAGTGCCGTCTTCGTGCTTGGGAGATGGCGGATGTTCCTCCGCCATGACGGTATAGAGCGTTAAATAGTGAACCTGGGTTTTGATTAGAATTTGTAGCTCAAAATACCGACCACGCGATGCGAGTTGGTGCCGCTTTCCTTCTGTACCAGTGAGTAGTCAAGTTTGAAGTTGACGGACTTCAAAGGCCAGTAGTTGATGCCAGCGGTGTACCAGTTGGTGCCGCCATCAACGATACCGGCATCCTTGGTGAAGTGCTCGTAGCGAAGCACAGGCATGATTTTCTGCTCGCCGGCCTTGAAATAGTATCCAGCTTGGGCATAGTAACCATTGCTGTTGAAATAGCCAAGGTCTTCAGGAAGGTCGGTGGTATACCCTGTTTTACCACTGATGTATTCGCCACGGAGAACGAGTTTGCCATCGTTATATTGGGCACCAGCCGTCCAGCGGTTGCGCACGCCTTGGTCATCGGCATTCTTGTATTGGCCATAGTAGAACGATCCGCTCAAAGTCAGGGCTTTCAGGCCGGGGTGCACTTCGAGGCGACCCACGATGTCCTTGCGGTTGTTGTTGTCTTTGCCTTTGTTGTCAAGGGTTGCAGGACCGTTGCCGTTGAACACGCCGATGGCATAGTCGACGATGCTGTACTTGTAGCCTTCTTCACCCATGATGTGGAAGAAGCTACCGGTGGCCATGATACCCATGTCACGACCTAAGGCGCCCACGCCACAGATGTCGTTGTAGCCGACCAGCTGCTGCACGCTCTCGCCATAGTCGAAGATCTCGAGGTTGACGGGGTTGATGGGACTTTCCAAGGTGAACGGGGTCTTGAACTGACCGACCTGGATGGCGAACTCCCTGCAGGGTTTGTACTTGAAGTAGGCGTCGACCAGCATGGGGCTGCGCGAGAAGTCGCCTTGGATCTTGTAGCTCACGGTGTTCGAGAGGTTGCCGTCGACCGACAGACGCACGCGACGCATGCGGAAGGTGTTGTCGATGAGCTTGCCTTTGTCGCTCAGGTTAGCCTGGTACATGCCTTGGACAAAACCCGAGATTTTGGGCATCTTGCCGTCCTTGGGCTCTTTTTTCTCGCCGTCTTTCTTTAATAAAGCATCTTTTTTCTCAGCCTCTTTCTTTGCTGCATCTTTTTTATCAGCTTTTTCTTGCTTCAATTGTGCTTTCTTCTCAGCCTTTTCTTTCTTCGCCTGGTCTTTTTCGGCGTTCTTCTTGGCCTCAACCTTGGCCTTCTCAGGGTCTTGGTTGGGCTTGGTAGGCTGCACTTGTGCGTTCATGCACAGCGGAATGGCTAACAGCAGCATTCCGATGATAATGCGAAATTTGTGTTTCATAATGATAGGGTATTGAATTGTTGCTATTGAGTTTTACGCGGCAAAAATAGTAAAAATACTTATAGTAAATATACTTACTATTGTTTTTGGATAAATAGTCAAATGCTTTTGAAGGCAAAGAGATACGCGCTGAAGGGGGCGGATAGGGGAGGCCTACAGCAGCCGGGCGTGTTGTGTCATCTCCTCAAAGGTGATCTTGAACCACTCGGTGTAGAGTCCGGGGTAGAGCTCGATGTCTTTTTTCAGGTCGTCGAGGCGCATGTATTTCCACGAGGCCACCTCGTCGGTGTTGACGACGGGGAGGGCATCGCTCTGCCCGATGAGGACATGGTCGAACTCGTGCTCGGTGAGCCCTTGTCCGACGGGCGCCTGATAGATAAAGGAGTAGACCTCGTGCATCTCGCAGCTCATACCCATCTCTTCCCTCAGGCGACGCTCGGCAGCCTCCACAACGGTCTCGCCGTCGCGGGGATGGCTACAACAGGTGTTGGTCCACAGGCCGGGGGAGTGGTATTTCGTGAGCGCCCGTTGCTGCAACAACAATTCTCCCTTCGAGTTGAAGACAAAGACGGAGAAGGCACGATGCAGATGCGGCCCGATGTGGGCAGCTTGCTTCTCCATGAGCCCAACGGGCTGGTCTTGTTCGTCAACAAGGATGACTTGCTCCATCACACGTTGAATCTGATGTTGAGGATGTCGCCGTCTTGCACGACGTAGGTCTTGCCTTCCACGCGGAACTTGCCGGCTTCTTTGACGGCGGCCTCGCTGCCGTACTTCAGGAAGTCTTCAGTGCTCATCACCTCGGCGCGGATGAAGCCACGCTGCAGGTCGCTGTGGATGGCGCCGGCGGCGATGGGGGCGGTGTCGCCCACATGGATGGTCCAGGCCCTCGTCTCGTCGGGACCCGTGGTGAAGAACGAATGCAGGTTGAGGGTATGGTAGGCGGTACGCACCAGCTTGTTGACACCAGGCTCGGTCAAGCCTGCGTCTTCCATGAAGAGTTGGCGGTCTTCCGCGTCGAGTTCGGCGATCTCAGCCTCTAACTTACCGGCGATGATGAGCATCTCCTGGCCTTCTTTCAAGGCGGCCTTCACGGCCTCAGAGTACTTGTTTCCTGTCGTCGCCGAGGCGTCGTCGACGTTGCAGACGTAGATGATGGGCTTGGCGGTGAGCAGCTGAATGTCCTGCACGAAACGCTTGTCCTCTTCCGCCACCTTGGCGTCGCGGGCGTTGCCGAAGTTCTCAAGGGTCTCCTTGTAGACGCTGAGCACGTCGAAGGCTTTCTTGTTGTCTTTCTCGCCGTTCTTCAGCAGCTTCTGGATACGTTCTAGCTTGCGGGTGACGAGGTCGAGGTCGCGCACCTGCAGCTCCAAGTCGACGAGCTCCATGTCACGCACAGGGTCGATGCTTCCCTCGCTATGCGGGATGTTGGGGTCGTCGAAGCAGCGCAGCACGTGGATGAGGGCATCCATGGTCTGCACCTCGGCGAGGAGTTTGTTGCCCACGCCTTGGCCGCCTTTGCTCAAGCCGGGCAGGTCGACGATTTCGACCGTGGCGGGCACGATGCGCTTGGAGTGCGAGATGTTGTCGATGAGCTTCAAACGCTCGTCCACCACCTCACACATGCCGATGTTGGATTTCGAGGCAAAGCCGATCTCTGCCTTGGTGTTTGAGATACAATTGAAAATGGTGGTCTTTCCTGTGCTCGAAAGACCTATGATTCCACAATTGAGTGCCATATTTAATAGGTTTGGTTAAATTCGTTTTCAGTGTTGACGATTTCGGCCTCAGCCTCGTTCTTTTGTTGGAGCGAATTGCGCTGTTGCTTGCGGATGAGGAGGATGCCGCAGAACCACAGGCCGATGTCGCCCATGATGAAGAAGGCGTAGACGAGTATGGTCATGCCGGGGCTCAAATAGTCTGTCACCATGAGTAGCCAGTCGAACAGGCCGTGGGCCACCATGGCCAGCAGCAGTCCGAGGATGATGTATCCGCCGCGCTTCTCGGGATGGAATTTCGCCATCGAGAGGAAGTAACCCAAGATGACGCCGAAGAGGAAGTGGCCCGGCACCGACAGCACCGCCCTGAGGAAGCTGGTAACGAAGCCGCCGGCCAGCGAGACCATCGAGGCATCGATGACGTACATGAAGTTCTCCAGGCACGCGAAGCCCAAGCTGATGAAGCAGGCATAGACGATGCCGTCGAAATATTCATCGAAGTGTTTGTCACGCCAGATGAAGATCATGAAAATGAGGAATTTGCTCAGCTCCTCCGGGACGCCCGCAGTGAGGAAGGCATCGTAAAACACGGTATCCGACAGGATGGGGATCCTACCAATGGTCATGTCGATGAGGAAATCGAGAACCATGGTGAAGATGATGGCCAGCATTCCGCCAAAAAAGGCCTTGAGCAGTTTCTTGATGGGCTCTTTTTGGTATTTGTCTTGGAAGTAGACAAACATCGCCAAAAGGAAAACAGGCAGGATGGTAAGGCCCAAAAGCGATCCGATAATCATGATGTGGTGTGTTTGTGATTTCTTTTCGGCAAAAATACGGATTTATCCATAAAAAAAGCCTATTTTTGCGCAAAATTTTCGTTTATGCAAGAAATGATCCTCATTCTTGACTTCGGTTCGCAGGTGACCCAGCTCATTGGCCGCCGCCTTCGCGAACTGAACGTCTATTGCGAAATCCATCCCTTCAACAAGATACCGGCCATCGGCCCCAACGTCAAAGGCGTCATCCTCAGCGGCAGCCCGTTCTCGGTGCGTGATGAGAAGGCACCATTTGTCGAGCTTGAAGGCATCAAAGGCAAGCTCCCACTGCTGGGCATCTGCTATGGCGCCCAGTTCCTCTCGCATCACTTCGGAGGCGAGGTCAACGGCAGCATTGCCCGCGAATATGGCCGCGCCATGCTGACGGTCGTCGATGAAGCCTCGCCGCTGTTCAAGGGCGTGAGCAAGACCAGCCAGGTGTGGATGAGCCATGGCGACACCATCGCCAAGCTGCCCATGGGGGCACGCGTCATCGCCTCGACCGACGATGTGGTGAACGCCGCCTATAAGATAGAAGGGGAGGAGACCTATGCGCTGCAGTTCCACCCCGAGGTGTTCCACACCAAGGAAGGCCCGCAGATGCTGGCCAACTTCGCTTTGGGCATCTGTGGCTGCAAGGGCGACTGGACGCCCGACTCGTTCATCGACAACACGGTGGCGAGCCTCAAACAGCAACTCGGCGACGACAAGGTCATCCTCGGCCTCTCAGGCGGTGTCGACAGCACCGTGGCCGCCGTACTGCTCAACAAGGCGATAGGACGCAACCTCACCTGCATCTTCGTCGACAACGGGTTGCTGCGCAAGAACGAGTTTGAGGAGGTGCTCGACTCCTACAAGGAGATGGGCCTCAACGTGATCGGCGTCCACTCCGGACCGCTGTTCCTCGAGAAGCTGAAAGGCGTCACCGACCCCGAGGCCAAACGCAAGGCCATTGGCTCCACCTTCATCGACGTGTTCGACGCCGAAGCGCAGAAGATCGAAGGCGCCCGCTGGCTCGCCCAAGGCACCATCTATCCCGATGTCATCGAGAGCGTGAGCGTCAACGGGCCGAGCTGTAAGATCAAGTCGCACCACAACGTGGGCGGACTTCCTGAGAAGATGAACCTAAAGATCGTGGAGCCGCTGCGTTCGCTCTTCAAGGACGAAGTGCGCCGCGTGGGCCGCGCCTTGGGTATCAAACGCGAGCTGATAGGCCGTCATCCCTTCCCGGGACCGAGCCTCGGCATCCGCATCCTGGGCGAGGTCACCGAAGAGAAGCTCCGCATCCTCCGCGATGCCGACGACATCTTCATCAAGGGGCTGCGCAACTGGCCCTGCGAGCTGCCCAGCGCTTCCTATCCCAACGAGATGGCCGACAACCTCTACGACAGCATCTGGCAGGCAGGCACCATCCTGCTGCCCGTGAAGTCAGTGGGCGTGATGGGCGACGAGCGCAGCTACGAATACACCATCGCCCTCCGCGCGGTGATCTCCACCGACGGCATGACGGCCGACTGGGTGCATCTGCCCTACGAGTTCATGGCCAAGGTGTCGAACGACATTATTAATAAGGTGAAGGGCGTCAACCGCGTGTGCTACGATATCTCGTCGAAGCCGCCGGCGACAATTGAATGGGAATAATATTGTAAATCAGCAAGATAATGAAAAATAGAGTTCTTTTCCTCGTCTTTTTCCTCTTCGGGTTGCTGCTCGCGGGTAATGTGTATGCCCAAAAGCCCAGCGTTCGGTCGACTGAGACCACCCAAATTGGTGGAAAGGAGTATTATCTGCATCACGTGACGGCGGGCGAAACGCTCTTTGGCCTCGCCAAGGCCTACAACGTCACGATTGAGGAGATTGAGACCTTCAATCCCGAGGTGAAGGAAGGCCTGAAAGCAGGTCATGTGCTGGGTATCCCGGTCCATCCTGCCAGCGAGCCCCAAGAAGAGCCTAAGGTGGAACCCAAAAAGGAGGAGCCTGTCGAGCCCATAGAGGAGCCGGTGGTCGAACCTGAAGTGGAGACGCCGAAGGTCGAGCCGAAAAAAGCGGAAGAGCCGAAGGTCGAACCCCAAGCGGAGGAGCCTAAGATCCAACCCAAAAAAGTGGAGCCCAAAGTGGAGGAACCCAAGGCGGAACCCGTTGACCCCCCCAAGAAGGGAATCAATCCGGATCATGTCGTGGTGGTGGGGGAGACGACCTACCGCATCGTGCAGCCCAACGAGACGCTTTACGACATCGCCAAGGAATGTGGCATCGACGTGGAAGACCTGTTGAAAAACAATCGTGGACTGACCGAAGAACCCGCTCCTGGCACGAGGGTCGCCATCCCTAAAATCGTCAACGAAAACGACTATATCGTGCACAATTGCATGAGGAGCGAACGTGTCACCTCGCTGCTGAAGCGTTGGAAAGTCGACGAAAGCGAATTCCGTTTAAAGAATATTCTGGTGGGTTCGCATGTGTTTGAGAACCAAGTGGTTTTGATACCTATCGATCCCATCACGGATTACTATTGGATTGACAAGACTCCTGTCGAGACCGTCGAAGTCGAGGAGGTGGAAGAACCCGAGGAGGAACCCGAGATTGAACCTCAGACGTTGTTCCTCGATGAAGACCTCGATGCGACGGAGCAATGCTATCCCGACCTCGCCAATGCCGGGAAACGCTATAAGGTAGCCCTGATGGTGCCGCTGTATCTGGGTGAGATGGGCAAGCTCGATGTGGCCAAGGAAAATGTGCCTAAGGCACAGAAGTCGCGCTCGATGTCGTTCCTGCAGTTCTACGAAGGCTTCGTCATGGCAGCCAAAGACCTGGAGAAAGAAGGCCTGAAACTCGACTTGAAGGTCTACGATGTGACCGACAACGTCTCCACTGCCGAACGTGCCTTGCAAGCCATTGAAGGCCAGGATTTTGATATGATAGTGGGTCCTTTCTTCAACAAGTCGTTTACCATCATCGAGGAGTATGCCAAGTCGATGGGCATCGTCATGGTCAACCCGCTTTCGAACCGTGAGTCGGTCATCGTCGACAGCCCCAATGTGGTGAAGGTGAAACCGGGCAATGTGGGTCTCGTCATGGCCATCACCAACCTGGTCAAGAACCACTATTCCAATGCCAATGTGTTTATCGTCAGCCGCGAGAAGGCCAGCGACTCGCTCTTCCTGGATCAGCTGGAACAGCATCTCAATCTCGCCGTCAACGAGGAGGTGGTGGTCACCAGCAACGAACTGCTGCAATATGCCCGTCACGAGAGCGAGTTGCGTGAGATGGGCAGCCGCCTCGTCCCCACACTTGAAGTGGAGGGTCAGGTGTATTCCACCAGCGACTTGCAGAGTGGCCAAACCGAGGTGGTGCTGGCCAATTCGGTGAAGCGTGTGCCTTTCAGCGAGATGGGCGACATCAAGTCGCAACTCTCCGGCGTGCGCGACAACCTGATCATCGCTTACGGCGACAACAACGTGTTTGCCACCCAGATGCTCAACAGCCTCGCCAAGACCGCCGACCGTTATCCCATTACCTTGGTCTGCATCCCTGACTGGGCGAAGTTTGAGAAACTGCTCGTCGACAACCTGCTGAAGATGAATGCGATATACATCAGCGATTTCTTCGTCGACTACCAAAGCGAAGAAGTCAAGAACTTCGTGCTGAGGTTCCGCGATCGCTATTCGGCCGAGCCGCTGAAGTATGCCTTTGAGGGCTACGATCTGGCCTATTATTTCCTCAGCGCCATGATGCGCTATGGCAGCGACGACTTGCTTAACTGCCTCCATTGCCATCGTCCGGAGCTGATGCACACCCGCTATCGTTTCTATTATCGCAACTACCTGTCGCCCAGCCAAAACGACGGAAAGGAGAATATGTATTGGAGTGTGTATCAATACGATAACGAGGACATCGAGCTGAAGGATATCAACCCCTACGAGAAGAAGGAAGAGGAGACCAAGTGATGAGGAAGTGGATGCTTTGGCTCGTCGCGGTGGCCCTGCTTGCCTCCTGTGACGACGGTGTGCAGAAGGCCTATTGGGAGAACGGCAAGCTGCAGTCGGAGCTGCGTTATGAGAACGGCAAGCTCAACGGCGAGTGTGTGTGGTACACCCAAAACGGCGAGCTGATGAAGAAAGCCCAATATCAGGACGACGTCCTTGAAGGGCTGTGCACCTGCTGGCATCCCAACGGGAGGAAGGCTTCAGAAGAACACTATGTGAACGGCCAGCTCGACGGCGAGGCCAGGAAATGGTACGACAACGGTCAGCTCTTTCAGGAAGGGCAGTATGCCGACGGCATGATGGACGGGCAGTGGTTTATTTTCTACCCGAGCGGTGCGTTGGCAGGCAAGGCCGACTATGCAAAAGGCACGGGCAAGCAGATAGGCTATGAGGAATCGGGCTACAAGTGTCTCGAGGTGTCGTATGTCGACAACGAGAAGCACGGCAAGGAAGTCTATTTCAATCCCGATGGCAGAATAACGAAAGTCGTTGAATACGAGCATGGTAAGGTGGTGTCGGAGGACAACAATCCGCAAATGGACGGTGAGTAGGCAGAGAAAATGAAAATATTTTCTAAGTTTTGAATATTGTTCAAATAAAAGTCCTACCTTTGCACCGCTTTCTATAAGCAGCAAACTTTCAAACAAAACTAAATAAACCTTTAATTAAAGTCAAAAAAATGAAAGTCAATGAAATTATGACCGCTCTGGAAGCCAAGCATCCGGGCGAAAACGAGTATCTGCAAGCAGTTCGCGAAGTGCTCGAAAGCATCGAAGAAGTTTACAACCAGCATCCCGAGTTCGAGAAGGCCAAGATCGTCGAGAGAATCGTCGAGCCTGATCGTATCTTCACGTTCCGCGTGACTTGGGTTGACCGCAACGGCGAAGTCCAAACCAACTTGGGCTACCGCGTCCAGTACAACGCCGCCCTAGGCGCTTACAAAGGCGGTCTCCGTTTCCACCCCAAAGTGAACGTCTCCATGCTGAAGT
>JAEEGL017086347.1_pt1 | contig 10503 bp, 8 predicted proteins | sample 9134231 | NCBI WGS metagenome assembly JAEEGL01 (sample SAMN16246548, study PRJNA631951) | gut metagenome | biome: gut microbiome; feature: rumen; material: fiber-attached | host: Bos | place: Iran: Karaj | collected 2018-10 | reverse complement strand
TCAAAATAATGATAATATAGGAACTACTTATAATGGTGGTGGAATAAGAGTGTATGGAAAACTCTTTTCAAATTCCACTTCGAATGTAATACGTGCCTGCAGAGCATACTCTAATGGAGGTGGAATTTTTGCTGGAGCTAATTCTGTTATTGATTTTACAAAAGGTATGATTGGCGGTAATTCCTCAAGTGATGGAAATGTTTCTCTTGGTGGGAATGGAAGTGCTATTTATACAGTAAGTAATGTAACTGTTAATTTGGGAGATTCTTCTATTACACTCGGAGAAGTTTCAGTCTCAAATAATTATACAACACAGGCGGGTGCAATTTCCTTGCGAGATAATAGTACACTTGACGCAGTAAATGCAAATATTTCGTATAATGTATCTGAACAAAAGGGTGGTGGAATTATAATTATTGGAAATAGTGCTGCAAGTTTTGGATCCTGTGTAATTTCTTATAATAGTTCTTCTGGCGGTGGTGGTGGAATCCTTTTATATCCTGACACTGATGATTCTGAAGATGGAACTTTGCAAACAGAATTAATAAATGTTTCTCTGACTAATACTTCAATTACAGGTAATATAGGTTCTTATGGAGCCGGTGCTTATTTTGATTGTGGAAAAGTACAGATTTCTGGAGGCGGTTTTTTAAATAATCAGGCTACAAATAAGGGAGGTGCTTTTTACATTAGCAATTCGGTACCAGGTTCAAGTCTGGTTTCAAGTGTAAAAGTAACTGATGCTGCTATAATAATGGGAAATTCCTCAAATTCTTCTGCTGGAGCTGTTTACGTTGACGGACAGTTTCAAATGAATGGTGGAATTATTTCAAATAACACCTGTTCAGAAGGTAATGGTGGTGGGATTGTTGTCGCTTCATCTTGTAAAAAAGAGTTTTACAGTTATATAAGAAACGTAAATATGTCTGGAAATACCAGCACGGTAAGTTCAGGAGTTCCGGGGCAGGATATTCATGTTAATTCTGCCGGATATTTTACAATCGATTCTTCAAAACTTGAATCATCATCTTCTTCGACTTATTCAATAGTAAATACAGGTAGACTTTATGTTTCTGGACTGACATATCTTTCAAATGTTTATTTAAGTAATACTGCTTATGGCTTTATTTATCCAAGAAATTACTTTGTTTCTGGAACAGCAGCTACAGATACAGTGACCAGCAATCTTTTAACAAGTACTTCCAGCGGAGGTAAAGTTGCCACACTTACTTCGGCCAGGGAACTTCCAGCCGTAGATTATGTAGACAGCGATTCAACCACTTACATTGTTGCCTTAAAAGAAGAAACTGCCGGTGATATGAGTGGTTTGACCTCTTTATTTAGCTTGAATGTTTCTACCCATATAATTAATTCTGAGGGACGAATTATTTCAAGAAGTTCAAATTATAACAATAATATTACAGATCCTAGTACAACTCAGCTTTATTTTGGTATAAGTTCTGAAACAATATCTTCATCTGCCAATCAGCCAGAACTTACAATTACTGCTTATACTGATTCAGCAAAAACAATTGAGACAACATCTGCAAGTTCCTGGTGGTGTACTTTGCTTTACAATGGACTTACCAATACAGGAGCTGAGTTAAATGATGTTGGTACAAATGGAGCTCAAAAGTCTATTCATTTTTATACAGACAATATTAATTTCCAGCCAGGATCTTATATACTAACTGTAGGTGCAAGCATAAATGGCACTGCATATAGTGACAGTTTTACAATAACGGTTAATTAGTCAGGAGGAAAAATAAAATGATAAAGAAACGTAACTTTTTTCAAGCTATACTTTTGACTTTTTTACTGATACTTCCTTTCTTTTCTTGTGCAAACTTTATAAATTCTTTTGATGGAAATTTGATTAATCAGATTCCTGAAACACCTGAAGATGAGCAAATTGAAAACCAAAATGGTGAAGGTAAGAGCAGTGGATCTGGTAATTCTGGTTCGGGCATTACTTATTGTGTTTCTGGCTCCGTAGGGACAAGGGGAGCTCTTCCAAATGAACTGGATTCAGCTATTAATTCAAGTGATGAAAGTGACGATGGAGTTTCTAGATCTGCTATTACAGATTTTCCAAGTACATTTATGTATATTGTAAGCCTTTCCAAGGATGGCAGCTTAATTGAAAGTACCCAAGCATCTACGAGTAAGGCTTTTTCTTTTATTATTGAAGAAATTGGAGTCTACACTTTTTCCGCTTCTATTTATAATGCAAGTACACAAAGTGAATGTATTGATTCAAACATGCTTTTTTACGGCGAAACCGATTTTAATATAAATCAGGATAATTCTGAATTAAAAATTGAAACTACAGCATATAGTTCTTCAAGTGCAAGAGGTTCAATTGTACTTCCTATATCAATTGATAGTGGGACAGGCGATACAGCAATTACCCAGTACAGTTACACTCTTACAAAACAGGGCGATACTTCACCTGAATTTGATGTTGATAAAACTTCAATTGCTTCTAATAGCTTTACAATTAGCCATGAAGATATTCCTGTAGGCGTTTATACACTTAATCTCTCTTTTTTCAATTCAAATGATACACTCGTTTTGAAATATGTGGATAAAGTAAATGTATTTAATTCGATGACTACAAATAAATGGATTGCTTCATCTACATCACCATATATAAACGGGAGTGGAAGTTTTAGTGTTCCTGCTACGGCGGTTACAATTTTTAATCAAGATCAGTTTTACGTAGATCCTGATGCAGAAAGTAGTGGAACTTATGGTTCTATGTTTGATCCTTTTAAAACAATTGATGAAGCTTATGCCTTAATCACTGCTTACCAGCGTACAAGTGCTACAATTTTAATAAAGGCAGGAAGTACATCAACAGTTTCAAATACAATTTCTCCAAATGAAACTCTTACATCTCTTACTGTAATGACCTATGGAAATTCAAATGAAAATTCCATAGATAATAATGCCACATTAAGCAAATCAAGTTCTTCTAGTATAGACTCAATTTTTGGCCTGTATTCTGGATCCTCAATAGGGGAGAACCTGGAGCTTTATTTATATAATTTAAATATTTCGTGTGATGAAACATGTTCAGCCTTGTATTGTTCAAATACTGATAATACCTGTTGTGTATTTTTAAATTATTGTTCTATATCATCTACCGCTTCAGCTCCTACATCGGTCCGAAGTCCTTTAATGTTTTATTCAGGACAGGCCAATATTGAAAATTGTGAAATAAGTGGTCAAAACTATGGCAGGGGACTTATTTATTTTTGTCAAACTTCTTACGCCGTAACTATTTGTATTTTAAGTTCTAATGTTCATGGAAATACAGCTAGTAATTGTTCAGCACTTTATGTTGATAATAAATTTAGTGATACTTCGGATATAAAAGGTGTTTCTTTGGAAATTGATTCCTGTACAATCAGTGACTCCTATTATGGGTTGTACATAAATACTCAGGAATTTTTAAGCGGATCTACTATGGAAGTTATTAGTATAAAAAATACTCATTTTACAGATTTAATTAGTAATTCCATTTACACTGATTATGATATTAAATTTGCGGAAACAAACTATTTTACTAATACAGATTCGTCTTCTTTGGAAAATTCGGCTATTTATTTGAATTGGCATGAAAGTTTTAATCCTGTTTTAGATATTGAATCAGCGACTGCTTTTAATGGAGCTTCAGTTTATCTTACCCTTCCAGATGATGCTTACCAGGAAAATAATCAACTTATAACGGGAACGGCACTTTCTTCTGTATATTCTTCAATACAAATGGTTAATTCTGTATGGGGTTTGAATTCACTTGGAAAACTCATTCCTAATTGAAATATGTTATTGACTAAGGATTGGCAAATTTGATATTATTATTTACCCGTTAGAGGATTTTTGACTGCTCATCTAAAATCCTTGGTGATATCCGAATCAGATGCAAAGATTTAGAAATCACAGATAAACTTTTATTTTTAGTAAGGTATATCATGGAAACTATTTTCGTTAAAGAACACGAACAGGCTCGCAAATGGTACGTTATTGATGCAGCCGGAAAACCATTAGGACGTGTTGCTGCTAAAGCTGCTGCAATTGCACGCGGAAAGAACAAAGCAACATATACAAAGAACCAGTTGATGGGTGATTTTGTTGTAATCATCAATGCAGATAAAGCTGCTGTTACTGGTGGAAAAGAACAGAAGAAGATTTATTATCATCACACAGGATTCGTTGGTGGACTTCGTGCTCACACATATGAAAAATTGCTTGAAAAACATCCAACACAGCCAATGGAAATTGCTGTAGCTGGTATGCTTCCACATGGACGTCTTGGTCGTAAGATGATGGATTGTGTAAAGATTTACGCTGGTGCTGAACATCCACATGCTGCTCAGAACCCACAGCCAGTTGAACTTTAATTTACGGGAGTTAAGAAATGGTAAAGAATATTGCTATTGGAACAGGAAGAAGAAAGACTGCTGTAGCTCGCGTATTCGTTCGCGATGGCTCAGGTAAAATCGTTGTAAACGGTAAAGACGTAAAAGAATACTTTGTAACAGAAGAACAGATTCAGGTTGTTCAGCAGCCTCTTTTAGTTACATCTATGGGAAATAAATACGACATCCTTATTAATGTACAGGGTGGTGGTTTGAACGGACAGGCAGCTGCTTGTTTGCATGGTATTTCTCGTGCATTAGTTCAGATTGATCCAGATGCTCGTACATCTCTCAAATCTAACGGATACCTCACACGTGATTCACGTATGGTTGAACGTAAGAAGTACGGTCAGAAAGGTGCTCGTAGAAGATTCCAGTTCTCTAAACGTTAGTTTTCAGATTTGGTTATACAAAAGGCTGTCCACTCGGGCAGTCTTTTTTTATTTAAAAATAAAGCAAAGAATATTATATTTAAAAACATGGTAATTCATTCTATAGCTCCAACTTCATACAATGGCATGTATAAAATTGTTCCTGAAGAAGGTTCTGCATTTTTTATAAGACCTCAGTATTTAAGCACTGTAGATTTTGATTCTGTTCAGCCTCAAGTTGAATTTAACGAAGAAGAAACGGATGAATTACTGGATGCAGGTTTAGCTTCAGTTGTTGAATTAAAAGCGGTGGATTATCTTGCAAGGGCAGAGCAGAGTCGTTTTGGTCTTACCCGAAAGCTTGTTCAAAAAAAATACGAAAAAAAATATATTGATATGGCCCTGGATTATCTTGAAGGAAAAAACTATCTGAATGACCAGAGGTTTTCTGTTGCCTGGCTGCATACTCGTCGAATCAATCATTATGAAGGCAGAGTAAAACTGATTGCTGAATTACAAAACCGGGGAATTGCTAAAGAAACAGCCCGGAAGGCGGTGGATGAGTTTTTTGAAGAATACAATGAAGAAGAAATCTGTATAAAGGCCTTTCAAAAGTTTATAAAAAATGGCAAAGAGGGAGATAAACTTATTTCTTCGTTATTGAATGCAGGCTTTTCTTATAAAATGATAAAATGTGTCATGGAGAATAATTAGTCTCTTTTTAGAATCATAAGGGTAATATCATCAGTGATTGTTTTGCCCCTGAAATCATTTACTTCTTCCATAATCAATTTAATTTGTTCTTCAATTGGAGTTTTAATATATTTCTGGAAAGACTGCATGAGTCTTGCCTGTCCAAACTGTTCTCCGTTATCATTTGTGCATTCTGTAATACCGTCTGTAAAAAGGAATAGTTCATCACCACTTTCCATTTCGAGATGCTGAGAGATGTAGAAAGGAGGGATATTGTTCATTCCAATTACACCAATTGAACGACTGTCCCGGGCAAAGAAAATAAATGAGTTTATCGATTTTTTATAAAGAATTGGTTCTGGATGTCCTGCATTTACCAGTTCAATTTTATTATCAGTAATTTTAAGCAGAATACCGGTAAGGTAATTTGAAACTTCACCTTTGTTTTGTATAAAACGGGAATTGATTTTGTCCATGGTTTCCCAAAGTTCTTCTTTACCCCTGGAATAAATGTTTCCATAAAATTGATATTCAATGATGTTTTTAGCAAGCATGGTAAGTAAACCGGAAGCAATACCGTGTCCTGAAATATCAAATATACCAAGTCCCTGTAAAGTGTGATTATCACCATAGGCACAGTTTAAATCGCCTGTAACCCCAGCCATAGGAATGCTTTTTGCACAGACAGACCAGTGTTCCCAGAATTCTTCTTCTTTGGACAGGAAGGTCTTTTGAAGAAGGGCTGCATTTTCTATTTCTTTTTGCAGGGTATTTCTTTGTTTCTCAAGGCGTTTTTCACTGTCTTCAATACGGTATTTCAGGAATATTCCAAAAACAAATTCGAGGGCATAAATAATTGGAAAGCAAATGGTAAAAACACTTCCGTAGTTATAAATATGTTTTGAAAGTGGAGTCCATAAAAAAATAATTAGAATTGTCAGAATAATTGAGTTGATGATGTAGAAATTTTTCATGCTGAAAATGTAAATTGCAAATAGAGGAACAACTGTCAGCCAGATTGGAGAAAAACCTTCTGCACCACCGGTAATAAGGTATGATATTTCAAAAGAGAAGGTTAAAAGAATTATAGAGATATAAAAGATATTAAGTTTTTTTGTAACAACTGTGTAAATATAAACAAAAATGAAAGAGATTGCATAAATCAGTGAAAATGTAGAAAGATAAAGAAAATTATTTACATAGCAGGCAATAGACATAAGTACTCCAATCACAGTGATTAAAGTACTTATGAATTTTGCCATTATATAGAGCTGTTTTTCCTTTCTTTTTTCGTCAGGTATTTCTGTTTCGATACCCATAAATCTTCTAAATTTATCCTTATAATATTTCTTTTACAGGGACTTTTTGAATTACAACTCTAATTATACTATAGAATTTCGCAATTAACTATAAATAAATATTATTTTTGCCTGAAAGTCTCCCCAATCACGTTTTACAGGAATACCTGCATTCATAATTGTGGCTCCAGAAAGACTCATTTCAGGATAGTCCTGCTGATTTTCGTCAGGGAAGCATACTTTATACTGCTTGTCCGGGTCTAAACCAGAAAGTTTTATAAAGCGGCTTTTATAGTTAGGATGATTAAGCACCTGAACAAAAGTAACAAGAGCCTGTTTTTTATCTTTTGAAACAGACATCCAGCAGTCATACTCATGATTCTGGCTATAACTTGCAACTCTCCAGTAGTCTCCGTTTCTAACCAGGTCACTGTATTTTTTGTAAAGTTCCACCTGATGAGGAATCTGACTTCTTTCTTCTGGAGGAAGTTTTGTAATGTCCAGTTCGTAGCCGAAGGTTCCGGAAAGTGCAACATATCCTCTTGTTTTGAAAGGAGTAACTCTTCCAACTGCATGGTTAGGACATACAGAAACATGTGCTCCCATTGTAGAAAGAGGATAGATAAGGGATGTTCCTTCCTGAATGCTCAGTCTTTCAATTGCATCTGTATCATCTGAACACCAGATTTGAGGAGAGTAGAAGAACATACCTGGATCAAAGCGGGCTCCACCACCTGAACAGTTTTCCAGAAGAAGTTTTGGGAAGTCTGTAATCAGTCTTTCCTGCATGCGGTAAAGGGCAAGCACGTAGCGGTGGTAGAATTCTCCAATCTGGTCTGAAGGAAGATTTGAGCTGCCAATATCAGAAAGCTGGCGGTTCATATCCCACTTTACGTATTCAATATTTGCAGAGCGGAGGATTTTTGCTACAGCTTCATAGGCGTAATCTTCAACTTCTTTTCGGGTGATATCCAGAACATACTGCTGACGGCTCATTCCTGGTTCTCTGCCTGGAATCTGGATGGCCCAGTCAGGATGAGCTCTGAACAAATCTGAATCTGGAGAAATCATTTCTGGTTCAAACCAGATTCCAAATTTCATTCCAAGTTTGTTTACTTCATCAACAAGGTGTTTTAATCCGCCTTTTACTTTATCTTCATTTACAACCCAGTCGCCAAGAGAACAGTTATCAGAATTACGTTTTCCAAACCATCCGTCATCCATTACAAGCATTTCAATGCCGTCTTTGCTTGCTTCGCGGGCAATGTCCAGAAGTTTTTCTGTATCAAAATTGAAGTAAGTTGCTTCCCAGTTGTTAATGAGGATTGGGCGCATGGCTTTTTTGTATGGACTGCGGATTAAATGTTCGCGGTAGAGGTCGTGGAAGGTATGAGACATTCCGTTTAAACCTTTGTCAGAGTAGACTAAAACTGCCTGTGGTGTGTCAAAAGTTTCGCCCGGATTAAGTTTCCAGCAGAAGTTTTCAGGATTAATTCCCATCACCATTCTTATAGATTCAAACTGATTGAGCTGGCAGTCTGCAACAAAGTTTCCGCTGTAAATAAAGTTCATTCCGTAAACAGAACCAGAATTATAATCAGCCTTGTGGTCGAGCAGAGCCATGAAAGGATGTTCCTGATGGCTTGTTTCACCACGCATTGAAAGTACGCCCTGTTTTCCGTGGTGAACCGGATGGCGGTCAATGTGTCTTTCTCTTGCCCAGGAACCGTGCAGGGTGATTAAATCATAATTATCATTATCAATATCAAAGGCGGCAGATAATGCTTTTTTGATGTAAACAGGCTCTTTTGCCTTAGAAACAATTCTTGTTGAGCGGACAATTGCGTCTACATCATCAAAAACTGTGTAAACCAGAATTACTTCCAGGCCAAGAATCGGATCTTCTGTAGTAATTTCCAGAGTATCGCAGTTATCACCAAAAACTGAAGGAAGGCCTGGTAAAGCTTTAGCTCCCTTTGTAATTTTATATGATTTGTATTTGAGTTCAACGCCATTGTTTCCGTTTGCATTTGAAATGGCCAGAGCAGATTCCCTGAAATCACCAAGTCCTTCGGTTGGAAGTTCCTGTGGTAAAAAATCTAATAGAGTATGTTTTTCGCGGAAAACCTCTCCATCACTCATAAAATATTCAAATTGTCTTAAAAGATAAGAAATATCATCATTACCGATAGTTTTTCCATAGTAGGAATGTCCAATGTAGCCTTTTTTTGCAACTGTAATACAGTAGGTAGAATTTGGAGTGTCCAGACGGAAGGTATTGTTTTTTTCATTAAATTTAATCATTTTTTTCTAATCCTCCAGGTTAATAATTATAGCAGATTTGTATATAAAGAAATGAATAAAAATATGTTTGAATTGTATAAAAAAGAATCCTTATTTGTGGAATGAAAAAAACTTTCGGTGGTGGGGTAAATATCTTGATAAATATGACATAAAACGTCAAAATGTCAGATATGAAACCTTATACACACAAAGTTAATTATTACGAAACAGACAAAATGGGCATTACCCATCATTCAAATTATATTCGCTTTATGGAAGAGGCCAGAATATATTTTTTAGAACAGATTGGCTGGGGCTTTGAGAAACTTGAAGCTGAAGGAATTGGTTCACCAGTTATTGGACTTACTGCAAATTATAAAAAATCAACAAAATTTCCTGATGTAATTGCGATTGATATTTTTGTTGAAAAACTTTCGGCTTTTAAGCTCACTTTTGGATATACATTTAAGGTTGGTGAAGATGTGGTTTTTACAGGAACAAGTTCTCACTGCTTCCTTGATGAAAAGGGAATGCCTGTAATGCTGCAGAAAAGATATCCTGAAATGTATGCTAAGTTTGAAGAATTTCTTGTAAAAGAAGCTTAATTTTTTTTTAGTTCAGGAGGGTGCTTGTGGGTAGAGAAATTGAAATAAAGATTCCGCTTTCTTCTGAAGAATATACTAGACTCTTTGATATTTTTTTTAATAAAAAAGAAACTGTTCAGGGAGTTGAATTTATAAAAAAAACTTCCGGGGATGAAGCTTCAGGAATTGCAACAAAGAGGGATGAATATTGGTCTAAGTATAATTCCAGGGCTGAAAGAATTGAACATAAAGAAGCCCAGGTTATTCGTATCAGATCGGAAGAAACTTCTGGAGTTTGCAAGGCTTATTTTACAATCAAGCATAAAATTTTTCAGAATGGAATTGAACTGAACAAGGAAGATGAAACTTTTGTAGAAGATCCTGAAGTTTTAAGGGAATTTTTTATAGAGGCGGGATATCACAAGTGGTTCGAAAAAATTAAGAAATCTTGTGGTGCCTATTGTTATTCTTCTGTTTTGCCAGGTGTTGAATTCCATGTTGAAGTTGAACTTGTAAATGATCTTCCTTACATCGAAATTGAAGTAACTCAAGATGAAGGTGAGGCGGATAAAATTAAGCAGGCTCTGCAAGAACTTGTAAGGCAGCTTGGTCTGAACCCGGAAAAAAGAGATATCCGTTCCTGGGTAGAAATTATTCAAGAAAAACAAAAAAAGGACTGACACTTGGAAAAGTAAACAGTCCTTTTTAGTAAAATGGTAGACACTAAAAGAATGCTTTCGCATTCTTTTTTAACGTGTCTGCTAGAATTGCCATTTTTAAGGTAAATGCTAAAAAACAGTCCGCAGGACTGTTTTTCTTAACGCATTTTCTAGAAACGGCCTTCGTCCTT
>JAEEGL016049956.1_pt1 | contig 10503 bp, 12 predicted proteins | sample 9134231 | NCBI WGS metagenome assembly JAEEGL01 (sample SAMN16246548, study PRJNA631951) | gut metagenome | biome: gut microbiome; feature: rumen; material: fiber-attached | host: Bos | place: Iran: Karaj | collected 2018-10 | reverse complement strand
TATAACAGGTCATCTACTGAGATGTTATATAAACACGAGAGTTTATACAAGACCTCTGGAGAAGGTCTTCTTCTTCCCGTTTCATAATGAGAATATGTCTGTCTCGTTGCTTCTATTACGTCCGCCACATAGTCTTGAGTATAATTATATACTTTTCGTAGCTCTTTAAGGCGTTTACCTAATCTATTTTTATCCACAATACCGCCTCCCCAATTGAATATCATACATAAATTGTTGCAAGATGATGCTACAGATAGTATCATTATGAGCATAATAATGCATAAATCATGTAGCGTTATTGCTGGTAGAGTATACAACATGTATCTTTTCTGACATAAGGAGATCTGTTTATGAAGATATTAAGAAAAGCATTGATAATAGTAATAATCTTGGGGATTATATCATTTGCAGGTTATTATTTGTTTAAACATTTATCACCAAAAACAAGCGGTGGTAAACAGTCAAATAAAGCAAACTCATATACTGCCCAGATGTCTTCAAATGGAAAAAAGATGGTAAAGTTTTATGATAAGGAAGCAACTTTTGCAGACTGTTCTAAGGAGGAAATACTCAATGCAGTAGCACAATTCCATAAACAAAAATATGGAGTATCTGACATAACCGCTGAACTTGATTCAATCGATGGAGATATATGGCTGGTACTTATATTTAAGTATGAAAATGGCAAAAAATATGTCTGTGATTATTATAATATAGACAGGATTACTCTAGATGGAATGCAAGGTGAAGAACGCGTGAGCATAGGTTATCTTCTTAATAGAGAACCTGTATATATATATGTTGAGGATACTCCTGCCTTAAGAGATAGGCATGGACATAGAGCGGATGGTACATATTTTGAGTTTAATAGTGGAGAAACAACTGACAATTATAAGCCATACAAAAGCGATAATACCACCGAAAACAATAGAAACACAGGTAATCAAAACAGCAGGTCAGATAACAATTCTAAAGCATCATATGTACTAAGGGAAGGTACCTTTTATGCCGGTTATAAAGAAGGTCAGCTTAGACCCGGTACATATGGTTTGAAAGTTGAAGGTGAGCATAACAGATACCTTGCACATTTCCAAGTTCAGCACAAGCATCAGGTTATTGAATCTTATAGTCTGGGTATGGCTGAAAGTGCAGATGCTCTGTTTAACAGAGGAATATTGGATTTCTATGTTAATGAGGGTGATTATATAAAATATGCTGTCAGCGTTGGTGAACCTAAGGTTACGATATACCAAAAATAGATGTGGTGAGGAATAATGTGGTTCATAGGATTGTTATTCATAGTTTTTCTTTTATACTTAATCTTTTGTACAGGACTTGGCAAGTCATTAATAAAGATAGCTATTTGCATAAGTGCTTTCGGGTTATGCATTACATTTATCCCTGTACCTGGAGTTAATATTCTTGTAGCTATTATATTGATTAAGAAGATTCTAACATCAGATTTTTAAATCATTTGTTGGATAACGTTCGATGAAGATAGCCGTGTTGAAAAGATAACACTGCTACTTGATTTGGTTCATTGAAATCTAGGTCATGGGCTCATCAAAATCTAGGTCACAAAAAGGGATCTTAATAATAAAAACTAATGAAAGGAGGCAGTACCAGAAAGTATACATAAGATATGGGACGTACCAAAACTGGTTGTCCATAGATTTAGAGACTGTTTATCAGTCTTTTTTTATTGGTACCGAAATGTACACTTTTTTAAACTTATATCAGAAAGGAGAATCATTTATGAAACGTTATGGTTACCACAGAACAAGCACAAGAGAACAACACTTAGATCGAGGTATTGCTGAAATAACAGCATACTGTGATCAGAACCAGTTAGAGTTGGAGAAGATATTTACAGACCAGCAGACTGGGAAGAACTTTAACAGGCCAAGATATCAGATACTTAAGGAAGATGTCTTGAGACCTGGAGATGAGTTAATCATTACAGAGGTTGACCGTCTTGGAAGAAATAAGCTAGAAACCCTCAAGGAACTGCACTATTTTAAGGATAACGGTATCATAGTTAGAGTATTAGAAATACCAACCACTCTTATAGATTATTCTAATCTTGATAATGCAATGGCTTCTATGCTCATGGAAACAGTAAATTCAATGCTTATCGAGCTATATGCGGCTTTGGCTCAGGCAGAGATAGAGAAGAAAGAAAAGAGACAGCGTGAGGGTATACAAGCTAAGAAGGATCGTGGCGAATGGTCTGATTATGGCAGACCCGCTATCATGTCAGATGAAGATTTCGCTAAAGAGTATCAGAAGGTCTTATCCGGAGAAATTAAACCATTTGATCTAATGAGACAGCTTAATATGAAGAAGTCTACTTTTTATCGGTATATTAAACGTATTAATCATACTCATTAGTAAGCAGTAAAAGAGCCGGTCATATACTACCGGCTCTTTTTATTTTGCTTATTTCTATTAATTCTTTCTTATCAGTATCAGATAACTTCTGAAAATAAAACAATATCTCTTTTTCTAGATTAGAATGATATGGATATTTCTTTTTATTCTTTGGATCATTAAAATAATCAAGATATTCTGAAAGAAAGTCACTATTTGGTGATGGCCCTGGAACTTCATAATATACGTTTCTATCAAAATCCATAGAAAGATGTAATAAATCATCTACGGAGATATTGTAAAGCCCAGAAAGCTTGTATAATGTCTCTGGCGAAGGCTTTCTTCTGCCTGTTTCATAATGAGAATATGTTTGCCTCGTTGCTCCTATTACATCTGCTACATAATCTTGAGTATAATTATATACTTTTCGTAGCTCTTTTAGACGTTTAGATAGTAAAGAATCTGCCATAAAATCACCACATTTTGTAAATTTAGTATAAGTTTTATAGGAGTAAGGTATTATACGATATGTATCATTTTTAATATAAAAAGTTAAAGAATTGTATACTTAAGACGATATAGATAATGTGGAATACCCTTTTTTCATACTAATACCTGTTTACTAAACGAGGCGTACCATGATTATCAATCATAATTTGTCGGCTATGAACGCTCAGCGACAATTAAATATATCTGGAATCCAGAGAACAAAGTCCTCTGAGAAGTTATCTTCTGGCTATAGGATTAACAGATCTGCTGATGATGCAGCTGGACTTACAATATCCGAAAAAATGAGAAGCCAGATCAGAGGTCTTGATCAAGGATCACGTAATGTACAGGATGGTATTTCTCTCTTGCAGGTTGCAGATGGAGCCTTAAATGAAGTACATGATATGCTTCATAGAATGAATGAGCTTTCTATTCAGGCAGCAAATGATACTAATAATATAGAAGACCGTGAAGCTATACAGCAAGAAATAGATCAGCTTTCAGTAGAGATTGATAGAATATCGGAAGACACTGAATTCAATACGGTAAAGCTTTTTAAATCGGACCTTACAAGAGCTCATGCTTCCCAGCCTACAAGAGTCACTAAGTCTACTGTTGTTACACAAATCAGTCCCCTTCATTATGGGGTTGCTTCTGTAACAGCTACCGGTCTGCTTAATGGCGTAACTGATAATCCTATATTATTAAAAGCAGATGCGACTGGTCTGCATGTGAATTCAGAACTTTATGAATGGGACCAGATATATTCAACCACAGGAGATCCTCTTAGTTCCCTGGGTCAACATCAAAGTTATCGTCTGGGATATAAAGGCAGTACTATTACGATAAATACAGCAGACTGTACTGATATTCAGAGTATTATAAACTCATTAGATGGAGTTAAAATAAATTATACGGAAAATACCAGAACAGTTACATCGCCCATTATATCTATATCTGCAAATCCGTTTACATATTCGGGAAGATTCAAAAATATTGACAGCAATGGCAACCTAACCATATCTTTTAAGGGCACGGAGGATTACATAACCATAACAGATGGAAAAAGTAATAGTTTTGCATCGTGGTCGAGTGTAAAGTATACAGAAGGAACAGATACTGTTGAAGCGGAAATTAACAATGGAGTAAGAGTGAAATTTATTCTAAATAAGACGGAGAATTACAAAGAAGATTTTAAAGCAATGCTAATGAGCAATTCGTCACCATCAATTGTTTATCACGGAAGCTTAAAATATGGTCCAAATGATAACTACAGCATAACAGTAAATGGTCAAACATATACAACTAAAGTTAGTGGCCTGTGGGAGGCTCTTCAAGAAGCAGGATATACAAATCCTGCGACCATTACACACGGTTCTGCTACCGGCACCCTAGGGCATGGCACAGGCGTGCACGACGTTGGTTCCCTTCTCTACATTAATGGAAAAAGATTGGAATTTCTGCTGGACGGTTATGGTGCTGTTAAATTAGATATTGGTGCAAGTGCAGGAGAACTATATAGATATAGATTCTATTACCAAAAGAAGGATGGAACTACCAGTAATGCATATGTAGAAATACCAATATATTATAGGTATGATATGGACGTATTTGAAACCAGGCAAGACCTTTATAGTCATAAGATTGCCATATTCTATGAGAGCGAATACTCACCCTCAAGCTATGATAAAGGTGGTGACAGTGGAGTTGTCACTACGGGTGTTTATTCCATAGAAGGTCTGAGAACTGGACAGGGTACTCCTGAACCGATAGAAATAATAAGCGATAATGCTCCTATCGTATATAACCAGTCATCAAAGGGGCTTTGGATTCAGTGTAGCTCTGGAATATATGATGGTATGTTTATTGATTTAGATAGCATGAATTCAAAGATACTGGGAGTGAATAAACTCAACGTTCTTTCACATCACAATGCCGAAAAATCCATGGAGGCGGTAGCCAATGCATTAGAAGTGATATCAGAAATAAGATCTCACATAGGTGCCCAACAGAACCGTCTTGAACATACATATGCTAACGTTACTAATATGGCAGAAAATACTCAAGCAGCAGAGTCGCGTATAAGAGATACCGATGTGGCCAAGGAAATGGTTAAACAGTCTATACTTAATATCCTTGGACAGATGGGGACAACGATGCTTCAACAATCTAATCAGACTCCCCAAGCAGTATTGCAGTTATTATAATAATATTTATAGAGGAAAAGTAGCATAATGCTACAGAACGCCAGTATATAGGAAAAATTATAAAAATTTTTTCTAGGCACCTAGTCTTCATCAATAAAAAGGGATCCTAGTTCGAAACCCCACCCCCATTCTGACACAACAAATAAAGAGATCATCGTATGAGTCATTAAACTCATATGATGGTCTTTTTTTATGTCAGAAGGGAATTAACACTTTTATTCATAATCGAAATGATAAAAAGCATTATGAAGACTATTACAACACCCACTCTTAACGTAACTGTAAACTACAATCCAACTCTTTTAAAAGATAACGGAATCTATCTTGCAGGTACTGACAATGAAAAAATCTACGTGGATGACCTGTTCCAGAAAATGCCCTCTTACGTAAGGAAATATATACTTCTCCACGAAGAAGGACATATTGTTAATAGGCATCCATTTAAAAGGGTTCTTTCTCAAGAATTGGAAGCTGATGAATATGCAGTCAAGAATATGGGAAAGAGACGTGTATACAGAGCAATGTATCACATTATGAAAGTCTTTTCTAATATAGACTGGACTATAGTTGCAGAGTACATGGTACGTCTTGCAGATCTTGGACTCCCAAGAGGAAATGAGATGTTTATCAAAGCACCCAATGGTCTGAGATTTGATGTCCCAACATTAAGAAATTATTTATAAAATATCACCGTCTATTTTTAGCAAAATTAGAAATTTCCCTGTATATGATAATATAGAGGAGTTTTTTTCTCCTACTATTATGAAAAGGAGATATATCAAAATGGATGTATTATCAAAACGTATCACCATAAATGGTGCTGAGTACACTATTACTAGTACAGGAGAAGTATTTGGCATGTATGGACAACCTATAAAAATAAGGCCTAATTCAGACGGTTATGCATGTTTTACAGCAGGCAGAAAAGGGAAAAGAAAAGTAGTATCAGTCCATAGACTTGTCGCTGAAAACTTCCTTCCTAATCCTAATAATCTACCAGAAGTGGATCATCTAGATTCCAATAGGATGAATGCTTCAGTTGATAACCTCGAATGGGTAACTCATGAAGAAAACATCAGGAGAGCATATGCACGAGGAAATCATAAAGGAAGAGCTGTTGGAACAAAGAACCCTAGAAGCAAGCTTAATGATGAAATAGTTATGAGAATAAGGAATGAATACTATTATTACGGTGTAAGGAGACAGGATATCGCAAAAAAATACTCTATACCATGGACAACCGTTGATCATGTTGTTAAAGGGGAAACATGGAGTCATTTGCCAATGCCACAGCCTGTATATTATAAAGGCCATTGCAATTTAAGTAACATTGACTATAGCGGAATAATAGTATACAGAAGATCTATTGCATAATCAAAAAACTATCGACCCGAGCAAGTCGTTAAACTGCTCTCTTTTTATGCCCAGAATTTGAAAGGAGCTGGGTAAATCAAATACTTAAGAAAGGAGGAAGTATACCATGTTGAAGATCTTTTTATTCTGGTTGGCAGTAGCAACTATCATCCGATACAGATGGTTTGTTATCTGCGTGGTCATCCACTTAAGAAAAGCTTTTTATGACATTCTTAACGATGATATGTACAAGCGTAACCCATATTAATCACTAATTCTTAAAAAAGGAGATTTTTATTATGATGAACAACAATAATCTTGAAACAAGTAACACAGCAACTATTAACACAGATTCTAATATTTTTGGAGGTTTTACTATGAATAATACTTTTGATACCATGGACGCATTTGCAACTGTAGTAAAAAACGCTGTATCATCAACTCTTGGAGAGGAATATGAAGTTGATACAAGAGATGTACTTAAGAATAATGGTATTAAACTACTAGGAATTACAATAAAGCATATAGATGAAAGCATTGTCCCCACTATATACTTGGAGAGCTTCTATGCCAAATACAAAGAGGGAACAATGTCTCTTAAATCAGTTGTATCAACTATTATCTCTGTTTATAAAGATAACAGGAAGGATACTGTTCCCTTTAGTGTTAGTAATGTCACCAACTTTGATTCCATAAAAAATATGATATGCTACAAGCTTATAAACAGGGATCGCAATGAGGAGCTTCTTCAGGATGCTCCTTATAGAACCATATGTGGTGACCTGGCAGTGATCTACTTTATTTTTGTTAACAGGGATGATGATGGGACTTCTACTATTACCATAAGAAATGACATGCTTAATCTTTGGAATATATCTGAAGAAGATCTTTATGATCTGGCCGTTAATAATACCCAGCAATTATTCAGAGGCAGCGTATCAAGCATAGAGTCAGTACTTGCAGATTATTTATCTCTTAAAATGGATGAGAATGATAGTGCGGAATACTTTGATCTTTGTCTTCCGGAGGTTGGAAGTGGTATTCCCATGTATATCTGCAGCAATACTGATAAGATCAATGGTGCAGGAGCCGTTCTATACAAGGATCTTTTAAAAGAATTCTCTGAAAAAATTAATAGCGATCTTTATGTGTTGCCCAGTAGCATCCACGAAACTATCCTTGTGCCGACATCAGAGAATATGGATATTGACTACTTAAAGAATGTGGTAGAAGAGATTAATGCTACAGAAGTATCCGTTGAAGAGCAGCTATCCGACAGCGTTTTTATCTATCACAGAGCTGAAGATAAGCTTGTTGTAGCCTAAACAATAATATAATTCCGTTAGCAAAGACCGTTACAGGTCTTATTTTTTTGCATTTTTTTAGAAAGGAGCGTGGTGCCTATGATTGATAATATCATCTTCATGATCTTCAGGGCAATGCTATGGCTTGCACTGATCCTCAAGATAGATAGGGATTTATGGAACAACAAAAGAAAATAACTAACTAAAAAATCTATTTATGACAAAGGAGACAAAAAATATGTTTGATAAGAATTCAATGAGATTAATCAAGGTTAACCAGATAGGTGAGTATTTACTTAAGAATGAGCAGGTTTTTATGGTAATGATTGATGGCTCTTTAAGAGAAATCCAAGGATCTGAAGATATGGAGGAGGTATTCTTCCATTTTCTTTTAGGAGGATCCTTTGCGGTTTACAAGAAGAAGTTTGAGTTATTCGGTAACTTTACTCAGACCCTTAAGCTTGGACCTTGGTCACTCACCATATCACATGAAAAGGAAGGAGATGAAGAAGCTGATGTTGAAGTGCTTGATGCAGGGGAGGAGTGTTAGTCCGGATATAGCCATAACATGTAATAGCTGCGCTCTTTACTTAAGCTCATGTCTGCCCGTTGTGGATCATGGGTTTTTATTTGGTGAATGCGACAACGATTACTGTTGTGAATGTCCAGTCTATGATGACTGTAGCTCTTATGGAGAGGAGGTGAACGTCTATGACTACAGAGCTGTCTAATAAAGTGATAAGTGAATATGAAGCTAAGAGATTATATCTTGCTACCGCTTCTTTAAGTATTGCTGAGTTATTTGATAAAGCAGTACAGCTTATCAAGTATGTAACTGATAACCATATTACCAAGGAGGTTGCGAAATGAGTAACAAAGATAAAATAAAAGCAGCCCTCGAACGTATTGATAACGGTCTGGCAACCATCAATACAAATGAGGACTGGATATCGTTCCTACGATTTCAATCATTATTTTATCAGTATTCCTTTGGTAATACAATCCTTATCTTTTCACAGAACCCAGAGGCTACATTTGTTGCAGGTTACAAGACCTGGAATAAGCTTGGGAGATATGTGAAGAAAGGAAGCAAGGGGCTAAGTATCTTGGCCCCTTGCATTAAAAAGGTTGAAGTCTTTAAGGAACCAGAGAATAAGGCTGAGTATCATGATCAGGAGGGTGAAAAAGAAACAAGGAATGAATTAGTTGGTTTCAGAGTAGCTTATGTTTATGATATTGCAGATACTGCTGGATCAGATGAAGCTGTACCTGTTCTGGTTAAAGGACTTGCTGGTAATACAGAAACCGAAAAAGAAATATATGAGAAATTGTTTTCTGTGTTATCCCAAAAGTTTACCATTAAAGAAGTAACCGGTACATCAAGTAAAGGCAGTTATAATCTTGAGTCTGGAGTAATATCCATAAGGACAGATCTTGAGTATCTGCAGCGGATCAAAACTCTTCTTCATGAGGTAGCCCACCACTATGACTTTGAGTTAAATCCTAAAGATGATATCCCAAGGAACAGACGAGAAATAACCGCAGAAAGTGTTAGTTATGTTGTAAGTTTACGACTTGGACTTGATACCAGTGCATATAGTTTTTCTTATATTCAGAGCTGGTTAAAGGACAAGGATGAGTTAAAGATCATAGCAGATACTGTTCAGAAAATATCATTTATAATAATCAATCTACTGGCAGAGTCTTCGGATTCTGCCTTTTCTATTCTACAAGAAAGTGAGGAATCATAATATGAATGCAAATATTTTAGTAGCAACTGATAATTTATCTTATGAAGACTGGTTGAAGTACCGCAGACAAGGTATTGGTGGATCCGATGTTTCATCAATCCTGGGGATTAATAAATGGGTTTCCTGTATAGAACTATGGCTGGATAAAACCAGTCAGAAACACAGATCTACAGAAAATAATGAGGCTATGGAATGGGGAAGCATCTTGGAACCTGTTATAAGAAATCATTTTTCTGTAGTTACTGGAAAGCCAGTCAAAGAAGTAAAGGCTATATTACAGCATCCAAAGTATCATTTTATGTTAGCTTGTGTCGATGGTATTACCTCTGATGATAATGGTGATCCAGCAATATTAGAAATAAAAACAGCCAGTGAATATAAACGTGATGAGTGGAATGATGGAGTACCAGCATATTATCAGACACAAGTGCAGCACTATCTTTGTGTTACAGGATTATCAAAAGCATATGTTGCCGTACTTATTGGTGGAAGTACTTTCCGTATATATGGGGTTGATGCTGATTCAGAGATCCAGCAGATGCTTATCGCGGTTGAAATGAACTTCTGGGATAAGGTTCAGAATATGATACGTCCAGAAATTGATGGATCAGATGCTTCAAAAGAACTCCTTGATCAGATTTATCGTGGTGGGGTTGAAGAACAGATAACAATGCCAGATGAAGCCATAGAATGGGTGGATAAATATCTTGAAGCATCTGCTGAAGAGGATAACGCTAAAGCCATGAAACAAGAGGCTTCTAATCATCTCAAAGAAATCCTGGGTGATTATGATAAAGGATCTTGTATGGGCCATACCATAACATGGAAACCAGTCACTTCAGAACGGCTTGATACCAAGGCTCTAAAAGAGTCAGAACCAGACGTATATGCTAAGTATGTTAAGAACAGTATCAGCAGACGTTTTTCTATAAAATAAATGAAAGGATCGGTGATTAATATGTCAAAGCAGATTGATTTAAAGGAATTATTAGAAAGCAAAATGGATGATCTGGAGCCATTACAGGAATC
>JAEEGL014414409.1_pt1 | contig 10503 bp, 9 predicted proteins | sample 9134231 | NCBI WGS metagenome assembly JAEEGL01 (sample SAMN16246548, study PRJNA631951) | gut metagenome | biome: gut microbiome; feature: rumen; material: fiber-attached | host: Bos | place: Iran: Karaj | collected 2018-10 | reverse complement strand
GCCAGTCATTCTATATAGGCCTGCGTGACCCTGAGGTGTTTGCAAATGTGGGCGTGTTCTCAACCGGTATGTTCGGAGGTATTTCCGGAGCAGCAAACTTTGACCTGGAGGCCGAGTGCCCGGGCATGCTGTCAGATACCAAGAATTTCAACAAGCAGTTTGATGTGTTCTTCCTTAGCTGCGGTGAGCAGGACCCGCGCATAGAATACACCCGCAACATTGTAAAAACCATGCGTGACGGCGGCGTGAATGTAAAGTTCAACTCATATCCCGGTGACCACGAGTGGCAGGTATGGCGCAAGTCACTGCATGAGTTTGCACAGTATCTGTTTAAATGATTATTGATATACTGACCGAATCGCTGCGCACCTCAGTCCTGGTAACGGGGCTGGTGGTGATTATGATGATGCTCATAGAGGTGTTCAACGTACGCTCCCACGGGCGTTTGTTCAGCGGCCTTAAGAACCATCGTTTTGGTCAGGTTTTGCTTTCGGCACTGCTGGGTGCCGTGCCCGGATGCATGGGCGGATTTGCGTCAGTATCTCTCTATACCCACGGCCTTATAAGTTTTGGAGCTCTGATTGCCATGATGATAGCCTCATCGGGCGACGAGGCATTCGTAATGCTGGCCATGTTTCCCGGCAAGTCTGCCTGGATTTTCCTGATACTTTTTATAGTGGCAGTGGCGGTAGGCCTGCTGGTGGACCTGTTCCGCAGCAGTGATGACGGCTGCCACTCCATGAACGTGCATGATCAGGACCGCGAGCCCCGTCATGAGCACCATCAAGAGCGTCACTACGGCTGGCAGCGCATAGTGATGTTCTTAGGCGTACTTGTATTCATAGGTGCCCTGCTGGCAGGCTGGCTTGAGGCCGATGAGTCCGATGCCGCATCGGGTGGTTTCAACCTGCTGTCAGAGGAGTGGATGTACTGGCTGTTTGCAGCGCTGAGCCTTGCAGTGCTAGGCATGCTGCTATTAGCGGGTGACCATTTTGTAGAGGAGCACCTGTGGGAACACATAGTATGTCATCACCTGCCAGGTATTTTTTTGTGGACATTCGGAACAATTCTGATAATAGGGGTATTGATGTCTTATTTTGACATAAACTCATGGATCAGTGACAACACAATCCTGATGATTCTGTTGGCGGCCGCAGTGGGAATCATCCCTGAATCCGGACCGCATCTGGTATTCGTATCGCTGTATGCCGCAGGTGTAGTTCCTCTGCCTGTCCTTATAGCCAGCTGCATCAGTCAGGACGGTCATGCATCTCTCCCGCTGCTGGCCCAGAGTCGCAGCTCTTTCCTTAAAGCCAAACTGATTAACGTAGTAATTGCGATTATTGCAGGTCTATTGCTGTTTGTAATGGGATAGTACAACTACTCGTCCCGGTATTGTGTCGGCGTCTGCCCGGTGTGATTCTTGAAAAAGCGGAAAAAGAATGACTGGCTGGGAAAGTTCAGGCAGGCCGATATCTCCTTTATTGTCATGTTTGTGTGACGAAGCATGTTCTTGGCATCAAGTATGAGCAGTTCACTCAACCATTCCGGTACTGACCGGCCGCTTGCTTCCTTTATAATCTTGGAGAGATATTTTGGAGTGACGCACATCTTATCGGCATAGTAGCCTACCATATGTTCCTGTGCATGGTTGTTTATGGCCAGTTTGATGAACTGCTCCAGCATCTGGCGCTGGCGGGTGGTGCGGACCGGTGTCTCCATGTCCTGCCGGCGCTTGGAGTTGGCCAGAAAACCGGCAAACTGGTAGAATACAGATGATATGAGACCGCCAATACTCTCCTTTACAAACTGAGGATTTGTCTTGGCTATATCGAGTGCCAGATTGACATATTTGTGAAGCATGCCGGCTTCATCCTCCGAAAGATGTATGCAGGGGTCACGCAACACCTCGACCGCCTCTATCAGGAATTTGCTCGGGTTGATGCCGACATTGGTTATATAAGAGGTAGAGGCACAAATCAGGGTGACGCGCAGATTCTGGTCCAACTCTTCGGGCTGGGTAATCTTTACGATATTGCCGGGCGTTATCAGAAGCAACGTTCCGGTTGTAAGATGGTAGTCTGTCAGGTTGACAGAACAGTCCACCGATCCCTCTACGCAGTAAGCGGCAAGATAGCAGTCCACGCGGAAAGGATAGCGCAGATATGTATATTGCGGCTTCTCCTGGAGGCGTGAAATAAAGAAGTCATCACCGATGCCGAGTGATATGCCGGAAGGAACCATCTCCTTTATTTTGGATGGTGAAATCAGCGTTTCAGAGTACGTTCCCATCTTTATGTTCTTTCTTTTGTGCCAAAAGTAATACTAAATAATGATAATTGATACCTGCAAGTCGGTATATTCGACCAATAGATACAAATAGTGATTAAATAGTTTGCTCCGGAACCATGTAATGGCACTAATTTTGCAACCGGATTTGAAATGAAAGTAATAACGATATGAGAATATGAAAAGATCAGGTAGATTTCTGATTGCAGCGTGTATGATGTTGATGGCAGCTCCGACTGTCCGTCCGGTTGCACAGACCGTCCTAACGCTTGAGGAGTGCAGGACTATGGCATTGGAGAACAACAGCCAGTCCAAAATGGCAAGAGAGAAGGTGGCTGCCGCCGAATATGACAGCAAGACTGCTTTCGCAAATTATCTGCCCAAGGTTTCGGCAACGGCGCTTTATCTTCACAACAGCGATAATATCAACCTTGCTAGTGAGGAACAGCAAAACTCGCTGTCCGGTATGGGAACGTCTTTGACATCGGGTATAAAGAACTCGCTGATGACAGACCCGGATTTCCTTTCATTGTACATGACAGATGCAACAGTAAAGAACACTGTCAACTACATGATCAGCAAGATGTCAACCGCCGATGTGGCCGGAACTCTCAACAGTTTGGGACAGGATCTGTCAAAAGACCTTACACTGGATATCCAGAATGTTTATGTCGGCGCTATAACCGTTGAGGAGCCTATCTATGTGGGCGGTAAGATTCGCGCATATAATAAGGTGACTGCTTACGCTAAAGAACTGGCCGAGACTCAGTTGAGCGGCGAGGACCAGAAGGTGTTGGTTACGGTCGATGAGGCCTACTGGCAGATTGTATCGGTTGCCAATAAACTCCGTCTGACCGACCGGTATGTGGAACTGCTTCAGCAGATGGACAGGAACGTGGAGATAATGAAGAATGAGGGCGTGGCTACCGCATCGGACCAGCTTTCGGTAAGGGTAAAACTGAACGAGGCCCAAATGACCCAGATCAAGGCCCGGAATGGTCTGGCACTATCCAAGATGCTGCTGTGTCAGTTATGCGGAATGCCGCTGGACAGTGAAATAACACTTCAGGATGAAATGAACGAGACTCTCGACATTCCGGTCGAAGAGGTCACATATTCTCAGGAGGACCTCTATGAGAACCGTCCTGAACTTAAGAGCCTGCAACTGGCAGTCAACATGTATGACCTTAAGTCAAAGATAGTTCGTGCAGACTATCTGCCTACTGTAGCCCTGATGGGTAATTATCTGATAACCAATCCGTCTGCCAGTGACGGTTTTGCCAATGATTTTCACGGTATGTGGAACGTGGGCGTTGTGGCCAGGATTCCGGTGTTTCATTTCGGTGAGGGTATGAACAAATACCGCAAGGCCAAGTCGGACGTGATACTGACTCAGTATCAGCTGGATGACGCCAAGGGCAAGGTTTCATTGCAGGTAAACCAGTATGAGAAAAAGATTGCAGAGGCCGACTCCCGTCTGGAGATGGCGCTCAGGAATATGGAGAATGCCGAGGAGAACCTGCGCGTGGCAAACATCGGATTCAAGGAAGGCGTTGTGGAATCTTCGCTTGTACTCGCTGCTCAGACAGCCTGGCTGCAGGCACATTCCGAGGAGATTGACGCACGCATTGACCGTATAATGGCAACAGTATACCTGCGTCAGGCTACAGGACAGCTTAAGTAATTAATCCCATAGAAACGATAAAAACATAAATATATGGACAACAAGACACAGAGAATGAACATTGTGCTGTCATTAACAGCATTTGCAGTGGTGATTGTGATTGTATGTGCGGTGGGTATCTATACATTCAACCATCGTGAACCTGAGATTGTCCAGGGACAGGCCGAAGCCAGTGAATACCGCGTATCGAGCAAGGTTCCCGGACGTATACTCAAGATTCTGGTTCATGAGGGACAGCAGGTAAAGGCCGGCGATACCCTGGCAATTCTTGATACCCCTGATATCAACGCCAAGCAGGCTCAGGCCGAGGCAGTGCTCAGTGCAGCCACGGCCCAGAACGCAAAGGCTCAGAAAGGTGCCCGCGAGGAACAGATACAGGGCGCATATGAGTTGTGGCAGAAAGCCAAGGTGGGTCTGGATATATATGAGAAATCATATCGCCGTGTGGAGAACCTTTTCAACGAAGGTGTGGTGAGTGAGCAGAAGCGTGATGAGACCAAGGCCCAGTACGATGCCGCAGTTGCAACCGAGAGGGCTGCCAAGTCACAGTACGATATGGCCGTCAACGGTGCCGAGAAGGAGGTAAAGGAGATGGCTGCCGCCCAGATGCGTCAGGCCGAGGGCGTTGTGGCCGAGGTAAACTCATATATAGACGAGACAGTGCTGACCGCATCACTGGACGGTGAGGTGAGCGAGATATTCCCGATGGTTGGTGAGTTGGTGGGTACCGGTGCCCCGATCATGAACATAGCCGTTATGAGTGACATGTGGGTCTCATTCAATGTCCGTGAGGACCTGTTGCAGGACCTGACAATGGGTGCAGTGCGTGACGCATACGTCCCGGCATTGGACAAGAATGTGCCGGTAAAGGTTACATATATGCGTGACCTGGGATCGTACGCTGCCTGGAAGGCCACCAAGGTTAACGGTCAGTATGACCTCAAGACTTTTGAGGTCCGTGCCGTTCCGCAGCAGAAAGTCGAGAACCTGCGTCCCGGAATGACTGTAATCATTGACAGAAAATAAAAAGCCATGAGTGGAACAAAGCAAGGATTCTGGGCTGTAGTAGGGCGTGAGATAGTGCGAATGCAGTCTCGGCCGCTTTACGGGTTGAGCATGATATTTGCGCCTCTGTTCTGCTTTGTCTTCTTTACTAGCCTTATGAAGGAGGGACTGCCCGAGAGCCTGCCTGCCGGAGTGGTGGATGAGGATAACACATCGGTTTCGCGCTCTATACTCCGCAATCTCGATTCATATCAGCAGACGGAAATCATAAGGCAGTACTCCAATTTTGCCGAGGCACGTGAGGCGTTGCAGAAGAATGAGATATACGGATTCTTCTACATACCCAAGGGGACTCAGGAGAAAGCTTCCAGCCAGGAGCAGCCCAAAATTTCAATTTATACCAATTCCGCATACCTGATTCCTTCGTCGCTGCTGTACCGTGACATGAAGACCATGGCTACGATGGCATCGGCGGCAGTAGGGCGTGAGGTATTACTGGCCAAGGGGGCCAACATGGACCAGGCTATGGGATTCCTGCAGCCAATCAAGATGGATATGCGCCCGCTGGGTAACCCGTGGCTCAATTACAACGTCTATCTGAGCAATACCATGCTGCCGGCAGTGCTGGCGCTCATGATACTTATGGTAACCTGTTTCAGCATCCATACGGAACTTAAGGACGGTTCCTCAAGGGAGTGGCTTTCCATGTCCGATGACAATATACTCAAGGCGGTCAGTGCAAAACTGTTCCCGCAGACAATGGTGTTCTCGCTAATGGCTTTAATATATCTTGTGATTCTCTACGGATGGTTGGGTTTTCCGCATCACAATGGTTTCTGGCCTATGTTTGCGGCAGCCGAACTGCTTATTCTGGCATCGCAGGGATTTGCGGTGTTCATTGCATCGGCTATCCCGTCGTTGCGTTGGTCACTCAGCCTGTGCACACTATGGGGTGTGCTATCCATTCCCATCAGCGGATTCTCATTCCCGGTAATGGGTATGCCTGCTCCGCTTCAGGCTCTGTCATACATGTTCCCGCTCCGTTACTATTTCCTGATATACGTGGATCAGGCGCTCAATGGTGTTCCGCTGGTCTATTCGGCCTGGTTCTACGTGGCTATGATTGCTTTCACCATCCTGCCGCTTGTGGATATAAGCCTGCTCAGGAAAGCTGCTCATGAATATACATACTTACCTTAATAGAATGATGATATGTGGGTGAAGAATCTGCTTGATGTATGTGGAAAGGAACTGAGGAACACCTTGTCCGATGTGGGCGTGCTGGTGTTCTTCATCATAGTGCCGCTGCTCTATCCGCTGCTATACGCCTATCTGTACAGCCGTGAGGTGGTCCGCGAGGTGCCTGTGGTGGTAGTTGATGAATGCCGCAGCACAACCAGCCGTGAGTTCCTGCGCAAGAGTGACGCTACTCCGGACCTTAAGATAGTATCATACTGCTCGGATATGGAGGAGGCACGCAACCTGATGCACCGTCATAAGGCATACGGTGTGATTCATATTCCCGCGGAGTTTGAACGCACACTTTCCGAAGGCCGTCAGGCAACCGTCAACCTTTACTGCGACATGAGCGGCCTGCTCTATTACAAGGCAATGCTGAGCGGATGCACTATCGTGTCGCTGGATATGAACCGTGACATTCAGATGCAGCGTCTCTCAGGCCTGTCGGATTGGGAGAAGGATGCAATGACCATGCCTATTGAGAATGAATACATAACCATGTTCAACCCCACAAACGGATTCCAGGCATTCCTTATACCGGCAGTGCTGATTCTGGTGCTTCAGCAGACTCTTGTGCTGGGTGTGGCCATGCTGGCCGGAACCGAGAATGAGCGCCGTAGGAGCGGAGCCCTTATCCTGGGAGAGGAATATGGGAATCCTATGGTGGTTTTGGCTGGTAAAGGTCTTGCATATCTGCTGGTTTATGGCTTTACGGCCACATATGTACTCTGCTTTGTGCCTTGGCTCTTCCATATGCCTCAATTGTGGCAACTGCCTACTTTGGTGGCATTCATCGTGCCGTTCCTGTTGGCGAGCATATTCTTTGCCATCTGCATATCCTTCTTTGTAAGGGACAGAGAATCCTGCTTCCTGCTGTTTGTGTTCATTTCAGTACCGCTCATATTCATGAGTGGTATATCATGGCCTACGTCAAACATGCCTACGTTCTGGAAGGTGTTTGCACAGATATTCCCTTCAACCCATGGGGTTAACGGATTTGCCCGTATCAACACCGCCGGTGCTTTGCTACAGGATGTAAGGACAGAAAGCATAGCGCTGTGGATTCAGACCGGAGTCTATTTCATGCTCTCCCTTTTCATCTACGAGCGTCTGTACCGGTCAGACAAGATGCCGGGTGCAGAGTTTATCCTTAATATCCGTACCCACGTGCGCAAGAACCTCCGTGTGGCTGTACGTGATGTCGAAGAAGTACGTCAGGACTTGAAGGAGAAGACCGGTAAGCTCCGTAACCGTGGAAAACAGGAACCTAATTAGTGAGAGTAGAGAACTTTCCGGTGACCGTTTCGGAATAGGTGACTGATACTGGAATGTGAGGTGCTGCCGCATAGGTCAGTTCGGCAAACAGGCCGTCCTGACCTTTTTGTATTGCCCTGACCTTACGCAGGTTGACGTAATAGGAGCGGTGGCAGCGGACAATGTTGTTTGCCTCGCATATCTGTTCTATGGATCGCATGGAACTGCGCAAAGGAAACCTGACCAGTTTGTCATTGTTCAGATAGCAAATGTTTACGTAGTTGTCGGCGGCCTCAATGTACAATATGGCATTTGCAGTGACTGCCAGTTTGAGTGATTTCTTGTCATCCAGGAAAGGTAGAGTGCTGTCTTCGCGGCCGATTTGTCCGGTTGCGTATTTTTCTATTGTGACCTTATCCTTGGCCAGACGAATGTCCCTGTCCTTGATTTCGGCGAGGAGTGCTATTATGATATATGGGAATACCAGTATAGAGAATGTTATGATGAATAGTTTGGGTAGCAGTTCCATATATAGCATGGTGCGGTTGTCCATCAGCCATACGAACAGTGTGCAGAACATCGCTATAGCCAGACCTTCCAGGAGCTCCCAGATGATGAATCCGGCATAGTTGATCTGATGCTTGCTCCTGACAAGAAGCATTGAGAGACGGCTTATAAGTGTAACTACAATCTCTATTGAAGCCATAATGGCAGCCCTGAATGCCAGTTGGTCTTGGGTTACCTGCATGAACGTGTCCAGATGATATGGCTTGGCTCCGATAAGGAAGAAGAAAGCATATAACGGAATAAGCAATATGTAAGTTGCCAGGGTATTGCCTTTGAAATATGAGTCTGGAATCTTATGCATTTTTGTAGACTGTTTTGAGCTAAGACTGCAAATATAGGGGTAAAATTTTATCCCACATCATATGTGGCGAAATTTATTTAATAATATTTTCACCCCCATATTTGCAAATTAGCCCCTAAATACTCTATTTTGTCACTTTGATCCCTTGAACATCCCTTAAATTTTCACCCATCGCGAGGTTGATATATCTTTGTGGCGAAAAAAATACTGAAATCAAATCAAAAACGATATGACAACCATTTGTTCTTTTGACTGCAACCAGTCGGCAATCAAGTCCCTGATAGGAGACAAGAAACCGTTTGCTCCTGTTGAGGGTATTTGGGTGAACGTATCTGCCAGAGTTTTCGAGGATCAGGTCCGAAAGCTTGCGTATGGTCTTATGGTAAAGGATTTTCGTAGAGGTGAAACCGTTGTTTTTTCAGGTTGCACTGACGATATGAAGACTTTCATCAATGCTGCCTGCAGTCTGGCTCATCTTAATGTGGTCTATTCGGCCGATGCCGACGGAAAGAATATCATTCCGGTAACTGATCTGGAATATCTTATGTCAATTGGCGGAACCTGGTCGCGCAAGTACAAGGCATCGGTTGACCGTACCATTGCCCGCATGATCCTCAGTTGCTGAACAGTAGCGATTTAAAGTTTGAAATACCGATTAATCCTGTAGCGGATGGTAGAAATACCGTCCGCTACTTGTTTCCGGGTGGAAAATTGAGATGAATTCACCCAACAGCATTTCGGGATGGAATGATGATAGTTCAAAATATGGTACTTCATTCACATTGCATACCCAGATGTTATGTTCCTTGAACGGCTTGAATGATGAGTATGACTTGAAATCAGATTCCAGAAGGCTGTATGTGAGAGGTACCGAACTGCTGTTCTTGAGCAGCCAAACATCGGCATCCTGAGCCTTTTCAAAAACCGTCTCGAACGAGAGTGGAACCGATCCGCTGCTGTTGTTGTCTTTGAATACGTATTCTCCGCCGGCATCCGTTATCATACGGCCTATAGTACTTGCCCCGCCTGCTACATACCATGCCGATCCGCTGCGTGTGTCAAGCATAACCTTGGGGCGTGACACTGTACGGGAGGCCAGTTCCCTAAGGCTGTTGTAATCCTGTCTGACCTTATAGTATAGCGAGTCGGCCTTTCGGGATGCTCCGAAAAGACGTCCATAGAACCGTATCCATTCGGCTCTTGACAATGGTGATGTCTCCATATAGTCGGCACACTCCAGCAGGGGTATTCCCAGTTTCTCCAACTGGCCGTATCCGGTCTGCTCAAAGGGCGATACCATTATTGCGTCGGGGTGCAGTTCCATGATTTTCTCAACGGTGGGATACATGCTGTTTCCGCAGTCAGCTATCTCTCCGCTTGCCAGGCGGGCGCGGATGAGTGTGTCCGATATATACTCGGGCTCACAAACTCCCGCAATGCAATCCTCCACTCCAAGTTCGACCATCAGATGTGCAAGGCTGTTGGTCATTACAACCACTCTTTTCAGCGGAACATGAACCGTGTTGACATCGCGACTGAACCTGTAATCCGTATCAAGAGAATCAGTAAACGTGTATGTATGCAGGAGTGTGCCCTTTTTCCAGGGGTTGGCTATGCGTACGTGGTAGCTGTGGTCGGTCTCATGTACGGTAATGTGGCTGGCCAGTTCCATGATGCCGCCTTCGGCCTGGAACTTTACGCCTCCGTTGCAGGCGCTCAGGAGCGCCGCGGTTATAAGTATGACTGATGCTTTTCTCATTCTTGCGCTTGGTTGAGACTGTAAATGGCCGATACCTCGGTGGAGAGTTCGCCGGTAGTGGTGTTGCAGCCTATTACTCCGTTCTGTATCCTTATGAAATCAATGCTCTCCAGATTAGCAGGCGTGCCATCGGGGTTTACAGCCCAGTCTATATCGAATGCAGAGTTCTCCGGACTGTTGGGCTTGTTGTCAACGTATCCGTATTCAAACGATGAGAACACATATTGGTCGTTCACATGACTGGCATTGTCCGGTAACAGCGTTGCAGTGAATGTCAGGGAATCATTATCAAACCACTGCGGATAGTAGGGCTGACTGTGGTAGCTGTTTTGCTGTATGCTGCCGGTCTTTCCGTCCGATCCCTTCCAAGGCGAGTTCCCGTCGTTGGCAGCGGGTTTGGAGTAG
>JAEEGL013547699.1_pt1 | contig 10503 bp, 15 predicted proteins | sample 9134231 | NCBI WGS metagenome assembly JAEEGL01 (sample SAMN16246548, study PRJNA631951) | gut metagenome | biome: gut microbiome; feature: rumen; material: fiber-attached | host: Bos | place: Iran: Karaj | collected 2018-10 | reverse complement strand
CTCCGCATCAGATCGTATTTCATGATATTTCTTGTTCACTATTCTTGAAACGCATTCGTCATACTGCATGATTTTCTTATTTGTTAAATAGTGAAGAAAATATGGAAACCATAACGTAAATAGCATTTCTCTTGGTACTTTCAATTGATATGGTTTTACGCTTGGGTCGACAGTAACAACCGTTCTTCCAGAGAATTCTAATGTTCTAGATAGTATGGTAGACCTAACCAGTCCTTCCTTTCCTCGAATATGCTCAAATGCCCAGTCGTAAATTAAATCTACATACACTTGATAGAAAGAAGATATTTGATCATATTCAATTACATTGACATTCATGTCTGTAAAATCTTTGTTCTTTAATTTCTCAACAAGTTCATCTGTCCACGACTTTACTTCCTCCGAAATAAGAGGATAAAATAGTTTATTTCTCTTGTTGGAATTGAGTATGGATATATAAAACTTATTGACTTCTTCATATCTTAATACATCTGGTTTCGATGGATCTTTAAATACTGGCCTTACATCCGGCGGCAGAACTTTAATCTCATCTATTATCCATTTTTTATCAAATGCTTCTTTTACACATGGAACACGAAGATTGTCCGAAATGAATTTCAAGACATATATGAGACTGAATATGCCACCAATTCTGAACGGAATCAATATCATGTCTTCTGGGCAGGAATCAATTCCGTGAATTAGCTTAATTTCAGTCTTATCTTTAGAAACTGCCGCATATCTATTTAGTGCTGCATTTGCGTCAGACTGATGTGGATCAAGAAGCTGTTTATGATGTTTTCCAATTAACTTAATAATTTCGTTTTTCTTGGTTGTCTTGAATGCAGGAGCAACTAGTTTTATTTTTCCGAATGTATTTAGTCTTATAGAATTATCTGCACACAGAACATGACATTTAGGACATATTTGTCCTCCATCCAATGTTTTGTTCTTTAATGCTCCGCAAGAACATCTATAGGAATTCAGGCCGCCGAAAATCACTTCAGAAAGTATTCCAAAAGGATCTGGCTTTCCTGTCTTCTTGATGTATAGATTTGGAGATGTACAGTATCCGCCTAATTCTGGATATTCCATTTCTGATTCGGTCGACATTGTTCTCCACGTATTCAGAAAAAATAATTCACAAAAAATAAGGGCATATTGCTTAAATGAATACGCCCCCAGAAAAGATTATTTTTAGGAAAATAACAATCTTTCAATTTTATCGAGAAGATCAAATCTGATTTTCCAGTCCGTCCTTGATATCCAGGGATCAGTCATCTTGTTTTGGATCCAGATGCAGTCAACGAAAGCACCTTTCTGCCTCATAGATAAAAGCGTTTGACGGTCGAATTTTACAGCCGACGAACTCGAATGAATTCCATACCGATCGAAATCATTTCTGGATATACAAACCCATTGTTCTCTAGGAATATTATCGGTCAGCGATTTCAATTGGTTGAATGAAAACGAAACATCAACCAGGCCACCATCGTCTGCAATACCAGATATTGCAAATTTTTTTGCTGGCGTATCGAGAATGATCTTTGCCCGTTCAACCCATTCATTCATAAAAACCTCCCAGTTAAAAATGAAATAATTTAGGTTTCCAGGGAAATTATTTTTATATCAAAAAAGAGAATATTTAAAAAAAAGTGACCTCCCTCCTGGGTGACAAGTCCAGAAAGGAGGTTAGTTTGACCGGATAAAGTACACGAACAATATTAACATTTCCATATTAAAATTTTAAAAATTAAAAAAAAGTCCTCTCCAGGTTGACAGGCTGGGGAGGACTCTTAAGGAGCAAAAGGACAGTTCAAATAGTGGCCACTACTTGAACCAATCCTGATGCTGGGAGCGATGTACGCGGGATAGAGAGGTAACTTTTTTGCTCCCAGCATCACTATAATAATTTCTATATTAAATATTAGAAAATTAAAAACTCCCGCTACACGAATCTAGCCAATCTAGAATCCGCTGCGGGAGTTATGAAGCACGATGATCATATTTATATATAAAATATTTAAAAATTAAAAGTGCCTTCCACAAGAAAACGGCCAATCCGAAATCCGCAGAAGGCACTTTGCATGCACAAGGCCCAGACGTTCTCGTTTTCGTCTGAACGAAATTAATATTTATATATCAAAATTGAGAAAATAAAAAAAACCTTCCACGGGAAATCCAACATGGATTTTCTGAGCAGCTGCTCCGCAGAAGGCTGTGAACTTAAATGATAACTTTTTTCCTTCCTCCAGTCATATAGACTGGCAAAGCGAGAACAGGTCTATCAAACCTGTTCCGGAATGCATATTTATATATTAAATCGTTGAAAATAAAAAAATTAATTGGCCCTCCCATTGAGACTTTTGCCGAGAATCCAGCCAATCTGGAAACCGAATCTCAAATGGGAGGGGGATCTGCCAAATCCACCTCAGAAAAAATTTCTGAGGCCCAGCCGAGAGCTACTAGACAGTGTTCCGGCACTGCCTAGCAGGATCATTATTTGTATATCAATTCTTTAAAAATTAAAATTTTGTATTGCTGCTAGTAAATGTTCTTGTGGGGCAAGTTGAACCGCATCCATACCTGAACCACCAGGGAAAATCATTTATTTCGTATCCATATGGACCAGGAGCAGCGGGGTCGAGTGGAATTTTCCACCCCCAGAACGGGTCAACCAGATATCTTTCCACTTTCTTTTCCTCCGGCTGCGGTTTTTCATTTTCCTGAAGTTTCAGCTTCAATCTGAGGTTTTCATTCTCCAGTTCCAGATAGGAAACTCTTTCTCGAAGATATTTCAGTTCAGCGTCTTTTGTAATGAAGTCTTTTCTATTATTCATTTTTTATTCTCCACCCGCTAAAGCTAAAACCAGAAAGGATCAACATAAGAAATAATATGATATCCCCGTTTCTTTTCATATTCTCTACATTCATCAAGCATTTTGAGAAGTTCTTCGGTATTTTTTTCCAAAGCATCCTTTTTCCTTGGATTCAGTCTTTCAACTTCATATTCCAAAGTTGATACTCTTTCTTTGATATGCTCAATTTCGTCCTCGAGTGTTAAAAAGTCTTTACCGCTAGGCATTCTTCATTCCCTTCCCAATATTTCCATCAATTATAAGTGGAAGAGGAACCGTTCTGGATCCTGTTTCTTCATCTACATGTCCATACTTCTCTTCGATTTCTTTTCGTAATTTATCTGCTGGGGTGGGTTCTCTTGACAGAAGTAAACTATTCTTCAGCATCCAGTTAATTGATTCTAGCAGTTCTCTATTTTTTTTCAATTCATCCAGAATGCCACCGGGTTCGATCAGATCATTTCTTAGAGCATTAATTTCATCAACAATTGCTTCATCAATCATTGAAATTTTCTCCTAATATTGAAGCGATTTCATCTTGAGCTACTCTTTCTTGAGTTTTCTTTTTAGATACAGACTTGTTTGTACATTCCGCCTGACATCGATCATTCTTGCCAGACGGTTTTTTCATATTTTCAACAACATCTATTCTGTCGTCCCTGCCGCGATATTCGGGGATCTGCTCCATGAGCATTCTGTCTTCCTGAAGATTTTTCCTCATCGATCTAGATAAAGAAAACTTGACTCTCGGAACAATTGTCTTTAATCTGGCCGAATATGTTTTATAGGCAAAAAAACATCCAAATCTCATAATTGTGCACGCGCCGTCAGAAATTGTTTTCTGAAATATCTTTTCCAAGGCACTGTCAACAATTTCTTCAATATGTTTTGCCGCCGGAAATTCCTTTCTCAATGCAACCATAATGTCTGGTGGAAGCTTAAAATTTCCGGATCCCTTGATATAGGATACGTTATTTGTCAAATATAAAGACTTTTTCTTTCTCTTCTTAGATGATGATCTGGTTCTTCCTGGCATAGAGTTCCCTCGCTATTTTTACAATATGCTTGCATCCGGAAAGAATGAGGGAAGTGTTCTTTGATTTTGGCGGCCGGAGCACAAAAGATTCGGGGCTGTATAAAGAACTCTGTTTGTATAATCCATATGCAAGATTGTATGTGAAGAATTGACATCCGCAGCTAAGCATCACTTCTGAAGATGCTTGAATTTCTTTATCAAATATCAGCATTGTAACTGGGTGGCCATTGGCTGATCCGTTTACAATGATGCTGTCTGTACCTTGTCTTTTGGCAACCAGTTGATCAATTTTAACGTCTTTCACTTTTGACTCTAGATGTCTGTATTCTAGAGGAAAGGAAAGCAAACGGCCAAACTGGATCATTTGACTCTCCTATTATTATATTTTTATATATGAAAAAAATAAAATAATCTTCCACTTACCGCCGAATTTGGCGAGCGGAAAATTTTAAATCATATATATTATGATGATTTCATAAGCAAATAATCAATATTGATCAAATTATAACCGTTCCTAAAAAGATGTTTTATTTAGAAAGCGGAGACTTCGATCATGATTATTTTACCTCCATTAAAAAAGTTGAAATATGTTCAATATTGATGCTAGAGTCAATATTTCTTTATTAAAACTCGAATTATTCAATTTTGTATGTTGTTAGGAACACATCTTCAAAAAGTTTCACACCATGAAAATAATTCATATAAGGAACTATAATCTGATAAATTATATACAGTATATTTGGAAACTGAAAATCTTCCGGAAGAATTTCCATCAATTTTTCATAGTAATGCTGCGTATTTATGTTGTCTTTTCTAAAATTGGAATCGTTCAAGAGACTCTTTAACTTTTCAAAGCAGTTCAATATATTGTTTGGCACCAGAGGCGTCTTTTCTTTTTCTGTCACTAGTATTACGGGATTTTCTATATATTTCAGAAACAAGTCGAATGCATTTGTCGATATCTTTCCATCTTCATTTTTATGATAGGATAGTATTGTATTAAGATTTGACTTGTCCAACTTTTCAATGAATTCTGATTCCAAATTTTTGTTCTGCACCAATGAATCGAGATCGATAATGTTCTTTATTCCAATGTTTAGACCGTGTGGTAAATTTGAGTTCCTTCCATATTCTTCAAACACGAATTCTGCGAACTTTTCCTGATCCATAGATTTCATGTATGAATACTTTTCAGATATTTTCTTAATTTCGGCGGCAGGAGAATTTAACTCCTCCTTCTCACATTTTTCATATGTTACCGGTATTCCGCTTATTTTTGGAATATACTGATTCAACAGTCTTATCTGCGTTTTTGCATTTGTAAATAAATCTTTTATATTCTTCATTACCCAAGTCTTATGCGTTTCAATTAAATGTCTCACACAGAAGAAGAATAATATGAAATTGCAGCAGCACAGCTCGATATTTCCAAGTCTGTCTGCATAATTGTACATAAACTTCGACAGATTCTTAGTATGCAGATTGACTGTGTTCAGCGAGACGGATTCCAGAGATTTCATCAATCCATGCAGATATGACATGTTCACAACAAGTTCACATGGAACGACATTGTTTAATCTAACAGTTAAATTCTTTTCATATTGTTCCAGCGATGTTACTTTAAAAAATCGGAAGTAGTTTAATGTCAAATGAACTAAGTAGCTCAACAACGGAGGAGAAATAATAAGAAATTCCAAAATTTCGTTTATTAATGTTCTTTCTTCTGGTTCTACGATTTCATTTTCGCCAGCCGCCGTTTTTTCAGATCCATCAAGCAAAGATTCATTTTCGGCGTCCGGTTTCAATGAAAACGCTCGACTTTCAACAAATCTTAATGTATCAAGTATTATTGGATAATTGAATAGAAAACTGTTAATATATCTCTGCAACCTTTTAATATCTCTGACAGTCAATTTCATCTTCCATCCAAAAATCTCTCCAGGCAAATCGATCTCTTCATCAAGATCATTGTAATTATTAATGAACTTAAACTTTCCACTTAAGTCTTCAAGCTGATAGTAGTTGTATCTAAAAGATCCAACAACTCTACTACTAATGCTGCTAAAAATGCTGTCATGATTCAATGGATTCTGATCGCATCTTTCAATTATTCCTTTCATAATCGTATTGACCATATGAACATCATTCAAGTCCAGCATCAGCTTATGCAGTTCCACTTTCAATTCAAGCATCCTAATCTGCCGTTCAACGCTTAGTCTCAAAAGACCTTTGGACTTGTTGTCAATAGGTATCATCAAGGAAGAAAACTCAAAACCTTCCAAAAATCTCTTTCCTCCACGTATATGGAATAATTTCTTCCCTCTCTATTTTTATTATTTCTATACAAAAAATTTTAAATAATCTTAACGGTCAGCAAATATAATTTCCAAAACCTATTCAGTCCTTGGGATCAATCATGTCGAACATTTTATTCAATCTCTTCATAAACAATGGATTTTTAAGTGCATTCATAGAAACTCCATTATCATTAAATCTAGTTCTTTAAACAATCCATTTATGTCAACCTGGCTGCATTCAGGAATAAGCCGCATATAATTTGGAATTAATTCCCTTTTCCTGGATCTTTTGAATTTTATATTTTTTCTTCCATTGGATTGTGGATATGTTAGTCTTTCGATAATTGGAATTAATGCTGGTTTAGCAGCCGATCCTCTGAAATGGATAATTTGAAGCCGATCATATATCTTGTATATGTCGAAAAAATGAAATATGCGGGGAGCGTAAATATCCTTTGCAGTCAGTTCTCTACGCTCCCCATTCTTCATAAATTCATACAACACATCAAGTTTGTTTCTAAAAATTTCCATTTGTTCTTTATTCATATATATTTAACCATTGCCAAATCTAGCTGTTCAAACAAGTCTCTGAAATTAACGATAGAATCATTAACACATAATCTAGATCTTTCCATAGTTTCAAGATTGTAAATGTCCATTCCGAAAGATCCGTCGCCTTTTGAACCATAATAGTATACAGTATTCAACATCAGTACACCAGCGTATGTATATGATTCAATCAGAATCCGGCGGCCGGAACAATCCTTGACAGTGTGATTAAACATTAGAAATGGAAAGGAATTTTTTAGATCAATATTATGTATTTTTTCAATCTTGATTTCATGTCTGAACGAATATCCCATTGCACATTCAACAGTGTTTAATTTCAATTCATCTCTTCTGGGCATTGAATGAACAAGCACGTCTAATTTGCTGCAAAATGTTTTCAACACATCTGTCATAGCAATTCGACCGTCATCATGTCCACCAGTTTAAACATCTTTTCCAAATTCTCGGAATAATCATTATCAAATAATTTATATTCTTTATATTGATTCAAGAAAGTTGAAAAATTTTCAAGCGCGTCTTCGTGTCCATCATAAACAAAGAACTCTACTATTGTTGGTAATACAATAACATGTTTGCTATAATGAACAGGCGTAACTACATGATGAACCATCAGCGACGGAGAATACATTCTTCTATTGAAATTAAAATTATGCATTGCTGTATGCGGATTTGAAATTCCGCGGCCGAGAAATGAAATTTCCTTCATTTTTCCATTAATGAGAGGAAAAAGTATTTTTAATTTATTTTTAAATTCATTTTCAATTTCCGTCATACCGTCTCCACTGTCAGAATATCCAATCTTCTGTATATTTCATCAAAATCAACAACTGAATCATTGCTAAACAATGAATACTTTTCTAGTTCTCTATTTCTGTTGAATCCAATGTTCTGATAAGTGATGGTGATCTTCGAATCACCTTCATCAAATATGAATTCTTCCAAATGTCCATTGAAGTCGTCTGGAAAATAATCATCTCTGGAATAGTCTCTACCAACTCTAACGTCATGAATTATTTTCAGTCCAGTCAAGTCGTTATCCAATGGACTGATAAATAATCCATGCTGAACAGGGTCGCCGTCAATATTCCCAACATTGAGAATATTAATAGGCCAGTTTTCCCAATCTGTAATAACTGATTTCAACCGGTTGGCCTTTTCCATAAACAATTTTTCATTCATACTAATTCCACCACCATCAGGTCTATATGTTTCAGAAACAAATCTGGATAAACCAGATTCTTTCCCCTAAACAACACATGATCCATTACAGGAAAGTCGCCAATATTGTCATCTACATATTCATACCACTCAAATAATCTTTTCCTATGATGGAAATAGAACGAAAAGCTGCAGTCGCACAAATCGTGATTTTTTTCAGATCTTTTATACCAGTTAATAAATATATTGTGATTAACTACTAATAAATCATATTTTCCATCATATGGTAAGTATATTTTGAATTCGTTGAGATGATCGCCAATTCTTATGTTAATTTTACCTTCTTTTTCATCAAGGAGTTGAAACAATTGGTTCATTTTACATATGAATGAATCATAGTTGATACAAGAATAGTTATATATTGTCATATCAGCCTCAATATCAGTAAATCCATTTCTTTAATGAATTTGCCATGGTCCATTTCAGAATCATATGCAAACATCAAATTCTGCGGCCGATGTGCTTCCGGCCGCTCTTCGTGATTGTACATGAACCCTTTGTCACATATATTCATTTTCCAAAGAGACTGATCATTATAATTAAGGGTTACATTTTCATTGCAAACTAAACCCCATCCGCTTATACGGACAGTGTGTGATATTTCAATAAAGTGAAAGTCTCTGCTAAAATGAAATGCATGCTTATGCGGGTTTCCATCAAATGATATTTCTAAATTTGTTTTCCACCATGTAGTAATTTTACCAAGAGTAATCATTCGGTTCATTATGTCATTCATCCAGTTTTCACTCATAGCATTTCAACCAGTTTTAAGTCTATTTTTCGAATCATGTCACCAATGTCCATTTTTGACCATCTGTCAAATAACTTCCATTTTGCAGGATCAAATATATATTTGCACGCATTAAATTTTTTTATGCTGTTTGGATGGAATTCATAGTATTCAAGGCGCAGAAATTCTGAATTTCGATACACCCGATGATACACGATATTGCTGTGAGTCAGTTTCGTAAATTTGATATCGTGATTAATCGAATTATCGTCCAATTGTTTAATGCCACAGACAATAATAGATGAGTGGTCAGTCATCATACTAAAAATTTGACCAACTTGACTAGCAAAATATTTTCTTTCATCTCTAGTCATATCATTTCCACAATTTTTACATCAAGTTTTTCCAAGAAATCTTGAACATCCAATTTCGACCATCTCGAAAATAGAAACCATCTGTCCGGTCCTCGCTTAAAAGATCTCAGCTCAAATTTCTGTTTCCGGTTTTGATAAAATCCATAATCTTCATTTAATTCAACATTGCGTTTATCATTATGAATGGTATATGCAATATGATTTAAATTATATGGACATATAAATTCTAAATTTTTTTGAATTTCAAAATCATGAAACAAATGAGATTCATTAATTTGCTTAATTTTTTTAACATAAACAGTTGATTGATCGTTCATTGCATTAAACAGCTTGATTAATTTTTCTTCAAGAAATTCTTTGTCTTTTTTATTCATGTCGGCAAACCTCTATTTATAAAAAATTAATTTTTATAATTTAAGGAATTAATTTTTTTGTAAACCTTAAGTTCAAAAAATTTTTCCAAAAAATTCCATTTTAATCAATATTTTTATACAAAAACTCTAAATTTTCAAGAAAAACCCTAAAAATATTGATCAAAATGTATTTTCTTATTTAGTGTGGAAGAATACAGGAATATATAAGATCTTACATATCGGCATAAAACATTGATAAAAACAAAATGCTTCAGAAGGGTTCTGCACTTACAATGGTATGGTAAAGTTCGATGACTGCAACTACCCAACTATAGATTATAGATCGTATAATCGAGAAATTGAAAAATTTCAAAATTAATATTAAACTAGGTACACCGAAAGGCCGGTAATTAAAATGTAGGGATTTATTTCCATCCCGTCTGGATTTCCAGTACCGGGGAGAAATAAATTTTTACGTTGTGGACAGAATCTGAAATTCGATGTCAGTGCAGTCCTGTCAGTTTCGACAGGATGTTTCGAAATTCAGGCTGTCTGTCCCATCCGGGGTTCCTTTGAACCATTAGTTAGAAAAAGCTTTGTCCGTTTAAGCAATCTGTATTAATGTCTAGTTCTAGATCTGCGCCAGGTTTTAGCTACCTGGTAAGGTATATTCTTATTAAGTTACGTCTACCTTTGTTTGAGCAGAGAACTGTAGGCGAACTTGTTCGCCGGAAGTTCGTCGCGAGTTCTAGATCTGGGTTGAATTAATTGGAGTCGAAGCGAGGCAACGAGCGCAGACGGAAATTAATTCCACATTAGTCCAAGCTAGTTTAAATCTGGTTTGAAGTAGTATAAATTGCATGTCGTATGTGATATATTTATCAGGAACTAGAATAAATTCTGGTTTTATATGCAATTAAGATGCTCTGCATCTGAAATTATTCATTAGAATTTAATTTCGTATAGACAGGGTTACTATTAATAACTTTGGATATAAAATATATAATTCTGATGAAAAAGAACTTTACTTGACAACAATAGTCATTGCTGTGCATGGAACTTCTCGGTAG
>JAEEGL013519281.1_pt1 | contig 10503 bp, 9 predicted proteins | sample 9134231 | NCBI WGS metagenome assembly JAEEGL01 (sample SAMN16246548, study PRJNA631951) | gut metagenome | biome: gut microbiome; feature: rumen; material: fiber-attached | host: Bos | place: Iran: Karaj | collected 2018-10 | reverse complement strand
GATTCTACAAACTCGGTATGTATTGAATTAATAGCGTTATAAAAACCATTTAAATCATTTACCCAAAATGTTTTCATATAATATCCGGTCATCCTTTTAATTTTGTTTATAGCAATGATAATAAATAGTTATCGTGTGTTGAGGTTTATTATACATCCATCTTAATCCTTTTAGTTTTAATGGACAAACTTTATAAAGGAGCATTGATCATGGAAAAGAATAATGCAGTTTATAATGAGTCGCTTGTCTATCGAGCTAAATGATAGTAACGTATAATTGCTGTACAGTGACTGCGTTTTTAGGATCACGATAACGCACGGTAACAATAAATAATCGTTTGTTTATTAAAAAGGAATGAGAAATATTGAAAAAAAATAGATTTAAAAAATATATTATACTAATTATAGTGCTTGGCGCAATATTTGTATCTGTATCTATTTTGTTGCTAGTTTTTGTTGGAGACGAAAAAGTTATCAAATACCTAGAAAGTAACTATGTAGACATTTTGCTTTATTTGTCCGTTATACTAACCGTATTATGCTTCTTTATTTCACTAATTTTATGTGTGCAAAGATTTGAAATTAAAAACGATTCCTTTATAACTGTTGGAATAATTATATCTTTGATAATTTCAATTGCTTTTTTGATCTTATCTGTTGTTATTTATAAAATGATTTCTTATAATGATATAGCAAGGACATATTGCGATAAGCCACTAGAATTATCTGTTGCTGACATGCAAGCTAGTACACTTTCAATTGCAACATTGATTGTAACATTTTCTTCAATAGTTCTTGCGATTTTAAGTATATACCGCGAAAAAAAGGCTGATGATAAAGTTAAGAAAATAGAAGAGACATCATCTAGATTAGAAAAATCTGAACAGTATATAAAAGCACTTGTTAATATATCATCAGTTCAACTAATTTCACCGGAAAATTCTGATTTTTATTATGATATAATTGAACAGTTCATTGATTATATTTCAAAAGAAGATGATGAATATAACGAGTATTTTGTTGTAACTAAAATAGGTATAATAAATCATTATATCATGCGGTCGCCACATAATGAATATATACCGGACAAATATGATGAAATAATTAAACTGGCTAGTAAAGTCATAGATTCAAACACTTCCACACTTAATAAACAATTCGCTTATTTAGAGTCTTTAAATTCGTTATATTTAAAAATACAAAACAGCATAAGAATAAACCCGTTTTTGGCTCAGGAAGATATAAATTACGCATTATCGCTTCTTAAGAAGTTTAATACGATGACTGAAGATAGAACTGGTAATATTAGTAATTTATATGGACTTATATATTTGTGGTCGGGGATTGCAGAAAAAAGAATGTATGAAACTGAGTTAAGAAATAATGGTCAATCAGAACACAAGAGTATTTCAAAAAAACATTTAGAGTATGCTCGTAACCATTTTAATATTGCACTTCAAATTGATGAAAATAATATGAAATTTTTGAATCATCAAGTCGTGACATTAACTCAACTTAATGATATTAAATTTAGCGAAGAAATAAATAATGAATTAGATAGGATTCTTAAACTATTGTTAAAATATTATCCCAATAGTGACAGAGTTCAAATAAACTATGCTTCAAAAATTATAAGAGATATATATAGAGAATTAGAAATTAATTCTCTAAATGATTTACCAAATAGGGAAAAAGAATTATATGAATTTAATCAAAAGAAAAAAGATAAGTCGCTTATAAATAAATGTTATGCATGTATTATTGAAGCACGTTTACATATAAAAAAATGTCAGGAATTAAATCCTTCATTTATTAATGGTTATTATAAAATGGTCGAAGCTATAACCTTACAACTTTTTATTTGTAGTTTATTAAATGATGATAATAAAAATAAAGAAGTGATTGATTTAGTTAAGGAGTCAAGAAATTGTATTAATATTTCAAAAAGTATTGCACCAGATAATTCATCGTGTTTATATTGTGAATATGGGTTTTATACATTAATACATGAAGTTGATAAAGCGAAAAATACGCTTGATAAAATTAAATCTATTACAAAACAAGCTATATTATAAATAATCAAGTCCGCGTGGATTCCATTAGTATGTAATGAATCTAATATGAATAATTAATTTCATATGTCAACGTCGGAATAACGGTCAAATTATGATTGTTGACTTTGACATAATAATAAATGAGGCAGTTATGAAACAAATATATTAATAGAAATTTTAAGTTAGACAATCAAAAATAATATGCAAATACGTTATATGGAGGAAAATCATGACTACATACAATGTGATTAATGCTGGACAGGGAGATTGTGTCATCATAAAGCCAGGTGACAAGTGTAGATTCTATGGCAAAAAGCTGGTTATTGACCTTGGTTCCGATGATTGTGACATTACGAAGATAATAAGCCAAACGGATAATCTGCATATTTTTTTCAGTCATCATCACAGAGACCATTTGGGTGGTTTTCGCTTTTTTGGCGGAAGACTGAATCAAATCAAGGAGATCACCGTTCCGCTGTACCAAAATGAAATTATTCTTATCGCAAGAGCAATACTTTCATTGAAGGGAATTAATACTTCAAGCGACTGCGGAGAATTTATAAGCGAACTGAAAGATATTGTTCGCAGACAAGCTGATATCGTATCACTCACCAGATTAAACGACTCTGCTCCTATATTGTCTTTTGCGTATGAGGGTAAAAATTTTTGTAATCATATAAAATGTTTAAATCCTCCTTTGCAAGCAGCTACCTATGACATAATGGATAATGTGCATCATGCAGAGCTTTTTGATTTGATGAGAGAGTTGTTTATTGAATCGTTCGCCGCTGAGATGGGATTATATATCAGAGCACATACTATTGGAAATGGCATGAATGTTGATTCTCAGTCATATATAGATCACTTTTTATTTCCCAATAGAGATGATCGTGAAGTATTGACTCCTGATGTTTTGTCTTCAAAGTTCAATTTCGTATTGGGCTTTATTATCGATAATCTTCATTTATTAAGAGCTTTCAACGCCAACAGCAATCGTCAAAGAATGAAAAAAGTTTATTCAAAATTTTTAAAACGCTCGCACGATGTTTGCACTGTTTTGAAAACGAATTTTCACGATAAAACCATGCTTCATACAGGCGATGCCAGCAAAAAGGTTTTTTACAGACTGATAGATTCCGGAGTAGACATATCAGCTGATTATCTTAAAATACCTCATCACGGAAGCAAGCATAACATTAACGGCAGGATTATAGACAAAATATCACCTGAGATTGCCATTATTTCTCACGATAACGGTCACTTTGGGTCATCTCCTGATCCTCATCCCAATAAACAAACACTTGAATTGTTAAAAAGCCGGCAAATAAAGATTCTTGTAACTAATGATGTGGTTAAGAACAATGTTACAGTAATGTGCAGCAGTTGTGGATATAGAATAAATGAGTTGGAAATTATTTCCTGATTCATCTGACGATTAGCACTTTGCTAAGTTCATTCATGGTCGGAGATACATCAAATAACGTTGGATAATATCTACAAAATCGGTAAATGCAGTTCTTTATTTAAATGATTTATGACCATTGGAGTTTTTAGAATTATTAAGCAGGTCGTTTATCCCGCTCAAAAATCGTCTTTTCATTTGACAACATATTCACGGTGCCAACTATGGAAGTGCCTAATGTAATGCACAGCCAGACTGTACTGCATTACATGCCTACGGATGGACAACTGCTGGTTGGTATGTAATAATTTGGTACTATGATCGATGTCCTAATATCAGTGAGCGGAAGTTGAATTATGAATTAGCTGATACAAAGTTGTTGAAATATATTGCTCAAAATTATAACTGAAAAAGAGATGCATTCTATAGATATATAGGAATCGCATCCTAAATCACATGGAAATTTAAGAAAGGAGGCTCGCCATGACATCACATAATGCAGCAGGTCAAATGCTTGGATATCTGTATCAGGTGCGCTATGCTTTGAACCTCCTTATGGAGAGTGATGAACCGAGCTATCAGATTTCTATTGAGAAGTTTGATGATATTGCATTTGACCGGAATGGCGCGCCAGTTCAGCTCATACAGGCAAAACATCATACAAAACCGGCAAGCCTTACAGATTCATCTACGGATTTGTGGAGGACCTTGAACGTGTGGCTCGATGCGATAGCAATTGACAATACGCTTCTTGACCACACCGACTTTGTGATTATCACAACAGCTGCAACACCGGACAGTTCAGCTACTGAGTTGATTCAAACGAAGAACTATCAGGCAGCTTTTGAGAAACTCAAGGCTGTAGCAGAGAATTCGGATAATCAGACCAATTTGCCTTATTATGACAAATTTAACAAAATAGATGATTTAATTCTATTCCAGCTGATTAAACGAATATGTATCATTTCGTCCTCTAGTTATATTGTTGATATCGAGAAGGATATACAGAAGCAGATTCGCTATTCTTGTAGACCTGAGCATGTTCCGCTGGCTACCGAACGAATTGAAGGCTGGTGGTTTCAGCAGTGTATTAAAGCGTTGTCCTCAACCGATCCAACCATTACCACACAGCGTCAATTGCAGTCAAAGATTTATGAGATTACCCGTCAATATGATGACAATAATCTTCCAATAGAATTCTGGGATTTGGAAGAGGTGGAAGAAGCGAAACTTGATCCAAAGGATCGTGTATTTCTGGAACAGCTCAGATTGCTACAATATCAAAGTGCGACATTACGCCTCGCTCTAAAAGATTATTATAAGGCGTCTATGCAGCGGTCAAGCTGGCTTCGTCAGGGACTGGTGTACGCGAACGAGCTAGATACATATGAGCATCGCCTAGCTGATGCCTGGGAACACGCATTTGCTCAGATGCAGGAAGATCTCAAGGATTATGTTACTCCGACAGAGCAAGAGAAGATAAAGGCTGGGAAAAAATTATTCAGTAGAGTTATAGAACAGGATATTCGGATTCGTCAAGGCGTTGATGCTTCATATGTCATGCGGGGGACGTATCATCATCTTGCAAACAGTTTAACGATCGGTTGGCATATAGATTTTTTTGAGAAACTAAAACACCTTTTGGAAGGGAAGGGTTAGGAATGAGAGCTTGGAAATACAGACCGGACGAAGTAAAGAATCTCCTCAATCCTGCGTTTTGTGGAAGATTGATTTACGGAACGATTGCTGAATATCAAAAAAATACAAAAAGAGACTTCCCGTTTCCACTTGTCTATCTCATCTTGCCGTTGGTTTTACCACAATCGATACGTGGGAAGATTAATAGCCGGACACAGTTGGTAAATTGGGTACAGAGTCATCAAGAACTTGTTTTCAACTTTGGCAGGAGGGCAAGTGATCTTGTTGAGATTACAAATGAAGCGGTCGAGTTTATGATTCAGACTGGCTTCATTAAGCTTACTGACAATGGGGAACTGACTAAGGAAATCATAGCCGGAACGCTAAGCAAGACTAAGCACACAGATCCAGAGGTGACAGAGTGCTTGAATAAAGCCGAACATGTAGGTCGGTGGTTTGCAGGTGCTGGAAAAGTTGAAACGATATATGTAAGTTTGGGGGTGAGACCGTGATGCAGATTTTAGAACTGGTTCTTTATGGAAAGAACGGGAAGAAACGCACAATTTCTTTTAACCCTGGAAAAGTGAATATTATTCCTGGTGAATCGAAAGCCGGGAAATCAGCTGTTGGAGATATTATAGAATACTGCATGGGCGGTAGCAGCTGCAATATTGCTGTCGGTGTAGTGCGTGATAATGTTGAGTGGTATGGACTGCTTCTACAGTTTGATTCCAACCGAATATTTGTTGCGAGAAAGAATCCTGATCCAGGAAGACAATCGACTTCATTTTGCTACTATGAAGTTGGAACTGATATTGAGTCTCCTGAAAATGCAAATTTTACTTCCAACACGAACACTGATGGCATAGAAGAACTCCTAACAAATCAGATCGGGATTTCTGAAAATATCCACATGACGGAAGATGATGAAAGCAGGGACCCTTTGGAGGCAAATTTACGCCATGCTTTGTTTTACTGCTTTCAAAGCCAGGACGAGGTTACAGCAAGAAACCATCTGTTCCATAGGCAGAGCGAGGGCCTTCCTATTACAAACGCAATTAGGGACACCCTGCCATATTTTCTTGGCACAGTAGATGAAAATGCGGTTTTACTGGCTACGGAGCGGCGTGCTAAGGATCGTGAGTTGAGGATGCTGACAAGGAAAGTAGCTGAAGCAGAATCAATAACAGGATCTGGTTCTGAAAAGGCAATATCCTTATTGATAGAAGCAGAGGCAGTTGGTCTTTTTAACGATACTGATGATTTGGATAAGAACGATTTCGATGCACTTTATGCTGCCCTTAAGGATATTCAACTTGTTACACAGAGAGTTCCTTCCGGCTCCATGGATCATCTGTCCGCGCTACAGACAAAACTGAGAGAAAAAGAAGATGAGCTTAGTGATCTTCAAGACAGTATAAGTGAGGCACGGTCATATTTGGCAGATGCATCAGGATTCAAAGGAGAGTTGGAGCATCAGAAAGTCAGATTGGAGTCAATAGGGTTATTTGAGAAAATTGACTTCACTCCTGGAAAATGTCCTCTTTGCTCCGGGGTTTTGAAGCAAGAATCTCCAGTAGTGACTAAGTTGAAAGAGTCTATTTGCACGCTTGATCAGTCTATCAATCGTGTTGAAAAGGAACGTCCACAGTTGCGACGTTTTATTGATCAACAGGAAGAGAAGGTAGGTACCTTAAAGGACGAAATTGGCATCATCAAAGCTGAGATAGAAGGAACCTATACACAAATGCAGGATGCTGATCGCATCCGGGATTTGAATGATAGGCGAGCCAAAGTTTTCGGCAGAATCAGCTACTGGCTTGAAAATGTAGAGTTAGCGGATGATATGGCAGAAGCAAAGAGAAAAATAGGAGAGCTGGAATGTAGGATTTCAGAAATTGATGCAATCCTAAGCAATGACTCAGTTAAGGATCGCGTAGCGTCCGCACTTTCTGTTATACAAAATGATATGACAGAATGGGCCAAAGAACTAGAGATGGAATATGCGGGTTCTCCATATAGGCTTGATATGGGGAAAGTGACTGCTGTTGTTGATCATGGTAGACCAATTCCATTAAAGGAAATGGGAAGCGGTGCTAACTGGTTGGGCTCACATCTTATTACCATGTTCGGATTGCACAAATATTTCGTTAACAACAATCGTCCTGTTCCTAATTTCCTGTTCTTGGACCAGCCTTCACAGGTGTATTTTCCAGAAGGTTCTACTGCGGATGAGGACATGGATATCCAAGCGGTCACCAAGGTGTTTAGTTTCATTAGGGAACGTGTTGCTGCGCTGGATGGAAAAATGCAGGTAATTGTGGTCGATCATGCTAAATTGGATGATGCAGAATTTATTGCTGAGACCATCGAGGACTGGAAATACACAGGATTGAAACTTGTTCCTCCTGATTGGTATGAGGAGAAGGGACTTGATCCTGTAGGTAATGATTCAGCAGAAGAATGAAGGTAGATGAAGAGTGTGTGGTAAAATGCATATCTTTGCACTGGCAAGATATTGTCTGTCTTTTTTTATTCAATGAGTCAGTTATGACTTTCATTTCAATATTGTTGTTTTAGTGATACCCTTATAATTAATTAGAATAAAAGTGTATACCGACGCCAGAACTGCCACGCGTGCACGTAGTTTTTGCCCACCGCTGCCGCTACCTGCCCACAGGCATTGCCCAACCAACAAAAAACGCGGACAAAAACGCGACGATTACGCCTGATAAATACAGTATGCGAGCCCACCCGATAACGGGTAGGCTGCATAATTGTAACGAATCAGTTGTATTTGTGAATGATTTTTCTCATCTTCTCGCTGATGTCCTGCTCAGCCCACTGATGCTTGTCATCGGGTTCTTCCGAGAAAAAAGCCAGTATCTCAGCTTTTGCAGCTTCAGTGTATTTGCAGTGAAGAAACAAATCCGCCCACTTTGTATCAAGGTCGTTCCCAGTAAGTATCGTGGCTCGGCTCCTTCTGGGAGTCCATGCCTTTTACGCATTGAGACTGCACCGTCTATCATGATGTCGTAATCCGCTCTTGAAGGGCGGGCACTAACCACTAGCTCAGCTTGTGGTTTTGGATTACCTGACATTTTGCGTTTACTCGCCTTGACAAATTACGTTCACTTTCGGATGACGTTTTAGGCGGGCGGCAACATTTTGATTTTAGCAATGCAACTTTATTCCGAAAATTATTTTCAAGTACAGATATATTAAGCCTGATTTCGTTACTTGTCGTATTCAACAATGAACACTTTGATAAAAAGAAGAAATTTAGACAGTGTGTACAAATCTTACATCTTATAAATAAATCTCTTGTTTTTTTCTTTGTTTAGTGGTATAATAAAAACCACATAAAATATAATAGTACCACTATATATTGTGGTGGTGATTGCTCTATGAACAAAGGATGTGATGATATGGCGCATGTTGTTGAAAATATTATAAGCTGTATGACGACAGAACAGAGAAAATTTCTCGCGATACAAAAAAAAGATACCGAAAAACTTAAAAAGATACGAGAAAGACAGCTTCGTGGAGAAAATGTAGAAGATGACATAGCTCGGCTCAAAAAACATCTACAGGCAGCCGGTATTATTGATGATAACGGCAATTTGGTATATCCATATGCGGAAAACGAATAAAATTTCAGATTTGCCGTCTCACCTTACATACTCTTCTCTACCTAATTTAGTAATAGGATTTCACGGCTGTGACAAATCTGTGTTTGACAGACTCGTTGTTCATGGTGAATCATTTAAGGCAAGTAAGAATGATTATGATTGGCTTGGTAACGGCATGTATTTTTGGGAACAGAATTTAGAAAGAGCATGGGAATGGGCTCGCGCAGGACAAAAGAACCCTAAATCAAGTATAAATACCCCTGCTGTCGTTGGTGCTGTTATAGATCTGGGGTTCTGTTTGAATTTGTTAGACAGTAACAACATTAAATCCTTACAAGCTCATTATGAATATTTTGAGCAAATGCATCTCATTACAGGTACAAAAATGCCTGAAAACAAAAATTTATCAGGAAATACGGATTTTCTCTTAAGACGATTGGATTGTGCCGTTATTGAAGATTTTCATGAATATAGGAAACAACATAAATTAAAACCATATGATTCTGTCAGAGGAGTGTTTTTTGAAGGTGAACCTATTTATCCCAATTCAGGTTTTCGACAGCAATCTCATATTCAAATATGCATAAGGAACCCCAATTGTATATTAGGAATTTTTGCTCCGAAAGAAATTACAACTGATTGGGATCTGCCTTGAATATCACAAAATTTTAGCCTTGCTTTCAGCAAGGCTATTTTTGAACACAAATGTTATTAGCATATTATGCTATATAATATCACAACGCCCAAAATCTAATTTCACGAAATGTATCCGCTCAATAATCCCGCGCCCAAATAAAATATACCAACAGGGCTCAGTAAGTCTCGCCGGAAAGAATGTCAATTACAAATTCATAAGAATCACACAATTCATCACTAAGTTCATTATCGGTAATAAGCAGGGAGATGTTTGATAGGGTACAAAAGAGAAAAACTAAGGTTTGATAAGTACCTTTTTTGGGTGTTTATGCGGATTTGCAGGCTTTAAAACGAGAGAAATGCATTAACATTTTACTGCGTTTTTCATACGATATCACGAGGCTTTTCCGATACCCGGATAGCCTTTGGCTGCTCAATCGAAAGTCCCTGCATCAGCCAGATATATTGCTCATGCGTCAGCAGTCTCGCTTCGGCGGTATTACGCGGCCACTGAAAATTGCCGTTGTCAAGCCTTTTGTACAAGAGCAGAAATCCGTCGCCTTCCCACAACAAAGCTTTTATTCTGTCACGTCGCTTTCCGCAAAACAGAAACAGGCTTCCCGAGCAGGGTTCGAGTCCGTAATTCTGCTTCACGATCGCCGCCAGCCCGTCTATCGAGCGCCTCATATCCGTGTATCCGCATACGATGTATGTCTGCGCGACATTGAGTTCTTTCAGCATATACGAAGTCCTCTGATAGCCGCGGTTACCATATCCGGCGATATGTCTGCAGGAAACTCGATGTCAATCCCGGAACTGCTGATCCTGATCGTGCCGTTAGTCATGGTTGCCGGCGGCGGTGGAGATGTGACCGAGACGATATCGTGCTGCTCGATCTGATCTATTGCCTAGTTGCGTATCTGACGCAGCCGATAGTAGAATGTCTTTTTAGCCACTCCGTTTTCTGCGCACCATTCTGTTACTGTTTGTCCACTTGAAAGGTAGGCTTCATACATATCACGCCACTTTTTGTGCCGAATTTCCGTCTTTATGCTTTCAATCGTGTCCATAGGCTAAATCACTCCAATCTGGTCTTAAGACCTGTTTGGACTATTTTAGCATATTTTTACACCAATTTACAG
>JAEEGL012547903.1_pt1 | contig 10503 bp, 7 predicted proteins | sample 9134231 | NCBI WGS metagenome assembly JAEEGL01 (sample SAMN16246548, study PRJNA631951) | gut metagenome | biome: gut microbiome; feature: rumen; material: fiber-attached | host: Bos | place: Iran: Karaj | collected 2018-10 | reverse complement strand
TCATTCTCAAATTGTACTACAAGCAGATACCAGCCTGTAGGGCGTGATGTCATATCCACTACAAGGTTGTCATCTGCATTGAGATAGAACATTGTGCCGTTCATACCTACTAAGTATGCGTTTTTAATGCTCTCCTCTGTATCAATTTTTATAAAGTCTGAAGTTACAGTAGGGTAAACTGAGCACTGAACTGTGGGGGTCTGCACCTCCTCCACATCGGTGGAGAAGTCATACGTAGTTGGCACGTCAGGTAATGTGAACTTTGACGCTGTGTACACCTTTATCTCGCCTGGTTGCAATGTTACTGAACTTCCTCCGTTTATGGTGTTGCCACCGCCTGCAAGGTAGTCATACCAGTTATTCCCAGTTGGAAGTGTGGTTTGCTGCGCTCCTGTGTACTGCGTACCGCCTGATACATTGAAATTACCTACTATATAAACTCTGTTATTCCCGCTGCCCCATGTTATGCTACGTACTGCCTTGCCGCCTGTAATATCAGATGCTGTTGGGTTGCCGGCAAATACAGATGGCAGTATGCGTGTGCGTAGTTGCATGATTTGCCCAAGTTTATGGTAGGCGTTCATTCTATCTGCATTCTTATACCATCCTTTGCTCTCTGGTATTGGCTTGTCATCGGTGTCTTTGCAGCCTGTTGAACCCTTCTCTTTTGTGTCTCCGTACGTGCCTGTTCCGTCTGTACAGAATGAGTAGTCATATCCAAGCTCTGCAAAGTTGTAGAACATCTGCGGGCCGTTAAGCATGGTGTTAAACGCTACATTAAGTGGAACGCGTGCAAGACGGTCTTGCTCGGAGGTCTTTACTGTGCCGTTGCCGTACATACGTGCCTTCCAGAAATCTCTCATCTCATCATGGCTCTCGCAGTATGAAACGTATCCGTCATTATTGGCGTCAGAGAATGAGTCTCCGTCTTTAAGCCACCCCATGGCAGTCTGCATGTAGGCGTTTGTGACGTTCTGCCAACACATCATGCCTCTGCTAACGTATTGTGAACGGTCACTAAAATCCCAATGCTCAAGAATGAAGTAAGCGTTTTGATTTGCAGCTTTTACTGCATCATAGTAGCTGCTTATGATGCTAAGTCTGTTATTACATGAAGGTCCGCATATTCCATGTGACATGTCCATTCTGAATCCGTCAACCTTATACTCATTTATCCAGAATTGTAACATGCGCTTAAAGTATTTCTGGGTGGCCTCGTATCCATGGTTCCAGTCTTCAAACACAGAGTCATCATGTGGCGCTACTTTGTTGAACCATGGGTTCTCAGATATTGCGTACATCTTTCTCTGTGGGTTGAGGCCTGTGGCATGGTTGATAACCATATCTATTATTACGGCGATGCCACGTTTATGGCACTCGTCAATAAGCTCTTTGAGGTCATTCTCTGTGCCGTAAGCCTTGTCAGGTGCAAAGTATAGGGCAGGGTTGTAGCCCCAGCTCAGATTCCCTTCAAACTCGCTTATTGGCATAAGCTCAAGGGCGTTGATACCAAGGTTCTGCAGGTAGTCAAGCCTTTTGGTCACTGACTTATAGCTACGCTCAGGGGCGAACATACGCAGCCACATCTCATAGATTATAAGGTTGTTCTTGTCTGGCTTTACAAAGTTTGTGGTGGCTGTGCTCCAGTTGTATTTTGACTTGCCTGGCTGCAAAATGGTTACATATCCTTTATCAGCCTTGCCTGGATATGCCGGCAGTGTCTTGTCAAATGTGGCGGGCTCATATTTGTCATCAGGGTGGAGCACTTTTTCTGAATATGGGTCTGCTATCTTCACCATTGAGCCGTCTGCTTTGTTTATAAGGTACTGGAAGCAGTATTCCTGGCCTGGTGTGAGGCCTGAAATTTCAACCCAGAAATAGTTCCCATCGCGGTAGCATTTGTACTCATCAGACATTGACCAATTGTTGAAGTCACCAAGTACGTAGACGTTTTTAGGTGTCACGCCGTTCTTGTTTACGGCATAGAGGCTTAATGTAACCTTTGAAGGGTCTGTGCTGTTGTAGTAGATTCCTTCATCTATGCCAGACGGACGTGCTCTTTGCGTAGACTCGCCGCCGCCAGAGCCTGCACCTACAGGAATGAACATGTCATCACTTTGTTTTGTGCCAGCCTCGTTCCTGAATACAAAGTTAAGAGAGGTTATCTTTTTTGTGCCTACGCAGCTGTAGAATGTGTATATGTTGTCAATGGTGTAGATCCAATTGCTGCCTGATTTTGTTAGCTTATACTTGTCTGTGTTTGTCTTCCATGCGGGAGCGCACTGCCAGTCAGCGTCAACATCTGTGTATACTCCTGTGTGCGCATAGCATGTAGTCTGCGACGCCATGTCTGTGCCGGATGGATCAAATGTTACTGTAACTGTTCCTGTGTACCCCTCATTAATTGGGTTAGGACTCCATGTGATTCCCCCTGCAAATGACAAAGCTGCGGTTGACAGCGCAACCACAGAAGCGATGATTTTTTTCATAGATTTAAACTTTATTTGAAAATTGAGAATTTAAATTTTCAACTTTCAACTTTTAACTTTCAACTGATTGGCGATGCTTAGAGCATACTCGCTGAGCTTAGGGTCTCTGGCTCCCATAACGAGTATAACGCAGTCTGTATCAGGTGTTTGCTCTGCTATGGCTTTGAGGCAGTTATCCTTGCTTCCTGCAAATATAGCATTTTTTCCTGATTTTTCTATGGCTGAGCTTACAATTTCCGGTGAAATGTCCTTGTTAACCGTACCTCCGGCGTAGTAGACATCTCCTATTACAAATAGGTCATTCGGGCGCAGTGTGTCAGCCACCATCTCAGCAAGCTCCTTGTGCATAAAGCGTAGAGGTCCGAATCCGTGTGGCTGGAAATAGGCTATTACTTTAGAGCAGATGCTCTGGCATGCCTTTATTGCTGAAGCCACTTCAGATGGGTTGTGGGCAAAGTCATCCACCACATACAGGTGGCGCTTCTGATCCGCCCATGTGAGTGACGCACGACGGTAAATGCCGCTAAAATCCTCAATAGCTCGTACAGCATCTTCAAGTTTCACACCCGTCTGTACAGCTGCCGCTATGGCTGCAAGGGCGTTTTCCATATTGTGACGGCCAATGGCGTTAAGTGAGCAGTCAATACCGTTTACCTTGAAACTGATTTTGAAGCCGTCCTGGCAGAAGTCACTGCCTTTCACGCCTGGGTTGCCCTCTGTGCCAAAGTTGAAACTCTCACACTGGCTAAGGCTCATGGTGATAGGGTAGTTGCTGTTTACAATAAACGCTTTTTTTGTTTGTGCCTTAAATGTGGAGAATAGTTCCATCAACTCACCCTCTTCCTTGTGGTCACGCTCCACATTAAGGAGCAGCGCTATCTCAGGATTGTAGTTCACTATGCTGCCGTCAGATTCATCTGACTCTATAACAAGCCATTCCCCTGTGCCGTTATAGGCATTGCCAATAAGGCCCTGTTTCTGTAGGGTGGAGAGGCCTGCGCCTGTAATTAGAGAAGGCTCCTTGCCGCACTTCTGCAGTATGTGGAAAATCATGGCTGTGGTTGTTGACTTCCCCGATGTTCCTCCGACTGCAATTGTCTTTACGGCGTCTGATATTTGAGCCAGTATCTTTGAGCGTTTGATTACCGGAATATTCAGGCTTAGCGCCTTCTGGTACTCCACATTGCTCTCTTCTATGGCGGTGGAGACTATCACCGCATCTGTATCTGCGGTTATGCCGCTGCTATCTTGAAAAAAGCACTCAATGCCGGCACGCTCAAGCTGCTGCTGTGTCTCACTCTTATCTGTTTTGCTAAAAAGGCGGTCTGAGCCTGAAACGCTCTCTCCTTTACCGCTGAGGTACTGGGCTATGGCACTCATGCCGGTTCCCGCTACTCCTACAAAGAAATATTTCATAATATTAATGCATTATTTTATACACCAGTTCCTGCAAAAGTCCGTATGAGTTTGCTGATGAGGGGCAGTTCACTCCCTTGCTCATGGTGTCATACTGGCGAAGCAGTCCTATGGCGTTAAAGACCTGACGCTTGTTATATCTGGCTGCAGCGGCCTTATAGTTTCTTACTGCAAATGGCTGCACTCGTAGGGTGGAGGCGGCATCGCTGTCTGATGAGACTGCCGGCATGTATAGATAGATTAGCAGGTTTGCGTATGACGTAAACAGACTTGCTATTATTCTCTGTATAGGCTCCGTGGTGTGGCCTATTATAAGATTCGCCTTGCGCACATCTTTTTGGAACATTGCGTTTATAAGCTCAAATGATGTGTAGTCCTTTGATATACCCACCACCTTCTCTATGGCGTCTGAATCAATTCGCCTATGGCCTGTTGGCAGCATTAGGCTGAACTGCCGCATAATGCTCTCTATCTGTGTGAGGTCTGAGCCCACATGCTCAATAAGCAGGTTTACAGCCTTATCATCTATATCAAGCCCCTCTCTGTCTGCCATCTGTGTCACTATAGGTGGTAATTGGTATTCACGTATCTTCTCCGATGTGAAGACCACTCCTAATTTCTCAGCCTTGGAGAGCCACTCTTTGTTCTCCTTTTTGCGTGAGTCAATAACACCATTCTTATATGTGACTACTATGATAGTACTGCTTACTGGGTGCTCCAGATATTTGCCTATAAGGGAGAGTTTGTTCTTGTTGGCAAGCATCTGCGCCTCCTTTAGGAATATGACTCTGTACGGAGCCATGACAGGGTACTGGCGTGCGTCTGTGAGAATGTTCTCCATGACTGCGTCCTTGCCGAATATCACGGTCTCATTCATTACTTTCTCATCATCTGTGAGAATGGAGGCTTCAAGCAGTTCAGTGAGCTTGTCAATGTAGTATGACTCCGTGCCCATGAAGATGTATATGGGCATGAACTGTTTTATGCTTATCTGCTTTACTATGTCAGAGTAGGTTGCAGCCATTATTTTTTGTTCAGATACCTCTCAAGCCTTGGATTCTTGTAAACGTGTTTCCTGTTTGCAGGCTTTATGAAGAAGTACATCTGAATGGAGGCTGCCAAGAAGTAGAATATGGCAAGTCCCCATAATGAGTAGTACTCTCTTGCAGTACCCTCTATGGTGGCACCCATTGAGTTAATATGGATGTAACCGTGTATACCCCATGTTGACGGGAATAGATATGAAAGGTACAGCCATGCTTTTGGAATTGAAGCCTGAGGCCATGACACACCTGATATGAACAGGAATATCAGTGAGGATGACAGCAGGACTACCATGCCAGTCTCCCTGTTGTGCATAAAGCCTGCCACAAAGATTGAGAAGAATGATGTGGCGAGTAGGAAAGGTATGGTGAACTTCATTATTTCAATCATACTGCCTAAGTGCGGCAGTGAGAATATCCTTGGAATAAGTACAAGGTCTATTGCAGAGAGACCTATGTATATGGTGGTGAACGCCAATGACATTCCAATGCATATAAGTACGGCGTGTGACCAGTGGTGTGCGTTGCCTGTGAATACACGGCGCTTCTCCTCATAGTATGTTCCTAAAAGCATACATGTTCCAAATAGCAGAGTCTGATGCAGAATGAGCACAAGCACTGCAGGGATAAGGAACGTGCCGTAACCGTCAGTCTCATTGTAGAGTTTCACCTCATCATATTGGAGTTCCTGTACAAGTGACCATGCAATCTCATCTCCTATACCCATCCTTACATAGCGGTCTATCTGAATGTCATGCATCTCCTCAAGCATTATCATGTTGGCGGCCATGAACACGGCTTTCATATATAGAAAGCTGGTCATGTCAAGATAGAGGGATATGTGCGCCACGTCTCTGGCGGTTTCTATGCAGGCCTCATAATCTGTAGGGAAGTATATTATACCGTGAACCTTCTGGGATCTGAGCAGACGCTCCGCCTCTAACATGGAGGTGCAGCGGTATTCTATCTTTACATCATGTGATGCGTCAAGTTTGCGTAGGAACCTTGTGCTTGCAGGGCTGCCTGAATGATCAACTACGGCAATGGGCACCTCAGTGAGTGCATTGTTATAGTAGAGTGCGTTGTATAGTAATGGGTATGCCAGACCTGCCACCACAAATATGACAAGTACGCCTGAATCATGGAAGATGGCGTATATGGTGTCAGTAAAGACCTGCCATGCAAAACTAACCGCGTTAGTTATATCAGACCATATTTGTTTAAGCAGATTCATTACTTGGTGGCGTAGTTAAGGTGAATGGCGGCGTAGTTAAGCCTCCTTGAAATAAGGTGAGGACCTATAAAGAATGCCACTAGGGCGGCTATAGGAATTAAAGTATTAATTAGCGGACCGCCAAGCAGGGCCTCGTTTACATATACGGAATAGTAGTGGTGCAGCGGGAATAGCCATGTGAGAGACCTGAAAGGAGGTAGCATGGCCATAGCAGGGAATGTGAACCCTGACATTGTGAATCCCAACATTCCGTATAGTGCACCCACACTGAGAGCCGTACGGAGTACAGGCACTGCGCCTATTATCAAGACTCCCACAGCCTGCATCACGGTTACAAAAAGCAGAACCGTGAATGAGAGCAGAAAATATGAGCCTTTGACAGGGAAGTGCATTATCTGGAACATAACAATGTTAACACACACACCCAATATTACGTACAGAATGGTGTATGGTAGTGTCTTACCAAGTATGGCGGATGTCATACTTCCTCCGGCAGTCTCCATCCATTCAGGGGCGGTCTTGTCTTTCAGCTCAATGCCTATTGCAAATATAGTGGTCATAAGAACTATCAAGCCTAATACACCTGGAATCATGGTGCCGAGAAGGTATATAGAGTAGTTACTCGTAGGGTTTCCTATCTGGTGTGCCTCAATTGCTATTGGCTGGACTATCTTCATGGCCATGTAGTCCGGCAGACCTTTCTTTTGCAGAACCGTAAGGTGGAATGAACCTGACACCAGATTACACATGGTCAACATTTGCTTGTATGCCATACCCGCACCCACAGTGTAGGCGTTGTTTGTGTAGAAACTGATTACAGGACGATGCATTGCCAGCATCTCATCAGAGAAATTCTTAGGGAGCAGCATGAATCCGTAGATGTCACCTTTCTGCATGGCTATACGAGCCTCTGCGTAGGAGTTATATACCATCTTCACCTCTACAAGCTGCATTGAGTTGAGCTGACGGATTATGTTTCTGGATGTGGTGGTGTAGTCAAGGTCAACCACGCCTATCGGCATACGCTCGGGTACGCCTTGCTGCATTATGGTAAGGAAGAAAAAGCTGCAGATAAATAGCACCACTACAGTGGCAATAAGGTAGAGAGGGCGTGAAAACATCTTTTTCAGCTCTCTTACAAATACCGCTTTGAATCCGCCAAACTCTTTCACTTCTTGTCAATCTGCTCTGTGATAATTGCAGTCATGCCTGGAAGCAGTCCCTCAATCTTCTCCATTGGGCGGGCTTTTACTTCAAAAGTACGTGTGTCATAACGGTCATTTGACTTGGTGGCACGCCATGTAGCGTAGCTTGCCATAGCCTTAATGTGGCTTATCTTAACCCTGTATGTGCGTTTGCCCAAGGCCGGAACTTGAACGAACCATTCAGAACCAACCCCAAAACCTTCAAGCAAATCCTCTCTTACAGAGAATACAAACCACATGTCTGTCATGTCTATAACGCTCATAACAGGGGATCCCTGACCCACAAGTTCTCCCACGTTAGGGAATATGCCTGAAATCACACCGTCAATAGGAGATGTAAGGTATCTCTCCTCTTCAGCAAGCTCAACCTCACGTATCACACCGTCAACACGGTCAACAAGAGCTTTGGCGGCAGCTTTGTCCTCCTCCTGTGCGCCTTTAAGAGCCATGTTATACTGTGACAGGGCGGCCTTCTCTGTGGCTGCGGCAGCCTTGTACTGAGCCTCTGTCTCGTCACGCTTCTGAAGTGTTATCACACCCTTCTCATACAGACGTTGTACTCTTTCAAATGATTTTTCATATATCTCACGGCCTGTCTTGGCTTTCTGATAGAGTTCATACGCACCCTCAATCTGCTCTTCTCTGGCTCCGTGCAGCGCTTTCTGATGCTGGGCTTCAGCTGCGGCTCTTGCGGCTTGTGCCTGTTCCATCTTGGCGGCTACTTCAGGACTGTAGATTGATACAAGAGTATCGCCTTTGCGTACCATGTCGCCCTCTTCAAAGAAGAACTTCTCAATACGTCCAGGCACTTTTCCCGCCACGCGGTATTCAGAAGCCTCTGCCTCACCTGCTATTACCTCAGGCTCCGGACGATATACAAAAACACCTACAATGGCCACTATAACCACTACTTCAACTATGGCTATAAGGCCTATGAGCAAACTGTTTCTCCTGTCTTTTTTTTCTTTAATTTCCATGGGTGTGTTATTTTTCTGGGATCAGGTTTCCTAAATGTTTTTGAAGTGTAAGCTCGTTCATGCGGAGCTCTATGGCAGCATCAATCTTCTCACTGTAGGCTTGCTGCCAGCCTGTCTGCGCCATCATAAGGTCTGTTGATGTGGCCATGCCCTCATCGTAGGCCTCCTCTGCCATACGTAGCACCTCCTCTGCCTGCTCCATGTTTGCTATGGCACTCTTGAGGCGGCGGTTGCTGTGTTTTACTTTTTGTGTAGATTGTGTTATTTGCAGTTGAATCTTTTCTATAGACTCATCAAGTTTCAGCTTGGCTGTGTTAGCAATATGCTTGGCTGCCTTGTAGCGGTAGATTGCGTCAACATGGGCTATAGGTATGTTTACTACTACGCCAACATTGAACATGCCTTCAAATCTGTTGTTGAAGCCGTCATAAACGCTTGGGTTTGATATTACGTAGTTTGCGGATGCAAGTATGTTTGGCTGAAGTCCTGCTGACGATAGACGTACAAATGAGCGGGACATCTTCTCAGCCTCAGAAAGAAGTTGGATCTCTGAGCGGCGCTGAGGTGCGTTGGGGTCAATGTCTGTGGTGTCTGCCACCATGGAAAATTGCTCTAGTTTTGAACTGTCAAGTTCAATGTCTTCATCAAGTGCAAGACCGCAGAGCTGGCAGAGCGCCATTTTTGAAAGTGCCAGGCCGTCCTCAGCCTGCGCCTTTTTCATCTCTCCCTCAGAGAGCTTCATCTTAACCTTGAGCAGGTCTGACTTGGTGGCTACGCCCTCTTCTATGGCGGTGTTTACATTTGCTTCAAGTTGCTTGAGCAGGTCTACGTACTGAGTTGCCAGTTTAAGTTTCTCCTGTACGGCAACCACACGCCAATATGCTTCATTAACATCAGTGATTATGTCTGACTTGCCTTTAGCCTCTTTAATCTTGGCTATCTTCTCCGCTCCCTTTGAAAGGTTGTAGACCTCACGCAGACGGCCGCCAACGTAGATAGGTTGTACAACTCCAATCTGACCTGCAAACACGTTGTGTATGTTAAGTACCAACCTGTCATGAAGATTTGCGTACTTTTCTCCGAGGAACTTTGCAAGCTCATCACTCAGGGTAGGGAAGAGGTCTGGCAGAAGTTTCTCATCGCTGAAGGTGAAAGACTTTTCTGCGGCGTTAAATGTTCCCATGTCAGTTACAAGAACGTTATGTAGAAGTGAAATGTTTTTCTGATTCCACATATACAGTCCGTTGGCGCTTAGTCTTGGGAAGAAGGCTGCAAATGCTGAACGACGCATGTCTGCAGCAGATTCAACTAACTCTTTATTTATCTTTACTTCAGCGTTGTCTGCTAACGCAAGGTCCTGACACTCCTCAATTGTGAGCTTTCTCTGTGCTGTGGCAGATAGTGTGAAAAGTGAAAGGGAGAATAGAATGAGTAAACGTAATTTCATGTCCTTGAAAATTATCATGCAAAAATAACGTTTATTCAGCTTAAATCAAAATTTTAAGAGCGTTTTTAAGATTATTTATACTACTTTTGCGGCGGTTATGGAGATAAGGACAAAAATAGAAAACGGGAAGCCTCTAATATTTGATGCTTTTAGAGGAAAATGGGTGGCTCATACGCCTGAGGAGGGGGTGAGACAGTGGTTTTGTGCATACCTGACAGAGCAGAAGGGATACCCAAAACTTTCAATATCCACTGAAACAGGTTTGAAACTTAATGGTTGCGCCCGTAGGTGTGACACAGTGGTTTATAAGGAGGGCTCACCCGCCGTTCTTATTGAGTTCAAAGCCCCCGATGTTGAGATTAATGACAATGTTCTGCTTCAGGCTGTAAGTTACAATACCAAGCTACGCGCCCCTTATATCATCATTACCAACACAAAACAGCTATACTGCATAAGGCTGGATTTTGCTGCAGGAACGCATGAGTACTTAAATGCTGTTCCAGAGTTCAAGGAACTGAAAATGGATAATTAACTTTCAACTTTATTCACACTACGTGTTCATCAACACGTCAACTCTCAATTCTCAATTAGTTAATTACTTTCAGTTTATCCTCAGTAGTAACACCCTCCTTGATCTCTATGTACATTCCGTCTGAGAGTCCGGTGGTGACATTGCGGCGCTCGTATGTGAC
>JAEEGL012379773.1_pt1 | contig 10503 bp, 11 predicted proteins | sample 9134231 | NCBI WGS metagenome assembly JAEEGL01 (sample SAMN16246548, study PRJNA631951) | gut metagenome | biome: gut microbiome; feature: rumen; material: fiber-attached | host: Bos | place: Iran: Karaj | collected 2018-10 | reverse complement strand
TCTGCATTTTATCTATTCTGATTTAAAACCGAAACCATCGCAATTTCAAGGCAAGTAACGGTTTTGAATATGCTTGTTATCGTATTGCCGCTTTTTTTGCTGTTATTCCTTGTTACACCTGAGCCCTGAGCCCTGGGCCCTCACAGATAAACTGAAATTTACACCGAAGCTTCCTTTCGGTTTTCCCGTATAATGTGCACCTCGTGCAGGGCGCGGGTGACGAAGAGGTACATCAACCGGTCGTCCGGCGGGCTTGCGGGATCCACGGGAATGAGGACGCAATCGAACTCCAGCCCCTTGCAAAGGAACGCGGGCATCAGCAGCACGCTGCCGGAGAGGGCTTTCTTTTCCGTAAGCACGGGCACGGCGTCCGGGTAACAGGGTTTTAATTCCTTATAAAAACGCTCCGCGTCCGCGGTGGTTTTGAGCAGGACGCACACCGTTTTGTATTTTTGCGAAACCTCTTTTAAGAGCTCCGCGGTTTTCCCGGCAAGGTCCGCGGCCGTCCACTCAAAGGGCGCGCTCCCCTCCCGGTCAAAGAGCTCGTAATCCGCGTCCGCGGGCGCGAGATAGCGTTTGGCGTATTCGCCGATCTGCCGGGTGGAGCGGTAGCTCCTGCCCATACGCATCAGCAGGGCCCCGTAAATATCTGCGATCTCCTGCGCGGCGCCGGTATTCACGGCAGGCAGGATCCCCTGATTGGGGTCCGCCAGCACGGTAAAGCGGGAGCGCGGAAACAGCAGCCGCAGGGTCTTGTGCTGCAGAGGGCACAGATCCTGCGCCTCGTCCACCAGCACGTGCGTGTACGCCCCGAAGGCGCGGCAGCCCCCGAGCTTTGCCAGCAGATACAAAAGCAGGACGGCGTCCTCAAACAGGATCTCCTTATTCGCGAGGCGCATTTTCAGCGCCTGCAGCCCCGGCGTTTTGCCGTAATGGGCGGCGTAATAGCGCGTGAGCAGTCCGGCGGGGTCGGTGGGCAGGGCCGAGAGCGCCATGGTCTCGGAGCGCTGCAGAACCTGTTTTTTGAGCGTCATATATTTTTCCGTATAGGATTCGCCCCGCTCGGTGACCTCCAGCAGGTGCGCCAATATCTCTTTGCGGTGGATCAGCAGATAGTTTTTGAGCTCGTCCGTGACCCACGCGGCAATGGTCTCCAGCCGTTCCCGCACCGGAACGGAGGCGGGCAGACCGCGGAAGCGCCGTTCGATCTCCGCGCCCTCCAGCGCCGTTTCGCCCAGCACCACCACGGAGAGGAACCGCGGCTGCATGGCGTCCATCTGCGTTTCGATATACGCCGCAAACGAGGGATCGTACAGCGCCGTGACGTTCGCCCTGCGGCGCGCGTTCCCGTTCAGGAGCGCCTCCGCCTGATCCAGCGCGGAACCGACCCGGTACCCGGTCAGGTAACGCTCAAACAGCTCGGCATACGAAAACGAAACGGTATCGCTCTCGCCCAGTTCCGGCAGCACGCCGGAGAGATAGGAGCGGAAGGCCTCGTTATTGGTGAGCATCAGCGTGGAAACGGTAAAGCCCTCGCTGCGGGCGCGGTACAGAAGCCACGCGAGCCGGTGCATGCCGACGGAGGTTTTGCCGCAGCCCGCAGGCCCGGTGACCGCCAGATGCCGGTCCGCGGCAAAGCGGATGGCGACGTTCTGCTCCCGCTGGATCGTGCATACGATGGGGCGCATGGTCGGGCTCGCCGCGCCGGAAAGCACGCTGCGCAGGATCTCGTCGTCGATATGCAGCTCCGCGTCCCAGTGATGCGTCAGAGCGCCGTCCTTGAAGGAAAACTGCCGCAGCAGCGTGATCTCGCCGGTGATCTCCCCCGCGGGGGCGGTATAGGCGGCCGCGCCGAGCTCGCCGAGGTAAAACAGGGCACTCACCGGGGCGCGCCAGTCGTAAACAAAAAAGGTTTTGCCGTCCGTGAGGGTTTTGATGCCCACGTAGATCTTCTCCGTTTCACCGTCGTCGTCATACCTGAAATCCACGCGGCCGAAATAGGGGGCGAGACGCATTTTATCCAGAATATACGCCTCGCGCCGCATCGCGTCCGCCTCCGCCAGATCGTTTTCGTTGCGGCGGATCATATCTACAGCCGCGCCGTATACGGAGCCGAAGGGATTCTCCGCGATGAACTCGCGGTTGCGCGCGCGTACGCCGTCCTTGCGCGCCACGGCAGCGGCGGCCAGACGGGCGATCTCAGCGTCGATAAACGCCAGCGTTTCGGCCAGCTTCTTTTGTTCCGCGGGTTCTACCATAAAAGCGCCTCCTGAAAACAGAACGTACTTCTGTTATTATATATGAAAAAAGAAGCTCTTTTCAAGTCTTGAATTTCAAGTGAAAATGTGCTATGATGATTACAGAAAGAAAAGATACCGAGAGATCGGTATCTTTTTTTGTTTTGAGTTTTGAGAGCTCGCTGCCGCTCGCGGTATGGGGAATGTGGGATGGGGGATGGGAGAAGATCAACGATGAACGATGGACGATGAATGATTGATTCCGTTCCCGGTACGTTCATTCCGAATCCGAATTTGCCGCGCGAACGGCGAACGGCGAATGTCGAACGGCAAACGGCGTCAATTCCTCATTCCTCATTCCTCATTTCTCATTCTTCATTCCTCATTATTTAAAGTACATATACACCTGGCACTTGATCATGCCGTTATAGAGCTTGCGGCGTTTATCCGCTTTGCGGCCGAAGCTCTTTTCAAAATCCTCGTCCGCGGTGATGATATAGTAGCTGCGGCCCTTTGCGGGGATAAAGCGTTTGCCCAGCGTGCGGTAGATCTCCTGCGCCGCTTTCACGTCCAGCAGGCGTTCGCCGTAGGGCGGGTTCACGATCACGGTGGCCTTTTCCGTAACGGGGGCAAAGTCCTTTACGTCCTTCTGCTCGAAGGTGATATAGTCCGCCACGCCGGCGCGGCGGGCGTTTTCCCGCGCGATGCTCAGGGCCTCGGGATCGGTATCGCTGCCGTAGGCGTGGAAGTCCACGTCCGTTTTCTGCAGGGCGACGGCGGCTTCCCTTTCCGCCTGCCAGATCTCCGCGGGCGCCTGCAGCCAGCGCTCGGCGGTGAAATGCCGGTGAAGCCCGGGGGCGATGTTCAGCGCCATTAAGGCGCCTTCGATCAGGATGGTGCCGGAGCCGCACATGGGGTCGTAGAGCGTGTGGTAATGCCTGAGGTGCGCCAGATTGCACAGCGCAGCCGCCAGCGTCTCCTTCAGCGGGGCGGCGTTGGCCTCGGGCCGGTAGCCGCGCTTATGAAGCCCGCGGCCGGAGGTATCGATCATCAGCGTGACCACGTTTTTCATAATGGAAAACTGGATCTGGTACAGCGCGCCGCTCTCTTCGAACCACGGCACGCCGTAGGTATCCTTCAGGCGCTCTACCGTGGCTTTTTTGATGATGGACTGGCAATCCGATACGCTGAACAGATCGGAATTGAGCGAATAGCCCTTGACCGGGAATTTATCCTTTTTGCCGATCCATTTTTCCCACGGCAGACGCTTCGTGCCCTGAAAGAGCTCCTCAAAGGAATGCGCCTCAAACGAGCCCACAACCACGAGGATGCGCTCCGCGTAGCGGGACCGGATATTGGCCCGCGCCAGCATATATTCGTCGCCGGAGAACAGCACGCGGCCGTTTTCCGCCCGCACGTTTGCGGCGTCCATCATGCGGAGCTCGTCCGCGATCAGCCCCTCCAGACCTAATAGGCAGGGGACGCAGAATTCGATTTGCATATTTTTTTCCTTTTTTGAGTTGACAGATATATTTCAGTTTATCGGGCTCTTTGATTAACGATTAACGATTTATGATGAATGATTAAGGTGGCGGCTGACGCCGCATTAAAAATTGATACTTTTGGATTTAGCATATATAATCAGGTAAGGGCGGGGCTCGCCTGCCGGCTCGGTCGGCGCTTCTGCCTTGCGGCAGAGATTGCCACCGGCAATCCGCGCCCCTTCCGAAATCATTAATCGTTAATCATTAATCATTCATTCTTAACACTCAACGCATAAAACTCAAGACTTTGATATTTATCGTATTATTTCTCCGCGCTTTCCGCATTCGTGCGTTTGGCCATAAACTCCTTCAGCTGCGCCTGGATCTCTGGTTTATCGAGCTTGTAGAACAGCATGGGAATCATGGAAAGGCCCACGCAGATGCCGGGGAACAGCCAGTATGCGGCCATGATCGTGTTGCGCATGGAGGTGGTCACCTCCGGGAAGGTCATGGTGCCCACGTAGCCGGAAATACCCACCATAAAGATGCCCAGCGCCACGGAGAAGGCGTTTGCCAGCTTGATGGAGAGCACCAGCACGGAATACTGCACGCCCTCGGTGCGCTTGCCCGTGGTCATCTCCTTATAGTCCACGGCGTCCGAAAGCATCACCAGCGGGGCGTACCCGTGGGGGCCGAACATGAAGTTGGTGAGGAACTGGATGATGAAGATGACCCAGAAGCTCTTGCCCGGGTTGGAGGCGTCGTAGGTCATTACGAAGAAAATGTAAGATACAACACTTACCACGAAGCCGTATACGCCGTAGATCATAAAGCTCTTTTTGGTACCGATGCGCTTTGCCACCATGGGGATGGTTGCGATGGAGAGGACGCTCGTGACCATGGCGCCCACGCCCAGTATGATGGGCAGGTTTTCGCCGGAGAGCGTGATGGGGCCTACGGTGACCTCGTCAAACAGCACGGCCGCCGCCTGCACGCCGATGGTAACGGCAATGTTGCGGCCGAAGCCCAGCATATTGATGAGGAAGATGATGAGCAGCGGCTTGTTGGTTTTCAGCTCCGTGAACATGTTCTTGAAGCTCATGCTCTGGGGCTCGCTCTTGATCACCTCTTTGGTGCCCTTGAGCATGATGCCCACGAACAGCACCGCGCCCAGCGCAATGATACCGGCGGAGATCATATATTCCTTTTTCGTGATCACGGCGGATTTCGTCAGGATGCAAACCACGGGAACCACGGCGTTGCAGGCCACAAGGCCTACGCTTTTCAGCATATTGGAAATGCCCGCCGCGCTGCTCTTTTCGTCCGAGGACGGGGAAAGCACGGCCAGCATGCCCTGGCTGGGGATCTCGGCAAAGCTCATCACCATGTTCCACAGCACGGTGGTGAGGGTGATATAGCCGTACATCATCAGGTCGGACTTGAAATCGATGGCGATGAACATCACCATGGTGATAGCCGCGAAGGGCAGGATGCTCATGGCCACGAAGGGCTTCATTTTACCGGATTTGAAATGCGCCCCGTCGATAATATTGCCGATCACCGGGTCCGCCAACGAACTGACGATCTTGGCGATCAGAATGATCAGCGCGCACTTGGTGAGCTCCGCGCCCAGCACGGAGGTATAGAACTGCGACTGATAGGTGTTCAGCATGCCGATGCACATCTGGATGCCGAAGATACCGATGCCGTAGCTCAGCATTTTGCCGAACGTGAGTGTTTTTGCGGCCTTCGGGGCCGCGGGGTCTTTTTTACCGGACATAAAAACGCTCCTCTTCCTTTTAATATTATTACTTTAGCATATTCCGTGCGGATTTGCAACCGGCTTCCCTTTAAAAGTATATAAAATTGTTACGGTATTTTTGTGAGATTTTTAACTTGTTTTTTTGGAGAGAAAGAATATATAATAAAATATAATTATTTTTTACGGAAAGGAAACCGTATGCTGATCGCAGGGATCGCCGCGTGCTGCCTCGGCGCGCTGGAATTCTTTATGGATACGCGCCTGTTTCCCGCCGTGTTCGCGGGGAATTATAAAAAAGCGGCGCTGCTGATTTTTGCCAAGCTCGCCGTATACGCGCTCTGCATCTGGGTGCTGCTCGCGTTTTTCCGGGACTACGTGCCCGGCGCGGGGATCGGCTTCGGCATCGGCTTTCTGATCTATCTGATTTTCTACGCGGTGCGTTTCGCGGGTAAGAAAGACGGGTGAGAAAATGAACACAACGCAAATCATTATGGCGGCCGCTGCCGCGGTGCTGCTTTCGGTCTGCCTCGCGGGCTACGTGTATACGGCGCGCAGGATCCCGCCGGACGCCCCGAAAAAGAAAAAGCGGCCGAAAACGCTGTGGTTTATGGGGCTGCTGATCTCCGGCTGGTTTTTGGTGGGCACACTGATCACGGCCTTTTCGGGCAAATCGGGCAAGCTCCATATCGCCTTCCGGATGTTCAGCGAACGGGTGGATATCTTCGGGCTCTCGCTGGCCAAAACCACGGTCACGGGCTTCGGCGTGCTGATCGTGCTGATCCTGATTTTATTGGCCGTACGGCTGTTCGCCGTGCCCAAGTTCGACGCCTACGCCCCCGGCTCCCTGCAGAGCGCGCTGGAGATGGCGGTGGAGTTTATAGATAAATTCGTAAACGACATCACCCACGGCTATCTGCCGCCCAACCTGCCGCCCTTTATGCTCACCATTGCGCTTTACATGTTCGGCTGCGCGCTTTCGGAGCTGTTCGGGCTCCGGGCGCCGACCTCGGATCTGACCTTCACCTTCGCGCTGGGCCTGTGCACCTTTATCCTTTTGAACCTCTACGGCATCAAAAAGAACGGCGTGCTGGGCCGCCTGAAGAACATGGGCGGCCCCGTTTGGTATATGCGCCCGATCATGATCCCCTTAAAGGCCGTGAGCGATATTTCGATCCCCATCTCCCTTGCCTGCCGTCTGTTCGGCAACATGCTGGGCGGCATGCTGGTAATGGACCTGCTCAAGGGCGTGCTCGGCGGCTACGGCAGCGGCTTACCGGCCGTGGCGGGACTCTGGTTCAACCTGATCCACCCCGGCATACAGATCTACATCTTCGTAATGCTGTCGCTTACGTTCATCGACGAGGCGATGGAGTTGGAAGAACCTGAAAAAAAGAAAAAAGATAAAAGAAAAAAGATAAAAGAAGCAACTTAAGGAGGATATATTATGAATTTTATCGCAGCAGCTATCATTATGTGCGCGGCCGCGCTGGGCGTGGGCTTCGGCATGTGCTTTGCCACCTCGAAGGCGGTGGACGCCGCCGCCCGTCAGCCCGAAGCGGCAAGCAAGATCCAGACCATCCTTCTGCTGGGCTGCGCCCTGGCGGAATCCACGGCGATCTACGCCTTCGTTATCGCCATCATCATGGCAACGAAGTAAGAAACAACGCAAATAACGAAAGAAGGAGTGAGATTGATGGGAGATCTGCTTTCCAAAGGGATGCTTTGGGACCTCGTCATCAATATCATAAATATACTGATCCTGTTCTTCGTTACCAAAACGCTGCTGTATAAGCCCGTAAAAAAGGTGCTGGAGCAGCGCAAGGCGGCGCAGGCGAAGCTGCTGGAAGAAGCCGAGCAGCAAAAGACCCACGCCATGGAGAAAAAGGAACAGTACGACGCGCTGATGGCCGACAGCGCCGCCATCCGCCTTACCACCATGCGGGAGGCGGAAACGCAGGCAAAGGAAAAAGCGGAGGAGATCCTTTCCGAAGCCCGCGCCGAGGCGGCCGCGATCACCGAGACCACCCGCGCCAAAGCCGAAGCGGAACGCGAAAAGATGCTTTCGGACGCCCGCGACCAGCTGGGCGCCATCGCCGTGGAGCTCTCGGGCAAGATCCTGGGCAGAGAAGTGACGGACGAAGACAACCGCCGCATCATCGACAGCTTCTTCGGCGCGTAAGGTGACCGCCATGAGAACGTGTGTGATCACAGCGGCCTCCAACATGTCGGACGAGACCTACGGCGCGCTGTGCGAAAAAGCCCGCAAAAAATTCGGGGAAGATATTGTATTTCAGCGGATCACGGACGACGGCGTGGTCGGCGGTTTCGTTATGGAGCTGGACGGCACGGTGTACGACCTCAGCATCCGCACGCAGCTGGAGCTGATGAAACAGAAAATGGTATACGAGGAGGGGCAGGAATGAACGAATCCATCAGCGCCTTTCTCAAAAAACGGCTGGACGAATACACGTTTCAGCCGGTCACTTATAAAAAGGGCGTCGTTGCGCGTTCCGCGGACGGCGTTGTGGCCGTGGAAGGGCTGCCCGAACGCCGCTACGGCGAGCTGCTGGAATTTGAAGACGGCGTGTTCGGCATGGCGCTGGACCTGCAGGAAAACAGCGTAGGCGCGGTGCTCTTCGATACCGCGGAATCCGTGCGCGCGGGTACCTCCGTACACGGCACGGGCGCCGTACTGGAAGTGCCGGTGGGCGAAAACCTGATCGGCCGTGTGATCGACGCCATCGGCCGTCCGCTGGACGGCAAACCGCTGGTCCCCGCGGCATATTATCCGGTGGAGCGCCCCGCGCCCGCCATCATCGACCGCCGCCCGGTGGATACCCCGCTGGAGACGGGCATATTGGCCATAGACAGCATGATCCCCATCGGCCGCGGGCAGCGCGAGCTGATCATCGGGGACCGGCAGACCGGCAAAACCACGATCGCGCTGGATGCGATCATCAACCAGAAAAACACGGGCGTTCTCTGTATTTACTGCGCCATCGGCCAGAAGGCCAGCACCGTGGCCGGCGTGATCGAAACGCTGACGAAGGCGGACGCCCTGAAATATACCACCGTGGTAAACGCGGGCGCTTCGGACAGCCCCGCCATGCAGTATCTGGCGCCCTACGCGGCGGCCAGCATCGCGGAATATTTTGCCGAGCGCGGCAGAGACGTGCTCGTAGTGTACGACGATCTCTCGAAGCACGCCGTGGCTTACCGCATGATGAGTCTGCTGCTTCTGCGCCCGCCGGGACGCGAAGCCTACCCCGGCGATATCTTCTATCTGCATTCGCGTCTGTTGGAGCGCAGCGCGTGCCTTTCCAAAAAGAAGGGCGGCGGCAGCATTACGGCGCTGCCCGTTGTGGAGACCATGGCGGGCAATATTTCCGCCTATATCCCCACCAACGTGATCTCGATCACGGACGGCCAGATCTTTCTGGAGAGCGGCCTGTTCCTTTCGGGCGTGCGCCCCGCGGTCAACACCGGTCTTTCCGTATCCCGTGTGGGCCGGGCCGCGCAGCACCCCGCCATGAAGGCCTATTCCGGCACGCTCAGGATCGATCTTTCCCAATACCGCGAAGCCGAGATCTTTACGCGCTTCGGCAGCGATCCCGATCCCGTCACCGCGCGCCTGCTCAAACGCGGCGCGACCCTGATCAACCTGCTGAAGCAGGATAAGAGCGCGCCCTATTCCCTGTTCGACGAGGTCTGCCTGCTGCTGGCCTACCGCGAGAACCTGTTTATCGACCTGCCCGCCGCGGCGTTCAAGACCGAGATCCCGCGGTTTCTGGGCTTTATGCGGCGCGCCTGCCCCGATATCATGAAAGAGATCAACCGCACGGGCAAGGCCACGGACGAAGACCATAACGACATTGTCGGCGCCATGGCCGCCTACGAACCGGGGGCCTGATATGAGCGGCACGTATAACGATATCAAGCTTCGCTTGCAGAGCGTGACCCAGACCCGGCAGATGACCAACGCCATGCATCTGCTGAGTGCCGCGCGGCTGAAAAAGACCATGCAGAGCATGGATTATACGCTGGATTACAACGATTCCCTGCGCCGCCTGATGACGGATATCTTAGCCGAGGCGGAGGATAACAAGCTGCACAATATCTATCTGGAGCGCTCCCCCAAGGGCACGGCGCTGTATCTGTGCGTGATGGGCGACAAAGGCCTGTGCGGCGGCTACAACGGCGACGTGGCCGAGCTGACGCTGCGCAAGCTCTCTGAAAACCCCGCGGCGGCGGTATGCTGCTTCGGCCGGATCGGCTACGGTTTTCTGCGCCGCAAGGGCATCACGCCCCTGCGCGTGTTTCCGGGCGCCTCCATGCACCCGGAATTTTCGCTGGCCTCCGATATCTCGTGGGATCTTTTGCAGAAATACCTGACGGACGAGTATAACGAGGTATTCGTGATCTACACGCCCTTTTCGCGCAAGGGCAAGCTGAAGCCCGTATGCGCCCGCCTGCTGCCGCTGATGAGCAGCGACTTTTCGGATCTGGGCGAGGACGCGCCCGGCGATATGATCTACGCGCCCGATCCCACCACCGTGTTCGAGCACATCGTGCCGCTGTACTGCGCCGCGCTGCTGTATAATATGCTGGTGCAGGCAAGCGCCAGCGAAAACAGCGCCCGCATGGAGGCCATGCAGAGCGCCTGCGACAACGCGGACGCCATGATCGATTCCCTTTCCACCGAGATGAACGCCGTGCGCCAGCTTACGATCACCAACGAGATCACCGAGATCGCCGCGGCGGCGGAGGCACGAAAGAAAAATGGCTGACAACCGTCAGATGTTCGCTATCTGATTCACGATTCATGATTTATGATGAATGATTAAGGTGGCGGCTGAAGCCGCATTAAAACAGCAATATTCGCTGCTCATATATATAATCGGGTATGGTGCCGAGGCTTCGCCGCCGCCGGTGGAAGACTCCCCCACAGTGTGGGGGAGATGTTGGCAAAGCCAACAGAGGGGGACGGCTCCGTCAGAGATGAAGGCGAAACGCAGGCTGG
>JAEEGL011497646.1_pt1 | contig 10503 bp, 8 predicted proteins | sample 9134231 | NCBI WGS metagenome assembly JAEEGL01 (sample SAMN16246548, study PRJNA631951) | gut metagenome | biome: gut microbiome; feature: rumen; material: fiber-attached | host: Bos | place: Iran: Karaj | collected 2018-10 | reverse complement strand
GCCATCATGGCCGTGCCGGCGCACGACAGCCGCGACTACGCCTTCGCGAAGAAGTTCAATCTTCCCATCGTCCCGCTCATCGAGGGCTGCGACGTCTCCGAAGAGTCCTTCGACGCCAAGGAAGGCATAATGTGCAATTCCGGATTCCTCAACGGAATGACCGTTGCCCAGGCCATCGAGGCCGCCAAGGATTACGTGGAAGCCCACGGACTCGGCCGCCGCAGGACCAACTACCGCCTGCGCGACGCCATCTTCAGCCGCCAGCGCTACTGGGGCGAGCCGTTCCCCATCTATTACAAGGACGGCATTCCCTGTCCCGTGGACGAGGCCGACCTCCCGCTCGTGCTGCCAGAGATAGATTCGTACAAGCCCACCGGAGAGGCCCCTCTCGCTCGTGCGAAGGACTGGACCTACAAGGGATATCCGCTCGAGACGTCCACGATGCCGGGATTCGCAGGCTCCAGCGCCTACTATCTCCGCTACATGGATCCCCACAACGACAAAGCCCTTGTGGACAGGGCCGTGAACGAGTACTGGCGCTCCGTCGACCTCTATGTAGGCGGCACCGAGCACGCCACCGGCCACCTCATCTATTCCAGGTTCTGGAACAAGTTCCTCTACGACCTCGGCTATGTCTGCGAGGACGAACCGTTCCGCAAGCTCGTGAACCAGGGCATGATCCAGGGACGTTCCAACTTCGTCTACCGCATAGTCGGGACCAACAAGTTCGTCTCCCTCGGCCTCAAGGACAACTACGAGACCACCGAGATCCACGTGGACGTGAACATAGTCCATAACGACAGGCTCGACCTCGAGGCCTTCAGGGCCTGGCGCCCCGACTTCGCCGACGCCGAGTTCATCCTGGAGGACGGCGAATACGTCTGCGGCTGGGCCATCGAGAAGATGAGCAAGAGCATGTACAACGTGGTCAACCCCGACCTCGTGTGCGATACCTACGGCGCCGACACCCTGCGTCTCTATGAGATGTTCCTCGGCCCCGTGGAGCAGAGCAAGCCCTGGGACACCAAGGGAATCGACGGCGTGAACCGCTTCCTCAAGAAGTTCTGGCGCCTCTTCCACGACCGTGACAACTGGCTCGTGACGGACGAAAAGGCCACTCCGGCCGAACTCAAGGTGCTCCACAAGCTCATCGGCAAGGTGCAGGAGGACGTGGAGAACTTCTCCTACAACACCAGCATCTCCGCATTCATGATTGCGGTGGGCGAGCTTGCGCAGATGAAGTGCAGCAAGCGCGAGATCCTCGAGCCCATGGTCATTATGCTCAGCCCGTTCGCCCCTCATATCACCGAGGAGCTCTACCACCAGCTCGGCCACGACTCAAGCGTGACCACGGCTTCGTTCCCCGAATTCATCCCCGCGCTTGCCGCCGAGGACAACGTCACCTATCCGGTGCAGTTCAACGGCAAGATGCGCTTCACCATCGACCTTCCGAAGAGCGCGACCCCGGCGGAAGTCGAGGCGGCGGTGCGTGCAAGCAGCCAGACCGAAAAGTACGTGACCGGGCTTACTATAGTCAAGGTCATCGTCGTTCCCGGCAGGATAGTCAACATAGTAGTGAGGTAGGCGATGGACGGAAAGAAGATCCGCAGGGGCATAGCCGATTACCTGATACTCACCTTGGCCTGCTTCATTTTCGCATTCGCCTGGGAAGGCTTCATGATTCCCAACGGAATGTCCGCGGGAGGCATGATGGGTCTCTGCACGGTGATCCAGTATGCCACCGGCGGCGTCATCCAGGCGCAGTATTCCTATTTCGTGATCAACGCCCTCCTGATCATAGTGGCGGTCATCGCCATGGGCATAGGCTTCGGTTTCAAGACGATATACTGCATCGTGATGTCGTCCCTGGCCATGCAATTGCTGGAGAGCTGGCCTGCCCTGGCCAGCGTGGAAGGCAATTTCTTCTATGTCCCGGAGAGGGTGCTCATACCCATCATCGCCGGTGTGCTGGAGGCGCTCGGCATCGGGCTTGTGCTGCGCTACGGAGGCAGCACGGGAGGCACGGACATCATTGCGCTGATGGTCAACCGCTACTGGCCCGTGTCGCTCAGCAAGGCGTTCATGGTGTCCGACCTGCTGGTCGTCACCCTGCTGCTCCTGCTGCCCGACAAGCATTTCTCCGACATGGTCTACGGTATCGTGGAGATCGTCATCTTCTCGCTGATGATAGACTTCGTGGTCGGAGGCCGCAAGGAATCCTACCAGCTTCTGGTGTTCTCATCCAGGTACGAGGCCATCGCGGACCATATCGTCGACAATATGGACAGGGGAGTGACCGTGCTGCAGGCCACCGGCTGGTACACCAAGGCAGGCAAGAACGTCCTGCTCATCATCATAGGCAAGAAAGAGCTGCCTTCCCTCACGAAGGTCATCAAGGAAGTGGACCCCAAGGCCTTCATGTCCGTTTCGCCCACCAGCAATGTGTACGGTGAAGGCTTCGAGGAGATAAAGGCGGGCATCTCGAAACCCGGAAAGAAGAAACAGTCAGCAAATGAATAAAAGCGTATTCACTTTCATCAAGGAGTATGCCCTGATCACTCTCGGCATCCTTTGCTTCGTCGTCGGCTGGACCGTGTTCCTGCTGCCGAACAACCTCATCGGCGGCGGCGTGACCGGTATCGCCTCCATCATCCAGTATGCGACCGGCGGCGTGATCAAGGCCGGATGGTCCTATTTCGTGGTGAACCTGCTTCTCCTGGTGGCGGCCCTCTTCACCCTCGGCAAGTCCTTCGGCGGCAAGACCGTGTACGCCATCTTCGTGGCATCCGCGGGGCTCAACATTTTCCAGGGCCTGATTCCGGCCGACATCGTTCAGACCCTTGCCATAGACAACGGCAAGCTGATGAGTACGATAATGGGCGGCATCCTGGTCGGCGTGGGCATAGGAATGACGATGTCCCAGGGCGGAAGCACCGGCGGCACGGACATCATTGCGCTGATCGTGAACAAATACCGCAATGTTTCGCCCGGGCGCATGATCCTCATCACCGATGCGGTCATCATCCTGTCCTCGCTGCTGGTCCCTTCATACACGGCGGCGGGAGAACTCATGCCCTGGACCGAGAAGGTCACCACGGTTGTCTACGGTTTCATCCTCATAGTGATCGTGAGTACGGTGCTCGACCTCTATCTGGCAGGTTCCAAGCAGTCCGTGCAGCTTTTCATCCTTTCGTCCAAGTATGAGGAGATCGCCGACATGATCACCCATAACCTCCACCGCGGAGTGACCGTCCTTGACGGCAAGGGCTGGTACACGAGGCAGAATACGGAAGTCCTGATGGTGCTCACCCGCAAGTCCGACCTGAATTTCCTTCTCCGCACGGTGAAGGGCATAGACCCCAACGCTTTCCTGTCCGTCACCTCGGTCACGGGCGTTTACGGCAAGGGCTTCGAGTCAATAAAGGCCAAAAAGTAGTTACATTTTTCACAAAAATAAAACAGACCCCCTTCGTGACCACTTTCGTGAAGGGGGTTCTTCGTACATTGCGGCAGCATAACTTGCTGCAATGAGAAAACTGACCTTTAGTTTCCAGCTCCGGCTTGCTTCGTCGATGATACTGGTGTCGTCACTGCTGTCGACCTGCCTGCTGTACGGGTTCCGGCCGGATCCCGCCCGCATCGTCGTCTGCCTTGTTACGGCGGTATGTTCCATTTCCCTGTTCCCGATCCCGGACGGCAGGGAAGTGCTGCCCCTATGGAACAGCGCGGTGCTCCTTTCGCTGTTTGCGCTGGGCCTGTTCTGCGGCATCCCGGCAGATATCTCCATCGCGGCTATCATCGCCTATTCCCTTCTCGTTACGGTGCATCTGGCGAGGCTGCATATAAAGGAGCACCATGGCCGCCTGAGCTTCGGCAGTGCCGCGTGGACCGGTGTGATGAACTATTCCCGGCTGATGTGCATGTGTGTTCTCTCCGCACTTCTCTGCCTCTGTCCCGTGCTGGCTCCTTTCGGGTGGCCACTCTGGTTCGAGGTCGCGCTGCTGGCCGGATTCTATGCTTTCATGCACGTGCGGGCATACTATGGTAGGACCTTCCTGCTGACGGAAAAGCAGGCGGTGGAGATACGCCGGCCGTATCCTGTGGTATCTGCCTCTGGAAAAACCGGTGGACAGGGCGAGGCGGCGGCTCTCCGCGCCATTTATGCGAGAGCCGTGGCCGCCTTTGAAAGCAGGCGGCCGTATCTGGATCCCGATTTCTCCCAGGACTCCTTCGCCGGCAGCCTCGGAGTGGAGCGGAACAGCCTGTCGCAGGCGGTGGGCGCCTGTTCCGGCAAGACTTTCCCGCAATTCGTCAATGCGTACCGGGTCGGCTATGCGGAGACGCTGATCAGGGAAGATCCGAAAGCGAGGATAAGGGATGTGGCGGCCAGGTCTGGCTACCACAATCCCGTGACGTTCGCGCTGGCGTTCAAGTCCATACACGGCGTCAATCCGGGTGAATATGCAAAGGGGGTCAGTGCCCGGGCCCTTCACTCACGCCCTTCCAGGAAGCAGGGACCGGAGCGATGATGTCCATCTCCGTCTTCTTGACGGGATGGATGAATGTCACCTCGTGGGCGTGCAGGCAGATGCCTCCGTCCGGATTGGAGCGGGGTGCCCCGTATTTGAGGTCGCCCTTGATCACGCAGCCCATATGGCTCAGCTGGCAGCGGATCTGGTGATGCCGGCCGGTGAGCAGTTCCACCTCCACGAGATGGTAGCGGTCCGTGCTGCGGAGGTACCTGTAGTTCAATTTCGCGAGCTTGGCTTCCTTGTAGCGAGCGGGCTTGGGTTCCGCCCCTTCAGCCACGATATAGGATTTATTCTGCTTCTCGTTGCGGTTGATCCAGCCTTCCAGGTGCCCTTCGTCCGTCTTCGGACGGCTGCAGCAGAGCGCCCAGTATTTCTTGTGGACCCCGCCGTCCCGGAACATCTCCGCCATGCGTTCCAGCGCCTTTCCGGTCTTGGCGAGGATGCAGATGCCGCTGACGGGGCGGTCGAGCCTGTGGGGGATGCCCATGAAGACCTTCCCCGGCTTGCCGTCGCGCTCCGCGATGTAGGCCTTCATCAGCTCCGCAAGGCATTCGTCGCCGGTCTTGTCACCCTGGGTGATCTCCCCGACCTTCTTGTTCACTATGAGGAGGTGGTTGTCTTCGTAGAGTATGCGGGACTGTATGTCCGCGCATTCCTCCGCCGTCAGCTGTCTGTATTCCATACGCCAAAGGTAGTCATTTTCCGCTCACGATGTCATCCGTCTTGACAAAATGTCACAAATATCCCGGTGGCAAAGGATTTGATGTATCCATTGCCGTCCGCAACGGTGCGGACAGATAGTTGAACAACAAACAAAACACAATAACAATGGGAAAAATCATAGGAATAGACCTCGGTACCACAAACTCCTGTGTGGCCGTGATGGAAGGCAACCAGCCTACCGTCATCATCAACGATGAAGGTGCACGTACCACTCCGTCCGTAGTGGCATTCACGGACAACGGCGAGCGCAAGGTCGGATCCCCGGCCAAGCGCCAGGCTATCACCAACCCCCACAAGACCGTATTCTCCATCAAGAGGTTCATGGGCGAGACTTACGACCAGGTAGGCCAGGAAGTCGCCCGCGTGCCTTACAAGGTGGTCCGCGGCGACAACAACACCCCGCGCGTGGACATCGACGGAAGGCTCTACTCTCCCCAGGAGATCTCCGCAGCCATTCTCCAGAAGATGAAGAAGACCGCTGAGGACTATCTCCGCCAGGAGGTCACCGAAGCCGTCATCACCGTTCCTGCATACTTCTCCGACAGCCAGCGCCAGGCGACCAAGGAAGCCGGCAAGATCGCTGGACTGGACGTGAAGCGTATCATCAACGAGCCTACCGCAGCGGCACTCGCATACGGTCTGGACAAGAAGAACAAGAATATGAAGGTCGCCGTCTATGACCTTGGCGGTGGTACTTTCGATATCTCCATCCTCGAACTCGGCGACGGTGTCTTCGAGGTGCTCTCCACCAACGGTGACACCCACCTCGGCGGCGACGACTTCGACCAGAAGATCATCGACTGGCTCGCATCCGAGTTCGCATCCGAGAACGGCGGAATGGACCTCAAGAAGGATCCAATGGCACTCCAGCGCCTCAAGGAGGCAGCCGAGAAGGCCAAGATCGAACTTTCCAACGCGGCTACGGCGGAGATCAACCTCCCGTACATCACCGCGGTCGACGGCATGCCCAAGCATCTTGTCAAGACCCTCTCCAGGGCCAAGTTCGAGGCTCTCTGCGACGATCTCTTCCAGCGCAGCATCGACCCTTGCCGCAAGGCACTCGCAGATGCCCACCTCAGCGCATCGCAGGTGGATGAGGTCCTCCTCGTGGGCGGTTCCACCCGTATCCCGAAGGTCCAGGAACTCGTGAAGAATTTCTTCGGCAAGGAGCCCAACAAGAGCGTCAACCCCGATGAGGTCGTCGCAATCGGCGCATCCATCCAGGGCGGCGTGCTCGCAGGCGACGTGAAGGATGTCCTCCTCCTCGACGTTACCCCGCTCAGCCTCGGTATCGAGACTCTCGGCGGAGTGATGACCAAGCTCGTGGAATCCAACACCACCATCCCTGTGCACAAGGACCAGATCTTCTCCACGGCATCCGACAACCAGCCTTCAGTGGAAATCCGTGTCCTCCAGGGCGAGCGCCCGATGGCCAAGGACAACAAGCAGATAGGCATCTTCCATCTCGACGGCATCGCTCCCGCACCGCGCGGAATACCTCAGATCGAGGTCAGCTTCGACATCGATGCCAACGGTATCCTCAACGTCAGCGCGAAGGACAAGAGCACCGGCAAGGAGCAGAAGATCCGCATCGAGGCATCCAGCGGACTCAGCGACGCTGAGATCCAGAGGATGAAGGACGAGGCCAAGGCCAACGAAGAGGCCGACAAGGCCGAGAAGGAGCGCGTGGACAAGATCAACGGCGCCGATGCAATGGTCTTCCAGACCGAGAAGAACCTCAAGGACTACGGCGACAAGATCCCTGCGGACAAGAAGTCTGCCATCGAGAATGCCTGCAACTCCCTCAAGGAGGCCGTCAAGAACCAGAACATCGCCGATATCGACAGGTACAACTCCGAACTCGAAGCCGCTTGGCACGCCGCTTCAGAGGACATGGCAAAGGCTGCCCAGGGTGGCCAGCAGGGCCCTCAGGGCGGAGCGGGATTCAATCCTGACGGTGGATTCGGCGGCCAGCAGGGCCCTCAGGGCGGTGACCAGCCGGACGAGCAGTAATCATTGACGGGAAGGCGTCCAGCCTCCCAAAATATAAGAAGGGGTGCGGTAGTTCTTTATGAGCTCCGCATCCTTTTTTCTGTCCAGCTGCCTGGAATAGGGATGGCGCGCGGAAACGTCCACGGGCTCTCCGCTGTCCAGGTCGCGGGTATCGAGCTCCAGCATCACGGCGGTGGGCTCTCCAATGGAGCTCCAGCCTGCCGGCAGGAGGTTGCGGACCTTGCAGTCGATCATCACCAGCTCCGCGTCCGGATAGCTGCTCCCGTGATTGGTCTGCGTCCTGCCGTAATCTATCGGCTTGTCCCCGGTGCTCTCGAAGGTGCATTCCACGAAGACGTCGCCGTGTGCGGGCTTGAAATTCCTGACCCAGGTGAACGGCCCTCCGGAATTGTGCAGGTAGCAGTGCAGAAGGTACACGCTTCCCCTTCCGAGGATGGCATCGTAGCCGCCGTCTATCTCGCAGTCTTCCAAGTAGATGGTTCCGTTGGCCTGCAGCGCGTCCCCGTCGCCGATGATGCGCACGTCGTACAGCGCCACGCGGTCCCCGTTGAGGAGCAGACCCTCTGCCTGGCCCTTGAGGTCGGTGGCTATGGTGATGTCTTCGATGATCACGTCGTCGCAGTGGTCGAGCGCGAATGCGGCGCGCCTGTACGGGAACGCCCCTTCCTTCTCGTTGTTCTTCACGGTCATTGGATGCGGGTTGAAGACTTCGTTGTTGGGATAGTGCACTTTCGTGACGTCCTTCCCGCCGCCCCTGATGCGCAGGTTGTGCTTGCAGCGGGCATACACGAGTTCCTCATAGTCGCCCGGCGCTATGGTGACCGTGGTGAGCTCAGGGCAGGCGTCCGGGATGGCGTCGAGCGCGCCCTGCACGGTGCAGAAGTCGCCCTTGCCGGAAGCGTCCACCAGCAGCTCGCGCGGATTCGCCGGGCCTTCGGACTTGGTAGTGAAGGTCCAGGGCCTGATCTTCCGGCCGAATACGGAATCGTCTATGGTAACCTTGTAGCGGTGCCCGTATTCCAGCATGTTGTTGTGCGGATAGATGGTGGCCGTGTTGCCGTGCACGATGACCGGATGGAAGCGGAATCCGTCCGTGAAGCCGCCGATGATGGTCAGCTGCATGTCCCTCGGGGTGGGCTCCGCCGTGCCGGACGGGGTCCCCGGCAGGGTGTTCCTGTTGGTCGGGATGAAGGTCCTGGGGGAGTAGTCGTACGGTACCTTTGTGTAGTCTATGTCCGGCGGGTAGCTGCGCGGCTCCGTGAGGCCTGCGGGCAGGCTCATGTCCAGCGAATCGATGCATTCGCCCGTGCCGAGGTCGAAGATGCGTATCATGCCTTCGCTGCCGGGCGTGGGTTCCTCGTTGAAAGTGAGGATGATATGGGTGTCTATGCACACGTCGCGCGCTCCGGGGGAGGGGGCGCATATTACGGACGGAGTGCAGCCGGCGAGTACCGGCAGCAGCGCCAGGATGGACTTTTTCATATTACATTCTGTATTCCGACATGTCCTCGCCCCTCGCTTCGCCTTCGCGTATGCTGGTCGATGAGATGTCGACTGTGGGTGCATCGATGATCTGTATCCTGTAAGGGGCCTTCATCTCCTTGTACAGGCCTTCCCGTATCTTTTCGGTATCGTAGCCGCTCCGGGGATAGACGGCCACGCCGTATTCGCAGAGGATGCGCTCGTAGTCCCTCCAGCGGCGTATCGCGTCCAGGTTGTCCGCACCCATCACGAGGACGAACTCGTTGCCGGGCTCCCGCTCCCGCAGCGCGTCGAGCGTGCGTATGGTATAGCTGGGCTGCCCCATCCTGAGCTCGATGTCGTCCACCCATACGTGCAGTTCCGGATGACGGCGCACGGCGGCCACGGCATTTTCGAAGCGCTCCTGCGCGTTGTCCGCCTTGGACGCGTCCTTGAACGGATTCTGCGGGGAGATGACCAGATAGACCCAGTCGAACGAACTGTCGCGGGAAAGGTAGTCCATAATGGCCAGGTGGCCGATATGGAGCGGGTCGAAGGAGCCGGAATAGACCGCTACCCTCATTTTGCGAGGAATTCGTCGACTATGGCTTCGGCGGTCGCGAAAGTGTCCTCGAGCCTGTCGTTCAGGAGTTCCACGTCGAATTTGCCGCGGGCGTAGTCCAATTCCCAGGCGGCCTTGTCCAGGCGCTCGCGTATGGCCTCTTCGGTATCGGTTCCGCGGCCGCGCAGACGGGTCTCCAGCACCTCGATGCTCGGGGGGACGATGAGTACGGAAAGGGCGGACTCCCCGAAATATTTCTTCAGGTTGTATCCTCCCTTCACGTCCACGTCGAACACGATCACGTGGCCCTTTTCCCAGATGCGCTCCACTTCCGACTTGAGGGTGCCGTAGAAACGGTCTGCATAGACCTCCTCGTATTCCACGAACGCGTCCTGCGCTATGAGCTCGCGGAAGCGCTCGGCGGAAATGAAGTAATAGGCCTCGCCGTATTTCTCCGTGCCCCTAGGGGGCCTGGAGGTTGCGGATACCGAGAATTCGAACTCCGGATACAGTCCGATGAGATGATTCACCACCGTGCTCTTGCCGGCGCCGGAAGGTGCTGAGAATATGATTACTTTGCCTGTCATTCTTATGTGCTTGATAGACAAAAGTACGCAAATATTTTGTATCTTTGCGTGATTCAACGGAAAGTTAATTCAAACTCTTTATATCATGAAGGTATCTTTCAAAGATCTCGGCCTTGTGAACACCCGTGAGATGTTCGCCAAGGCAGTCAAGGGTGGATATGCCATCCCTGCATTCAACTTCAACAACATGGAGCAGCTCCAGGCCATCATCCAGGCCAGCGCAGAGACCAAGTCTCCCGTCATCCTCCAGGTTTCCAAGGGCGCACGCAACTACGCCAACCAGACCCTCCTCCGCTACATGGCACAGGGTGCCGTGGAGTATGCCAAGGAACTCGGTTGGAAGAAGCCCCAGATCGTCCTTCACCTCGACCACGGTGACAGCTACGAACTCTGCAAGAGCTGCGTCGATTTCGGTTTCTCCAGCGTCATGATCGACGGCTCCGCACTTCCTTACGACGAGAACGTCAAGCTCAGCCGCAAGGTCGTCAATTACGCCCACAAGTACGATGTGACCGTAGAGGCCGAACTCGGTGTCCTCGCAGGCGTCGAGGATGAAGTTGCTTCCGAGGTCTCCCACTATACCAAGCCCGAGGACGTGATCGACTTCGTCAAGAAGACCAAGTGC
>JAEEGL010701626.1_pt1 | contig 10503 bp, 4 predicted proteins | sample 9134231 | NCBI WGS metagenome assembly JAEEGL01 (sample SAMN16246548, study PRJNA631951) | gut metagenome | biome: gut microbiome; feature: rumen; material: fiber-attached | host: Bos | place: Iran: Karaj | collected 2018-10 | reverse complement strand
TATTTCTTCTTTTTTATTATCATAAGTTTCATTATCATCTTTATTCTTTTCTTCAAATATTTCTTCTTTTTTATTATTATCAATTTCATTATCATCTTTATTTATTTCATCAATTATTTCTTCTTTTTTATTATCATAAGTTTCATTATCATCTTTATTCTTTTCTTCAAATATTTCTTCTTTTTTATTATTATCAATTTCATTATCATCTTTATTCTTTTCTTCAATTATTTCTTCATATTTATTGTTTTCTTCATTTATTTCTTCTTGTTTAATTTCAATTTCTTCATTATTTTCTTTATTAATTTCTTCATTTATTTCTTTTTGTTTATTTTCATTTTCTTCATTATTTTCTTTAATTGTTTCTTCTTGTTTATTTTCAATTTCTTCATTATTTTCTTCATTTAAGTCTTCTTTTACTTCTTCATTTTTATTTTCAATTTCTTCATTATTTTCTTCTTTTATTTCTTCTTGTTTTATTTCAATTTCTTTATTAATATCTTCATTTATTTCTTCTTGTTTTATTTCAATTTCTTCATTATTTTCTTTATTTATTTCTTCATTTATTTCTTCTTGTTTATTTTCAATTTCTTCATTTTTTTCTTCTTTTACTTCTTCTTTTTTATTTTCAATTTCTTCATTTTTTTCTTCATTTATTTCTTCTTGTTTTATTTCAATTTCTTCATTATTTTCTTCATTTATTTCTTCTTGTTTATTTTCATCTTTATTTTTTTCTTCATTTATTTCTTGATTTATTGATTTATGTATATTTTCTTCGTTAATTTCTTCTTGTTTATTTTCTTTATTTTTTCCTTCATTTATTTCTTCTTCTTTATTCTCAATTTCTTCATTATTTTCTTTATTTGCTTCTTCATTCATTATTTTTTGTTTTATTTCACTTTGAATATTATTGACTTGATTCATTTCTTCTTGTTTATTTTCATTTTCATTAATTTTATAATTATCTTTTTTGATTTCTTCGTTAATTACTTCATTGTTTTCTTCAAAGTTTTCATTATCATTTTGAAAATTTTCTTTATCTTGTTTATTTTCAATATTTTCAAAATTATAATCATTAATTATTTTATCTTCTTTTTCATTAATTTCTTTATTATTTTCAACAAATTCTTCTTCATATTCTTTTTCAATTATTTCATCATTATTAATTTTATTAATATCATCTGTTATTATATTATCATCTTTTTTAAATTCTTCATTAATTTCATTTTGTTTTTCATTACTATTTTCATTACTATTCTCATTATTATCTTCTTTAATTTGATTGATACTTGCTTTACTATTTTCAAAATCAACATTATTATTTTCTTCATTATTTTTACTTTCATTTTTATTATCTATATCAAAACTTATATTATTTTTTTTATCAATTTCCATTTTATCATCATTATTACTTTCATTATCTTCACTATTAATTTCATCTATTTCTTTTATTTCATAATCATGACTAATTTTTGATTTTTCACTATTAACATAGTTTTTTCCTTTTATTTCATCAGTAGAATTAATATTTGTTAATTCATTTTTTTCATTTTCATCTTTTTCTTTATTATTATTATTTTCAAAAATTTTATTTTTATCATAAACTTGAATATCAAATTTTCTTTCATTTATATTATTATTCATACCTTTATATTTATAATTTGAATAATCATTATCATTAATTACTTCTCTTTTAATTATTGTATGATGATTATTTTCTTTTTTGAATCTATTTTTTTTATGAGAAATAACAGTAAATCCTTCAGTGGTTTCTTCTTTATTATTATTATATCTATCAAACATTCTTTTTTCTTTTTTCTCCTTCCTTCCAGATTTTTCTTTATTATTATTATTATTTTTTTCTTCATTTTCACTAGATGATGTATTATCTTCATTATCTACTTCTTTAATTATACTAAACCCTTTTTTTTTTAAATTATTTTCTCTCATTTTTCTATTATATTCTTTTATTATTTTCTTCTTTTCCATTTTTTCTTGTAAAATCCTTTGTTCTCTCTTTTCTTTTTCTTTAGGTGTTAAATTATGATAATTAAAATTATTATTATTATAACTATAATTTAGATTATCATTACTATTATAACTAAATTGATATCTATTATTATTAAAATCTTTTCTATTATCTTTAATTGGTTCAAATCTATTATTATTATAAATATATTGATTATCTTTTCTAACTTCCATATATGGATTTTTTTTCCTATTTTTTTCTTCCTTCTTTCTATTAAATTCTTTAATTTTTTCTTTAACCATTCTTTCTCTAATTTTTCTTTTATCTTCTTCAGAAATGTTTAAAATTCTTTGTTGATTTTTTTGAGGTATAAAATAATCATTATTAATTCTACTTGGACTTCCTGAAAAAGCAGAGAGAGCTTTTTCACTTAAATGATTAGTTCTATATCCAGAATCAGAAGAAGAATCTAAATCACTTGAAGAAGGTAATAAAGAGAAACTTTTAGATATTTCATTTCTAGAATTAATATTCTCTACTGAATATGAATTTCGAGAATTTGATGATATAAAATTGTTTGATGGATTCAAATATTTTACCATTTCTTTTATTGATTTTTTTTCTGAAGGATTTAATGTGATTGTTGTTACTTTTAAATCTTTTTCTCTTGGTAATTTATTTAAAATTATTTTTTCATTTTGGAAGGAATGTTGTTTTGGAAGTGAAGACATTTAAATATTTAAATTATTCTTTTTTTTAACAAATTTATTTTCCGAAAATTAAATTTTTGGTTTAATATATTATTAAAAAAATTTTATTTATTTTAATTTTATAATATAAAATAATGATTTTTTTATTTTTTTTTCATTTGTTTGTTTATTAGATAAATAAATCAAAATATTCACTTTTTTCTTTTTCTAAAATATTAGGTATATGGGATAATGAATCTAATATTATTAATTTTTTTAATTCATCATTTATTCCAACATATAAAAGTACTTTTCTCATAAAGGAAATTCTATTTATTATATAATCATTTGATTTATTTTCCTTTATATAATTTGGAAAACTTATTTCTAAATTTTTGATTTTAATATCCTCTAAATATTTATTATATAAACAATTAAATAAAGATTTAAAAAAATTTATTTTAGTTTTATTTTTTCTAAAAATTTGAGTATAAGTAAAATTATATCTTGAATCTTCACTTTTTTCAAATAGTTTATCAATAAAATATAGAATAACTTCACTACAACAATTATCAAAATTTAACATTGAATTTAAATTTTCTCTTTTAATTAATGTTGAATTAATATAATAATTAGATATATAGTCTGACAAAATTTCTTTAAAATATTTTACTTGTTCTTCTGGATTTAATAAATTTAAATTATTCATAATTGCATCAATCATAGTTAATTTTAAATTTTTATTAATAAATTCGAAATCACTTAAATTACTAATAAACATTTTTTTAACAACTTCAACATTTTTACCAATTAAACATAAAAAATATAAATATACAGATTCATATTCATCATTAAATTGATTATAATAAACTTCTTTATTTTGTTCATTAATATAAAATTTATTAACTAAACTTTGAATAAAATTAGGATCATTATCAATAAGATTTGAAAAGATATCATTAATCTTTTTAATCTCATTTTCTTCTTTTTGTCTATTTTCTTCATTTAAAATATTTTCATAACCTTCAAATTTACATTTAGATGAAATAATTTTAAGATAAATACCTTTAGTATATTTTAACAATAAATAACTTTTAATAGGTTTTAAATTTTGTAAAATATTAATTAAATTATCCCAATCTTGTGACATAAATTTCATAGACAAAATACCAAAAATATCAAATTCACTAATTTTAAATTTAACTTTTTCATTTTGTTTAACATATAAAGAAATAATATTATTCTCAATAATTTGACAATAATTAACTCTATAAAAACCCTTCAAATCACTATTAATAATAATATAATCATTCCCATTTTCAATATCTTCAAATTTCAAATTTAAATCACTTAATTTAATATAAAATTCTTTACTTTCCATTAACATAATTTTCTCAAAATTCCTACATTTAATAAACAAAGGAATTTTCCATAATGAATTACTTTTATTATGAGCAGTTTGTTTAATAATTATATTTTCTTTATTAAACTCAACAGATAAAATTGGATGAGATGAAAAATTAACCCATTCATTCATTAAAGTCAAAATATCTTTTTGAGTAACATCATTAAAGCATTTCCATAAAATTTCAGTAGTAGTATTTTTAAATTTATTTTGTAACATATATTTCCTAATACTTTCTTTAAATAAATCTTCTCCTAAATAATAATAAAGCATTCTAATAACAGAAGCACCTTTCGCATAAGAAATAACATCAAAAATATCTTCAATTTCTCTTGCAGAGGGAACATGAACTTTAATAGGATGAGTACTTATTCTTTCATCAGCAGTTATTGCACTTTCATATATTAATTCTATAAAATTATCCCAATATTTCATTTTTTCATCTTCAAAAGAATTTAAACATAAATACTCAAAAATTCTTGCAAAACCTTCATTTAACCATATATCATCCCACCATTCCATTGTTACTAAATTACCAAACCACATATGTGATAATTCATGACAACATGTTCTTGATATTAATTTTTTCTCAAATATACTTTGAAAATGACCATATAATAATGCATAATTTAAAAATACTATACAACCTAAATTTTCTACTGCACGAAATGCCATTTCTGGAATTGGAACTAAATCTATTTTATCATAGTAATATTGAATATTGAAAAAATTATGATAAAATTTAATACCATTTTGTATCATATTCATTCCCAATGCACCATCATGATGATTTTTTAATGGGGTAAAAACTCTTATTTTAATATTGTTTTCATTTACTGTTTCAATCATATCGTAATTTCCTATTACAAAAGTAAATAAATATATTGACATTAATGGTGAGTCTTTATATGAAAATAAGTATTTTGTATCATTTTCTATTAATTGAACATTATATAATGTACCATTTGTTACACATTTTAATTTTGGATAATTATCCATGTAAAATTTATCTAATATTAAATTAAAGGAAAATATTGATTTGTAACATGGTTCATCAAAACATGGGAATATTAATCTTATGTAATTTGGTTCTGATACTACTGATAATACTAAAGATGATAAAAATGGATTATTTATTAAATTTTCTTTTGGACAATTTTTTACTTTTTTATCCCATAATTCTTTTAATTTAGTTATTTTTAAACATTGAATTTCTGGGTCATTAAAATTTACTGATAAACCAGTTTGATTTAACATTTTAATTTCACTTTCAATTGTAAATTTTATTTTTAATATATCATCTATAATTACATTTTCTAAAGGAAAATATATACATTCTTCAATATCATCTTTTTGATTTGGTAAAGATTCTAAATAACTATTTGATAATGTTACCCAATCATCCATTATTTTATCAAATTTTAAAACTGTGATTAATTGTATTTTATATTCAGATGGTAATGCATTTATTATTAAATATTTTGGATTATTTTTTAAAGAAATTAATGATATTTCACCATTTATTATATATTTTAAATTTATAACATCGAAATAAAATGTTATATTATATTTTTCGGGATTAAAATCTTTAGGAATTCTAGCATTTATATTCTCAAATTCATCTACAAATTCTTCATCATCATCCATTATTTTATAATATATAATATTTTAATATATTTTGTTTAAATAAAAAATTAATTTATTATTTATTTTGTTTTTTCTTATAAATCGGTTTTAGTATTTTTTTCTTTATCCTTTGTTTCATCATTTTCATTTAATTCTCCTTTGAAAAATTGTTTAATAAAATTTTGAATATTTTCAGATTTAAATTCTTTCTTAAAAATATAATTCTTCTTTTTAGTATTATAATTCAAAATAATAATTGGTGTTTTTTTATCAATCAATTTAAAATCTTTTGTAATTGTTTCAGTAAAATGAGATTTATTATTATCACTCATATCAACTTTAATAAAGTATATTAAATCTAAATATTCATTTTTAATATCATTATCATTATATAATTCACGAACACTTTTATCAAAAATTTCAATTTCATTTTTACATTTTTCTTGATTTTCTTTACAATTTACAAATAAATAAACTGAAGATATTTGATATAAAGTTATTTTTAAATATTTATCTTTATCCATTATTTTGATATAATTTCTCCCTTCTTTAATAATAAAATTTTTTAAATTTTCTAAATTTAATTCTCCTTCAAATTTCTTTGTTGTATTTTCTATATTATTTAATAAAATAATATTTCCCTCTTCTCCATATAATTTAATTAATTCTTTTTCTTTGATTATATTTTTAATTAAAAATTCTTTATTAGAAGATTGTTTAAATATTTCAATATCAGATTCTTTATTACCTAAATATAAAAGAATAAACTCTGAATATTTTTTTGCATTTTCAATATCATTAATTGATTCAAAAGGATTTAAAATTAATTTATTTAAATCATTTAAATGATTTACAATTTCAAGTTCAGTTTTTTGATTTATTTCACATAAAAGAATACCTTTTTGAAAAATTAATAATGTTGGATAATGGGTAATTCTATATTTTTTTGTAAAATCAATAAATTCAGTATCATCTATTTTTGCAATAATATTATTTTTATTTTTTTCCTCATTATTATTATATAATTCTCCTATTTTAGAAAAAACTTTCTCAAACTCTATACAATGAATACATTTGACATAATAAAATTCAACTAATGCAATATTATAATTTTTTAATGTATTATCAAAATTATCTGGATTTAAAACATAAATATTTTTTTCTTTTATTAAATTTTTTTCACAAAATGAAATTGAAAGCAAAAATAAAAAACAAAAAATCAATTTTTTCATTTATAAATAAATATAATATAAAAATAAAAATTTAAAAAAAAAATAAATATTAGTTTCTAAATGTGAATAATATAAATATACAAACTTAAAATCTAAATATTTAAAATAAAATCTATCTACAAAAGTGAATAATAATATTTAATGTGAAGAATAATTATCTTTAATAATAAAAATTAATATATACACTCAATTCAAATCACCACTATAAATTTTAGGTGATAATAATTTATAATGAGAAATAAAATCTTCTAATGAAAGAAGCTTTTTTTTAAGAAATTCAATTTCTTTTCTTAAAGCTTCATTTTCTTTTAAAAGATTATTAAATTCTTCTTTTTTTTTCATTCTAAATTTTTTCGCACTAATTGCATTTCTTTTTCTTTGAATATTTTTTTCTTCTTCAGATTTTGCTAAAAATTTTTCTTTTCTTCTTCTATTTCTTTCTTTTTCTTTTGCACTATCATAAGGTCTTTTTGTTTTTTTTGATTTTTTTTCTTCGTATTTTTGTTTATTTATATCTTCAAATAATTCATTTTTTTCAAATAAAGCAATTGTTAAATCATCTTTTAAAATACTTCTATCACCAGTGCTTAAAAAATCACTTTCTTGAAATAATTCAATTGTTTTTTCTTCTTCAAATTTATATAAATTAGATTCCATTTATACAATTAAAATATATAATTAAAGATGTTTCATTATTTTATATTTAAATAATTTTATTATTCATTTTATTATTTTTAATTAAAAAAAAATTATAATAACTAATTTTTAAAAAAGGAGGTCATTATGAAATTATTTTCTTTAATTTTAATTATGATAGTTTCTTTTATAAAAACAGATGATTCAAATTGTTCATCATATAAAGATTGTTTTACTTGTTCAATATGTAATGATATATTATTAACTGAATGTGATTGTATTTGGTCAAATAATTCATGTGAAAAATTACCATCAAAGTTAATATATAATAAAGAATGGTGGAATAAATTTATTTTATGTACTGATAATTCTTCAAAAGAATTGCAAAATTTATATTGTGGAGAAGCATATAAAGAAAAAGAAAAATCAAAAAATGTAATAATAAAATATCCAAATGTTAATTCATATTATGGAAAACAATTTTTATATTGCAATTATGAAATTGTTTTAGATAAAAAGAAAAAAGATTATGTAACTTTAAAAATAAAAATGGGAAAATTATTAGGACATAATGCGCCTTTAGTTGGAATTTCATATGAATATGAAACAGAATTTATATATAATCATATTTATGATATTGGAACAATTCAATTTGACAATCTTAAAATATATAATGCTCAAATTATTAAAATACATTTATTTTCTATGATTAATTATACTTCAAATCCAATTACCATTAAATTTGATTATTCAAAAGGAATTAAAAATGTTTTAAAATTTGTAATTGTTATTATAAGTTTATTTGTGTCGATTGTTATAATTGCATTAGGACTCTATTGTTTTTTTAAGAATAGAAAATTAAATAAAAATAAAGAATTAATCAAATATAAAAAAATCAATGCTCTAATTACAAATCAATTTAAAACATATAAATTTGAAGAAAACAATAATAATAATCTAAAATGCTCTCACTGCAGGGAAGAAATAAAAAATACTGAAGAAGTCTCAAAAACTAATTGTAATCATATTTTTCATTGTATATGTCTGAAAGATTATTTACAAAAAAATGATTTGCAATGTCCTCATTGTAAATACAATTTTGAACAATTTTTTAATCATTTTGGAAATAATACAATAAAAGAAGAAAATTTGCCATTTTCATATAATAACAACAACAACAACTATAATGATAATAATAATAATGATAATAATGATAATAATTATAATAATAATGATAATGATGATAATGATAATAATAATAATAATTATAATAATAATGATAATAATAATAATGATAATAATAATATTGATAATAATAATAATGATAATATTATTAATGATAATAATTATTATTATAAAAATTATAATGAAGTGGAAAATACAAATCGTAAAAATGAAAAAAAAAATGAAATAATCGAAAATGTTAAAGAAAAATCAGTTATAAATAATGGAATGAATAATTTAAATAATGATATGGATAATTTTAATCTATTTTCAATAAGTAAACCAAACATTAATAATAATTATCAAAATCAAAATGATGATATATACAATCATAATTCAGTCCATATATCTTTTAATAACGACACTTTTCCTATTCCACATTTAAATAATCAAAATAATAATAAAGATGATAAAAATAATTTTCCTGTATAAATTTTATTTTTATTTTTTAAATATATTAAATAATATTTTATGTTTAATTAGATTTAATTTAATTAAAAATACCTAAATTTAAAATTAAATTAATTTTTGAGGAATCAATTCTAGAAATTTCGCCATTAATTCCAATAATATTATAATTTTCATTATAAATATTCTTATTTGAATATTTAACAATATAATTGAAAATTTTATCAATATCAACAACATCATTAATATAAGGAATTGATATAATATTATTTAAATAATTATTATCATAATAATATGATTCAATTAAAATATTTTTAATTTCATTTTGTAAATTATTTAAATCAATAATACCATTATTTTGTTTATTCATCATCTGAAAATAATCTTCAATAGCATTTGATAAATCATTATCCCAGGTTAATGGTTGTTTATTTCCATTTAATTTCCTTTCATTATTTATTTTATTTTCTAAATCTCTTATAATTAAATCCAAATCAATTCCTAATATTTGTGATGAGGAATAATTAATAAAAGATAATTTTTTTTGTGATATCCAGCTATTATCCTTAATAGATTTATTTAAATCTTTATTATTTTTTATTAAACTATCATATTCGTTTTTTATATTTTTTATTATATTATTAAATAAATTTACTATTTTTTTATTTATTTCTTCAAAACTATTTTCTTTCATTTTTTCAAATTCATTTAATTTTTTATTCAATTTCTCATTATTTATATTTTCTTTTTTTATTGATTTATTATCTTTGATAATATTATTCATATTTGAAATATAATCTTTTTTGCCAATCTTTTTAATTAAAGTTTCTAAATTATTATCACTTAAATTTATCTTTTTAATAAGATCTTTATTTAATTCATTTAATTTTTGATTAATAAAATTTTTTGATAAATTATCTAAATTTGTTTTAATATTATTAGTTATAATATCAATTTGTGAAAAATATTCTTCACGTAAATTTTGAATTTCAGTATAACATTCAAGAAATTTATTATTAATATTTTCTTTTTCTTCTATAATTTTTTTTTTTAAAGATTTATTAGATAAATTAATAAATGATTTTACTACTTTATTCTTATTTAATTCCTTTTCATTATTTAAATATTTCGAATTGATATTAATTAGTTCTTTTAATTTAGGTAAAATTTGAGTAAAAATTAAATCATCTAAATTTTCAATTTGATGAAATAAATGAGTATTTCCACATCCTGTATGATTACATATAAAAATTTCACAATCAGTACAATATGAATTTGCAATATTATCAGGATGTTTTGAACATTTAATTTTTT
>JAEEGL010599502.1_pt1 | contig 10503 bp, 12 predicted proteins | sample 9134231 | NCBI WGS metagenome assembly JAEEGL01 (sample SAMN16246548, study PRJNA631951) | gut metagenome | biome: gut microbiome; feature: rumen; material: fiber-attached | host: Bos | place: Iran: Karaj | collected 2018-10 | reverse complement strand
TTCCAACCCGCTCGGCCTTGCCGAATTCACCCTCTCGCGCAAGGATCCGGGCTATGTCGGCCGCGCGAAAGCGATCAAGACGCTTCCTAAGGCTGAAACAGACGAAGTACTGCGCGCAGCGGGCTTTTCAACGGAGGATTACGGCGTCGGAAGCTGCGTATATGCGGTCAAGCCCGGCGACGGCTCCGCGCGCGAACAGGCCGCGTCCTGCCAGAGAGTGCTCGGCGGCTGCGCCAATATCGCGGAAGAATATGCCACGCGCCGCTACCGCGCGAATCTGATGAACTGGGGCATGCTCCCGTTCACGTTTGACGGCGACAATTCGATTTTCGCCGTGGACGACTATGTCTATGTCCCCGGTATCCGCAAAGCCGTAGAGGACGGCGCAGGAGAGATCCCGGCCCGTGTCCTCGGAAAAGACGGCAAGGATCTGCCGATCACGCTGAAGCTGCATGCGCTTACACAGGAGGAGAAGGAGATCCTTCTGTCCGGCTGCCTGATCAACTACTACGGGAGAAGCTTATGAGGATCCTGGGCGTAGATTACGGCGACGCGCATACCGGCGTATCCGTCTCCGATCCGACTGGCTTTCTGGCGTCGCAGAGCTTTACGATCGACCTGCACAATATGCAGGCGGTCGCCGAGCGCGTACTCGAGACCGCGCGGGAAAACGACTGCGCGGAGATCGTTGTCGGCCATCCGGTCAATATGAACGGAACGATCGGGGAACGCGCCCAAAAATGCGAGATTTTTGCGCATCTTCTGGAGGAATCGGGCGAGTTCAGGATCGTATTGTGGGATGAACGGCTGACTTCTGTCGACGCCAACCGCATCCTGTCCGACGCCGGGAAGAAACGCAGGAAACAGAAGAAGCTGGTCGACGCCGTCGCCGCATCATTGATCCTGCAAAACTACCTGGATTTCCGCAGAAGAAACGATACTTGATAAACAAAAGGCTCCGATGATTCGGAGCCCTGTTTTTAGGGAGAGAAAACTATGCAGACCTTTACCGTTATCTGCGTCGGAAAACTGAAAGAAAAGGCCTTTTGCGAGCTTCAGGATGAATATACGAAACGGCTTTCCCGATTCTGCCGCTGCGAGATCGTGAATATCGAAGAGCAGCGTCTTCCCGCCGAACCTTCCAAAGCGCAGATCGAAGCGGCGCTTGCCCGCGAAGCGGAGGCGATCCGGGCAAAGATCCCGAAGGGATCGAAAACGATCGCGCTGTGCATAGAAGGGGAGATGCTTTCGAGCGAAGCGCTGTCTTCCCGGCTCGAAGCGCTTTCCATGCAGACAGACAAGCTGTGCTTCCTCATCGGCGGTTCCTGCGGTCTGGACGAAAGCCTGAAAAAAGAAGCCGATCTTCGGCTCTCTTTTTCCAGAATGACCTTCCCGCATCATCTGTTCCGCGTCATGCTTCTCGAGCAGCTCTACCGCGCCTGCACGATCCGCGCCGGGACCGGCTATCATAAATAATTTCTTAATAATTTCTTCTTGACTTCTTAGCAATATTCTATTATACTGATTATAGTAGGAATCTTGAAGAAGGTGATCAGGATGAAGAAGCCGGTTTTGCTCTTTCTTACATGTGTTTTTTCTGTTGCCCTGATCTGCGGATTGTTTCTTATCATCATTATGTCGAGTATGGCTAAAACCTCAAAAAAGCTTGTCTCCCCGGATTCCGACGCGTTCCCGGATGATTTTTCCATCCGGTATGAGGAATGGATCGACGCCGGTCGAAAGAATATCCTGGATACCAAAGAGGGATTCATTCAGAAGGATCTTGTTCTCGACGGAACGGCTGAAACGCCGTACCATCCCTCCGAAGAAGTTCTGCGCATGATCTGGGCCAAAGCAGTCAATTTCGGTTTTTTCTCGATAGATTCCGCCAAACTTCCGAAAAACGGGCGTATAGACAGCAAACAGTCCGTCAGCATGAGCACCGTCAGTTATATCACCATCACTATAGAGATGGACGGTCAGAAACGAACGCTGAGCGCAAACAGCTATACTTTTTATTTTCAGGATCGAAGCGAAGATGCAAGGCAGTTTTGTAATTTTTGCCGATTTATGAGTGATTTCTTTGAAAATACGGACGAATACCGCGCTCTTCCGAAAGCAAAAAGCGGCTATCAATAATGATTTCGCCGAAACAGACAAAAGCCGGAGGAAAACATATGAAAAATCCTCGTAAGATTCTGCTTATCTGTGCATTCGCCCTATGCGCTGTCATCCTGTTATTTGCGTTCGACATCATCTCTTTTCCATCTGCATATCCCGAAGACTTTGCGATCCGCTATGAAGCTTCAGTCGGCAGCGGACAGGCGACCATTCTGGACACGGAAGAAGGCTTTATCCAAAAAGATCTTGTTCTGGACGGGACCGCGACGGCTTCTTTTTCTCCGGATCCCGCGCTTCTCAGAGTGATCTGGAAGGAAGTACGCCGAATCAGGCTGACAAGCATAAAAGAATATGTTGAGGGCGCACAACGTGAGCCGAGTCAGCAGTACAGGATCACGCTCACGATGAACGGCAAAACGTATACGATCAACGGCCGCGATCCCGCGGGCTCCGCAAAGCGTGACGCGGCGCGCTTACTGCGATTCACACAATTTATGAATGAATTGATCGAAAATCTCCCGGAATACCAGGACCTGCCGAAGGCAAGGGGAGGATATCTTTAATACAAACGAATACGGCCATTTCTTTTCGAAATGGCCGTTTTTTTCATCAGGATTTATCGCCCGGCCTGCACAGAAGCGCGATCAGATAACCGAAGAAAACGGAAGCGGAGATCCCGACCGCGGCGGCGCCTACGCCGCCTTTGAACGCGCCGAGAATTCCGTCCGTGCCCACCGCTTCACGCACGCCCTTTGCAAGCAGGTGCCCGAATCCGGTTAATGGAACCGTCGCGCCTGCGCCGGCAAATCCGGCGATCGGTGCATACAGTCCGACCGCGCTGAGTACGACGCCGGAGATCACATAGATCACCAGAATGCGGGCAGGCGTCAGCTTCGTTTTATCGATCAGGACCTGTCCGACGGCGCACAGCGCGCCGCCGACAAGAAACGCCTTCAGATATATCATGTCCTTTGCCCTCCGTTTTCGATCTCCACAAGATGACAGATTGCCGGGATGCTTTCGCCCTGCTGGATCGCAAGCGGGCTCATCAATGCGCCTGTCGCGCAGAAAAGGATATGCTCCAAGCGGTGCATGCGCATACCGTTCAGGATATGGCCGCATAATACGCTTGCGCTGCAGCCGCAGCCCGAGCCGCCCGCATGCACATCCTGTGTCTTCGGATCATAGATCATGCAGCCGCAGTCTTCATACACCGGCGCGATATCGATCCCGTCGTCCGCAAACGCGTCGATCAGGATTCGTTTTCCGACGCCGGCGAGATCGCCTGTCAGGATCAGATCGTAATCGTCCGGCTTCGTCTGCGTATCTTGAAAAAAAGCGGATATGGTATCATACGCGGCAGGTGCCGTGCATGCCGATGCACAAAACGAAAAGAATAAGCTGTCAGCTGACAGTTTCCGGGTATTGACAGATTTCGTCAAGCGTGTTAATCTATAAATAAATTTATATAAAAAAACAAATGGAGTGGATGCCATGCTTGAAGAAACAGCAGTAAAGCTGTACCGCATCCTCAGGCTGCGCAATTATCAGGACATGTTTGTCCGGATCAAGGAAAAGGATGGCAGTCTGAGCGCCACGGAGGCTTTCGCCGTGGATGTGATCTATCTGCTCGGCTCGCCGACGATTTCGGATTTTGCGCAGGCGCTGGGGATCTCACAGCCGAACGCCACCTATAAGGCAAACAATCTTGCGGCAAAGGGCTATATATCGAAGTGCGTTTCATCGGACGACAAGCGGGAGATCCGTCTGTCCGTCGCCGATAAGTTCTATTCCTATTTCAACACAAACGCGCCGTTCATAAAAAGCGCGGTGGAAAAGCTGGAGAAGCGATACAGCGCGTCCAAGCTTGCTGTTTTTTCGGAAATGCTGGAAACCTTTATTCATTCTTTGGAATATACGGAGGAGTAAACAATGGACATCTTCAAAAAATGCTTTGATTTCACGCTCGCCAACGAATACCGGGAGAAGGGGATCTATCCCTATTTCCACGCGCTCGAATCGCGTCAGGACGTTGAGGTCATCATGGAAGGCAAACGCCGCATCATGCTCGGCTCCAACAATTATCTCGGCCTGACCACCTGCCCGGAGGTCGTCGAAGCGGGCATCCATGCTTTTGAAAAATACGGATCCGGCTGCTCGGGATCCCGTTTTTTGAACGGCACGCTCGAAATGCATCTGGAGCTTGAGAAGGAACTCGCCGAATTCCTGCGCAAGGACGCCGTCGTGACCTTCTCGACCGGCTTCCAGTCCAATCTCGGCATCATCAGCGCTATCGTCGGCCGCGGCGATTATGTGATCTGCGACCGTGAAAACCACGCCTCGATCTACGACGGCTGCAAGCTGAGCTACGGCAAAATGCTCCGCTATCGCCACAACGATATGGCCGATCTTGAAAAAATGCTCGCATCCGTCCCGGATGAAGCCGGACGGCTGATCGTCACCGCCGGCGCTTTCTCCATGGGCGGCGACATCGCGAATCTCCCCGAGATCGTCCGGCTTGCCGAAAAATACGGGGCGCGCGTCATGGTGGACGATGCGCACGGACTCGGCGTGATCGGCGATCAGGGACGCGGCACGGCCAGTTATTTCGGGCTCGAGGACAAGGTGGACATTTATATGGGCACCTTCTCAAAGTCTCTTGCCAGCCTCGGCGGCTATATGGCGGCTTCCGCCCCGGTCGTCGACTATGTACGGCACAATTCCCGTCCGTTCATCTTCTCCGCTTCCATCACGCCGCCGAGCTGTGCGACGGCGCTTGCCGCGCTTTCGCGCTATGCAAGAGAAGGTCTGAACGCCCGCGGTCTGAAATTCCGCCAGTCCACGACCTCGACGACGCCGATCATCCCGATCTATACCTATACGCCGGACAATACCCTTATCAAGACAAAGGAACTCTACGACGCGGGCGTCTATGTCAATCCCGTGCTCCCGCCCGCGACGGCGCCGAACGAGTGCCTTCTGCGCACAAGCTACATGGCGACGCATACGGAAGCGCTGCTCGATGAAGCGATGGACATCATCGCAAAGGTCATGAAGCAGGATGAATAAGGTCTGTATCGTTACCGGCGGCACAAGCGGCATCGGGCTTGCCTGTGCAAAGCTTCTTTCCGAAGAAGGCTGCCGCGTCTATACCGTCAGCCGCCGCGGAGCCGAGCTTCCTTTCGCCGCTTCCATAAGCGCCGACGTCACGGATGAACAGGCTGTTCGGGAAGTGATCGCCCGGGTCTATGAGAAGGAAAAAAGATTGGACATCGTGGTCTGCTGCGCAGGCTTCGGCATCTCCGGCGCGCTGGAATTCACGAAAAGCGCCGACGCGCACCGGCAGATGGAGGTCAATCTATTCGGCATAGACAACGTCTCCAAAGCCGCGATCCCGCTCATGCGGGAGCAGGGCGGGGGACAGCTCATCTTCATCAGTTCGGTCGCAGGCGTGGTCTCCATCCCGTTCCAGGGCTGGTATTCGGTTTCCAAAGCCGCAATCAACGCCTATACGCTTGCGCTGGGGAATGAACTGCGCGATTTCGGCATCTCCGTCAGCGCCGTTATGCCCGGCGATATCCGTACGGGATTTACCGCTACGCGGAACAAATCGGAAGAAGGGGACGATATCTATTCCGGCCGCATCTCCCGCAGCGTTTCCCATATGGAGCGCGACGAGCTCTCCGGCATGCCGCCGGAAGCGGTCGCAAAGCAGGTAGTACGCCTGACAAAGAAGAAGCATCCGAAGCCGCTCTCCTCAGCCGGATTTGCCTATAAAGCCATCTGCTGCCTCGTCAAACTGCTGCCGGTGCGTTTCGTCAACCGTATGGTCTATATGCTTTACTGCAAATAAAAAACCTGCCGCGATCCGTTTATCGGAAAGCGGCAGGTACTTTTTTCGATTCAGTCTTCGTTATAAGGCTGCAGCGGCGCTTTAAAGCCTTCAAAGATCATCATATCCACGTCTTTTTTGCACAGCGCTTCAAAATCCTCGGCGCTTCTGACCGTCCATGCGGCGGACAATCCCTTCAAAAGGCCGGTCGAAAGGCGATAGGAGAGATTTTTCATATCCTCATACCGATAGGCGATAAAGTGCGGACGCGACACGAGATCAAACATCAGATTTGTAAGCGCCAGGTCGAGGATCTTCGGCTTCATGCCCTCGTCTCTGCAGGCAAGCTGCCCGCGCATCCACTCGGGACGCTTTTTGCGAAGATATGCCATGATGCGCGGATCAAAGGATTCGACACAGAAATCGCCTTTGTATTTGTCCAAGATCCCGATTGCGGCGTCGCAGAGCGGCTCAATGTCTTTTCTGTGCTTAAATTCAACGATCAGAGGCACCTTCCCGCCGACGACTTCCAATACCTCGGTGAAGAGGGGAAGGGTATACGCGCTTTTCGCGATGCGCAGCTTCTTCATCGACTTATAGTTCGTGTCCTCGATCCGGCGATCATCGCCGCAAAGCCGCGTAAAGGTATCGTCGTGAAAGACGACGACCTTTCCGTCTTTGCTCAGCTGGATATCCAGCTCAATCCCGTACCCGGCCTCGACTGCTGCCCGGAACGCAGGGATCGTGTTCTCCGGTTTTTCGGCGTCGTGCAGACCGCGGTGGGCATAGGAACGGTTGGCGAATTTTTCATAATATTCGCTCGTCGCGTCCGAGGGACAGATCAGAAGGAGCCAGAGAAGGAAACACAGGACAAGCGCAAGGACCACGGTAAGTATCGTTTCAATCATAAGCGGAAATCCTTTGTCATAAAACCGCTTGAAACGCGGCTTTTCTGTTTCCATTATACCATCTGGGCATAGGCTGTCAAGCCGCGGCAAGCAAAGACATCTAATCCCGGTCTTTCCGGGTATGGTACAAATTGTTTTGTTTGTACATTGCATGACCTCGGAAAGCGTAGTATAATATCCTAAAATAGGATACTTATAAAGCAAAGGGGGTATATTCGATGCGTAAGGACGTTATCATACACATCGACGGAAGGCCCAAATACGACGGGGACGAAGGCGAAGAGATCCAGCTCACTACCTCCGGCCGATTCTATCGAAAGAACGGACAGTATTATATCATGTATAAGGAAAGCGAGCTGACCGGTATGGAAGGCTCGACGACCACGCTGAAGATCGAAGATGAAAAGATCACGATGATGCGTTCCGGCTCTTATCCTTCCCATATGGTTTTTGAAAAGGGCAGAAAGCACATAGGCGTTTTCAAGACGGAGACCGGTCCGCTGACCGTCGGCATCAGCGCGCGTGATATCCAGAAGAAGATCGACGACAACGGCGGCTCTCTGACCGTCGATTACGCGATCGAGATCGATTATATGCTGACCGGGGAAAACCTCTTCCGCGTCGACGTGGAGGCGCCCCGTTCCGTTTTATCCTGATTATTGTCCGTTAGGGAGGAAATATGCACTTTATTGCGCTTGCAAAAGAAGAAACGACAAAACTGATCCGGAGCGCCTATGCGCTCTGTACGGAAGACGGGTCGCTGCCCGCTGGGGACGGGGAGCTTGCGTTCCCGGTCGAGATCCCCAAGGATACCGCGCACGGCGACTATACCTCGACCTTCCCGATGGCCGCGGCAAAAAAGCTGCACCTTGCTCCGCGGAAGATCGCCGAGCAGATCGTATCGCATATCAAGCTTTCCGGCAGCTTCTTTGACAGTGTCGAGATCGCCGGGGCAGGCTTTATCAATTTCCGTCTCGGCTCGAAATGGTATGCGGACGTCATCGGCGCCGTAGAGCGCGAGGGACGGGATTTTGCCCGTACACAGGATCTGAAAGGCAAAAAGATCATGGTGGAATTCGTTTCCGCCAATCCGACCGGCCCCATGCACATGGGCAACGCCCGCGGCGGCGTACTCGGCGACTGCCTCTCCGAGATCCTTTCCTTTGCCGGCGCGGATGTGACGCGCGAATTTCTGATCAACGACGCTGGAAATCAGGTCGAAAAGTTCGGCGTTTCTCTTGAAACGCGTTATCTGCAGCTCTATCCCGAATATAAAGATCTGGAATTTCCGGAAGACGGTTATCACGGCGAGGATATCATCGAGCTTGCAAGGCAGTTCCAGGCGCAGTACGGGGACCGGTATCTGTCCTGTTCGTCCGAAGAACGCCGCGAGGCGCTGACGAGCTTCGGTCTGGGGAACAATATCCCCGCCATGAAGCGTGATCTGGAGCGCTACGGAATCCGCTATGACAACTGGTTCTCGGAGACCACGCTGCATGACTCCGGCGCCGTGGCCCGCATCGTGGATTACCTGACGGAAAAAGGCTGCACGTATGAGAAGGACGGCGCGATCTGGCTGCGTACGACCGATTTTGGCTGCGAGAAAGACGACGTCCTGCGCCGTGCGAATGGATTCTATACCTATTTTGCAGTCGATATAGCCTATCACTACAACAAATTCATCGAGCGCGGTTTTGATACCGTGATCAACGTCTGGGGCGCCGACCACCACGGGCATGTCGCCCGTCTGAAGGCTGCCTGTTCGGCTTTCGGCATCGATCCCGACCGGCTTGAGATCATCCTGATGCAGCTTGTACGCCTGATGCAAAACGGGGAAGTCGTTCGCATGTCCAAGCGTACCGGAAAAACGATCAGCCTTTCCAATCTGCTCGACGAGATCTCCGTAGACGCGGCGCGCTTTTTCTTCAATATGCGCGCAGCCGAGACGCAGATGGAATTCGATCTTGATCTCGCCGTGCGCGAAGACTCTGAAAACCCGGTATACTATGTCCAGTACGCCCACGCGCGCATTTGCAGCCTGATCAAGACGCTTGCACGCGACGGCGCGCAGGTACAGCCCGCACAGGCGCTGTCGCTTTCTCTGCTGACACAGCCGGAGGAAAAGGCGCTTGTCAAACGCATCGCGGAGCTTCCGAACGAGATCTCTCTCGCCGCGAGAGACCGCGATCCTTCCCGCATCAACAAATACCTGATCGATATAGCCGGAGATTTCCATCGTTTCTATAATGCCTGCCGTATCCGCGGCGAGGAAGAGGCCCTGCTTGCGGCAAGGCTCAAGCTCGCGGCGGTAACGCGCGATATCCTCTTCATCGGGCTTTCGATCATCGGCGTTTCCGCACCGGAAAGCATGTGATATGAAACTCTTTTCCGCCCGTGACCTGCGTATCTCCATCGTGATCGGAGCGGCGATCGGCGCAGTTCTTGCCGCACTGATCCTGATCTTCGGGCAGCCGATTCTGAATTGGTTCTATCATTCGGTGCCGGGCCGCATGTACGCGCTGAACAAGCTCTCAAATACCATCGTGCACGAACATGTCTATGCGTCCGAGGAGGACGATCCTCTGGAGATCGCGTATCTTGCCTATTACGGGGAAGAAGAAGCGCCGAAAAGAGCGCAGATCCGAAAAGCGTTCTGCGAGGAGATCAGGGCCGATCCGGATGCCTATTATACCATCGCAAACCTCATGCTGTCCCATTTTGACCGGTATTCCAATCTCTCCGCGCCGGAGATCTACGAACAGAAATATCCCGACAACGAAGATTATACCGGCCTCGGCGTCACGGTTTCCCGCTACGGGCCTTTCATCCGCGTTGCTTCGGCCTATCCCGATTCTCCCGCAGGCCGGGCCGGGCTGCAGGAAGGGGATCTTGTGTGCACGGTCGGCGATACTGACATCCGCATGATGGAATATGCGGATGCAAAAACGCTTCTGTACGATCAGGCGGAAGAGGGGACTGTGCTCGGCGTGCTGCGAAGCGGGGAGGACAGCCTGCTGTATTTTGAGCTCCAATCGGGCGAAGTTCATATCCCGAACGTTTCCTGGGAGATCCGCGGAGAGATCGGTTATCTGAATATCACCCTGTTTCAGGGAGATAGCTTCAAGCGGGACGTCCAGGCCGCCATGGATGATTTTTCGGAAGCCGGCGTCCTGTATCTCGTGCTCGATATGCGCGATAACCGCGGCGGTCTGATCACCGATCTGGAGTTTCTTTTGAACGCTCTGGTCCCCGAAAAAGACGTCCTTCTGTTTACCGAGCATTACCGCCGCAGCGACGATCTGTTCTATTCGAAAGGAACCGGCGCTTCCTTCAAGGATATCGCCGTACTGGTCGACGAAAAGACCCATTCCGCCGCCGAAGTGGTGTCCGGATCCCTCAAGGATATGGGCTATATGCTGATCGGCGAAACGACCTCCGGAAATTCCGTGGGCCTGTCCAATATGTATTTCTGCGGAGACAGGCTCGTCCTGGCGACCATGACGCTGGAACTCCCTGAAACGGGAGATTACAACGACGTCGGGATCGATCCGAATATCTATGTGGAAAACGAGGTGGTTTCCGCCGATCCGGTGTTTCTGCTTCCGCTGGAAACGGCGCAGATCCTTCCGGACGGGGATTCCC
>JAEEGL010082091.1_pt1 | contig 10503 bp, 7 predicted proteins | sample 9134231 | NCBI WGS metagenome assembly JAEEGL01 (sample SAMN16246548, study PRJNA631951) | gut metagenome | biome: gut microbiome; feature: rumen; material: fiber-attached | host: Bos | place: Iran: Karaj | collected 2018-10 | reverse complement strand
TACGTTGGTGACCGATGTCAGCGAGCCTTGCAAGTTGGAGGATACCGGCTGGATTCACCCCGGCGTGGTGTCGTGGGTATATTGGGCCTACAACCACGGGTCGGACGACTATAACATCATCAAGAAATACACCGATTTGGCTGCCACGCTGAATCTGCCCTACGTGCTGATTGATGCCGAGTGGGACCGCATGAAGGATGGAAAGACCATTGAGGATGCCGTCAACTATGCCAAGTCGAAGGGCGTGAAGCCGATGATATGGTACAACTCGTCGGTAGGCTGGGTGGATGGTGCCCCGACACCGAAATACCGTCTGAACAAGCCCGAGGACCGCGAGAAGGAGTTTGCCTGGTGCGAGAAGATTGGCGTCGCCGGTGTGAAGATCGACTTCTTCAGCGGTGAGAACCAGAAGAATATGGACTTCTGCATCGACCTTATGGAGAGCACGGCCCGCCATCACCTGCTGGTCAACTTCCATGGTGCCACCGTGCCCCGCGGTTGGCAGCGTACCTATCCCAACCTGCTCTCGACAGAGGGTGTTTACGGTGCCGAGTGGTACAACAACGTGCCGACGTTTACCGACAAGGCCGCCAGCCACAACGCCACGCTGCCTTTCACCCGCAACGTCGTAGGCCCGATGGACTACACGCCCTGCGCCTTCAGCGACTCGCAGCACCCCCACATCACCTCGCATGCCCATGAACTGGCCCTGACGGTGCTCTTCGAGAGCGGCCTGCAGCACTTGGCCGACCGTCCCGAGAGCTTCCTCGCTCAGCCAAAGGCCGTGCAGGACTTCCTCTCGCAGCTGCCTGCCGCCTGGGACGAGACCCGCTTCGTCAGCGGCTATCCCGGCGAGAGCTGTGTACTGGCCCGCCGCAGCGGCAACACCTGGTATGTGGCTGGCATCAACGGCACCGACGAGGCAAAGACCCTCAACGTGTTCCTCCCCTTTATTAAAAAGGTACGCGAGGCTACCGTATTTGCCGACAGCGGCAGCAAGGAACAGCCGTGGAGCATAGAGACCATCCAAAAGCTCCCCGCCACCGTCACCTGCCAGCCACGAGGCGGCTTCATCTTCCGTATGACAGCCGATAGCAAATAATAGTACGGCCTAATTGTCACAAATTGCCTGTCGTTGACGTTTATCGCAACGGCAGGCATTTTTTCTACCTTCTTACCTCTTATCTTTAACCTCTTACCTCTAATTTCAGCCGGGTGGGGGGTCTTGCTCGATCGGGTGGGGGGTCTTGCTCGATCGGGTGGGGGGTCTTGGTCGATCGGGTGGGGGGTCTTGGTCGATCGGGTGGGGGGTCTTTGCCCGTCGGGTGGGGGTCTTTGACAGCAGCATTTTTATGCCGGAAAATATTAGGCCGTTTGATAGTTCCTCATGATGGTTTTATGGAGAATCGTGCCTACATGTTTTAGGCCAAAAAGATGCCTTGATTGCAGTAAATTATGTAGATTTGCTCGTTTTTTGCAAAAAATGTCGTTGAAGATGCAAAAATGTGCGAGATATTATGTATCTTTGCGACTGAAAAGTCAACTGAATATGGCTAACAATCCTTATAATTAGAAGACCCAGCACCTTTTCTGGATGTAGAGTATCTGGAGCCGTTGAAGGAGTTTTTGACAGATCGTTTAAAATCATTATATGAAAAAGGAAGGAATAGATGCTTTGCTAAAATCGGCTAACAGTCTTGTTGCTGAGATGACAAGCTATAAAGTCTCTAAAACAAAAAAGAGAAATGTGAAGGCTATAGCCCAAGAATATATAGGCAACAGATTGGCTGTTAACCAATTGTTGCTACAACGTGGCATAAGACTCATTTTTTCTTAGCAGGTAACTATAAAGTAGCTTGTGAGTAACTCAAAAACAGTTTAATAAAATATAAGACATATGAAGCAGTTGAATGAGTTTGAGAAGCAAATGCTGATTTATAGAATTGACAACTTGAAGAATCTTAGCAACAAAGATTTTATGGTGTCATTCGCAGGAATCGTTAATGATTTTGATTTGCTTCAAAAAGAAGATATTGAGAATCTTCAAGATCACGATTGGTGTAGGGACAATATTCGGCATGAATATACTATTATCAAACCATTATCAAAAAATGTATCTAATGCATTAGTAGAAGAAAAGAAGGATAATACGGGACGACAAAGGTATTATGATAATGTTTTCTATATTAAAGGGAAGAACGTCTTGCTATCTTCCGAATGGTATGATGGTACAGGTAGAAAACCCGATAATAAAACGATATTTGTTAATTGGCTGAGAGAACTCGTAAATGGTTATACCAAAGGAAATGTTCAGGTTTCTAATAATGAGACTCAACTTAATAATACTTGTCGCCCATATATTAGCGCCATTCATCCTGAATTGTTTGATAAACCTGCATTATCAAACACAAACTCACGTGTTTGGATATATGCTCCAGGAGAACAAGCAAGACTATGGGACGAATGCCGACATCAAGGATTGTTACGCTTAGGCTGGGATGAATTGGGCGATTATCACCAGTTTGATTCCCGCCAAGCCGTAATTGCCAAGATGAAGGAAGTATATGGGGTCGACAACAAAAGTAACGATGCTTTAGCTGTTTGGCAGTTCTTGAAAGATATGCAAATTGGTGATATTGTATATGCTAAAAAGGGGTCTTACCGTATTATTGGACGAGGCATTGTAGAAGCTGACTATGTATATGATGATAGCTTAGATGAGTTTAAAAACACACGTCGCATACAATGGACGGAGATTGGGAATTGGGAGGCTCCATTCCGCTTGCCGCAAAAGACATTAACACGCTTGTATGCTGACGACTCCAATATCACTTTGCTTGAAAAGATGGTAGATGGCACAATAAAAACAGATGTACCATCAGAACCATTCTCCATCAAGAAAATGATTGGCTATATTGAAGAAACGGGATTGTTATATACCAGTTCACTGGTTAGACGGTTTGCCTTCTCGCTGATGTCTAAACGATTCCTAATACTGAGTGGTCTCGCTGGTTCAGGTAAAACACAATTGGCTTTGGCTTTCGCCAGCGCATTGGTAAAGAACAAGGACGAACAAATGTGTGTAGTGAGCGTAGGTGCTGACTGGACCAACCGTGAGTCCTTGCTTGGATTCCCAAATGCGCTTCAACAAGGAAAGTATGTTAAGCCTGAGAGTGGAGTTCTGGACCTGTTGATAGAAGCAAATCGTCCTGAAAATGCAGACAAGCCTTTCTTCTTGATTCTTGACGAGATGAACATGAGCTATGTCGAACGCTACTTTGCCGACTTCTTGTCCGCTATGGAGAGTAAGGAACCTATCTCGTTGTGGAGTATAGACGAAGATAATGGTGATAACGACGAGGTGGATGGAGTACCTCAGAAGGTGGCATTGCCAAATAACCTATTCATCATTGGAACCATCAACGTGGATGAAACAACGTATATGTTCTCGCCTAAGGTGTTGGATCGCGCTAATGTGATAGAGTTCAAGATTTCGCCAAAAGAAATGGCAGATTTCCTAAAAGACATGAAGGAAATTGACCGTGAGAGTATTAACGGAAAGGCTGCTGGTATGGGAGCCGATTTCGTAAATAAGGCATGCAAAAAAGACTTGGCTCAGGATAAAGATGCTGTGGCAACGCTACAGAATTTCTTCAATGAGTTGAAGGGCGTTAACGCAGAATTCGGTTACCGTTCGGCTACTGAGATTTTCCGTTTTATCTGTCAGGCAAAGGGTAACGACGATGCAACCCCCAAATTAACAGACGCAGAAATATTGGATGCGGCCATTGTGCAGAAGCTGCTGCCCAAATTGCATGGTTCTCGTAAGAAGTTAGAGCCAGTGCTCGTCCAATTGTGGAAACTCTGCTTCACAGGAGCCGGTAAGGACTTAAATATTTCCAAGGAAAATGTGGAGAAAGCTGAATTCAAAGAGAGTGCCGACAAGATACGTCGTATGTATGAGTCGGCCACGGCTAATGGTTTTACAAGCTTTGCTGAAGCGTAGAATGGTTCATGATGAAAGATTTACAATATACAATGATATCGATAACAGTTTATGGAAGGAAATATTGACATACTTGTTAAGGAACTTTGCAAATTGCCCAAAGAGACTGGATGGGTGGAATTCAAACATAATAATGATGACCCGATAATGATTGGCGAAGATATTAGTGCTCTTGCTAATACTGCAACATTGAAAGACAGGGATTTTTCCTATATGATATGGGGCGTTGATGACACCACTCACGAAATAAAGGGGACAACAGTTTGTCTTTCTATGAAAAAGAAAGGACAAGAGGAACTGGAGAACTGGCTAAGGCACCAATTGTCGAAGAATGCTAATTTTGAACTTCTGGAGACAGAGATTGATGGTAACCATGTTGAGGTAATTAGAATTCATAAAGCTCTACTTACTCCTGTCGCTTTTGAAAAGACTGAGTACGTTCGTAGCGGGAGTTATACTAAGAAACTGAATGAATATCCAGAACTTATGGCTCAGTTATGGGACAAACTGCGTAACAATCGATTTGAAGACATGTGTCCTGTAAAGGATTTGAGATATGCCGATGTGCTCCGAATGATTGATAGTGGAGCATACTTTACTTTGCTAAAACTTCCTCAACCTACAGAAGAAAAGGAGGTGATGCATTACCTTGTAGAAGATGGTATTGTTGTTAAGCTTGACAATGGTCTTTATGGCATTACGAATTTAGGAGCAATCTTGTTTGCCAAAGACTTGAACGCTTTTCCAAGATTAGGACGTAAAGCTATGCGAGTGGTGCAATATCAAGGAAGAAACAGATTGTTTATCCAAAAAGAAGAAACTTTTAATATCGGCTATGCTGTTTGCTTTGAGGACATAGTAAGGTTTGTCAATGCTCTTTTGCCAAGTGTCGAAGATGCCGCAGCTATCGCTTTGACAACAAAGAGCAAATATCCCCTACCATCCGTAAGGGAGGCAATAGCCAACAGCCTAATCCATCAGGATCTATATATATCAGGAGCCGGACCTGTTGTAGAGATATTTGATAATCGGATAGAAGTAACCAATCCTGGTACACCATTGGTGGATATAATGAGAATCATAGATAACCCTCCGAAATCAAGAAACGAAAAACTTGCATCTCTTATGCGAAGAATGAAGATGTGCGAAGAATTGGGCAGAGGATGGGATAGAATGGTTTTGGCATGCGAGATGCAATACCTGCCAGCACCAAGAATAGAGATTTTCGAGGAATCAACAAAAGTAACATTGTTTTCTGAAATGGAGTTTAAAAACATACCTGCAGATGACAAAATATGGTCATGTTATCTTCATGCCTGTTTGATGTATATTCAAGGTGATGCATTGACCAATACATCTTTGAGGGATAGGTTTGGATTGAAAGAATCTTCTGCAGGAAGTATATCCCGACTCATAAAAGAGGCAGTTGATAAAAAAAAGGTAAAAGCTCTTGATCCTAAAACAGCTAAGCGGTATATGCGTTACGTTCCAATATGGGCTTCTGTTTAATTTGCCGGTAATTTGCCAAAGAGAGGGAATGATAGCAAGAAGTTTTCGCAAATAGTTGATATTTAATAAATTACGTACACCTTTCTAATTTGCTTGTAATTTGCTAGAGAAAGAGAACTAGAATAAAAAAAGAATGTTAGAGTATCTTGAAATACCAGTTGTGGGAAAAGTCTGTGGGCTTACACTGATAGTCTACCCACAATCCTCAAATGCAAAAGTCTTTGAGGAGAGTGAACCGTATGCTGGAGAGTCAAGATATCAGCTACTGGAGGGATGTACCTATGCTTATGAGTTTGTGAACAGGCATGACGGTAAAAGCTATCAGTTTGAAACTCAAAACGAGATTGTAAAATATCATCCCAACAAGTCACTTCATGCTAATATGGGTACGCTGGTTACTGGTATTTATGTTGGCAGTCTTTCTTTGAACATCTGTGATGTAATTAGTGGCGAAAAAGTCGGGAGAGTAAGTCTTGAAATAAGAAGCACAAAAGCAGAATACAAGAAAGAGTATCGATTGATGCTTGAGGATATAGCAAGATACTACACTGATTTAGTTCTTCAGCAAGGTTCACCAGTGACACAGAAACTGGAAATTGACCAAAACTGTTCTTCGCAAACATTATACCAACGATTCTCTTTCGTGCGCTCATTGGTTGATAGCGACGCATTCTCAGAAGCAATCCACAAAATAATATCCAATCCCGTGAGGAAATGGACGGATGCTAACATTGAGCGAAATATCGTGGGCGTAAAGCGTCTTAACCGTAAGAATATTCGTCAGATTGCATCAAGCACAGATAGGGTTCAACTACCGATGGGAATGCGAACGGGTATGCCGGAGGGCTTGACTAGTGTCCCTCGGAGAATAGAGGTGGAATACAAACGCGACACAACGGACTGCCAAGAAAACCAATTTGTAAAGTTTGTGCTACGTACCTTAGTGAACTTCTGTTCAGACCTCCAGATGCTTCCCAATGCTACAGAGCGTTTGAAGGCAGAGGCAAAAGAGACTACGGAACGCCTGTATGAGCATTTGGACAACCAGTTCTTCCGTCAGATTTCACAACCCTCGCACATGAATATGAATAGTCCAGTCTTGCAGCGCAAGGAGGGCTACCGTGAGGTGTTACAGGCATGGCTGTTGTTTGACTTGGCTGCAAAGCTGAACTGGAGTGGCGGTGATGATGTATATGATGCTGGTAAGAAAAATGTGGCGACGCTTTATGAATATTGGCTGTTCTTCAAGTTGCTGGAACTGGTGAGCGAGTTCTTCAATATCGAACCACAAGCCATGAAAAACTTGGTTCAAACAGATAACGACGGCATCAATTTGAGCCTGAAACAGGGTCAGATGAAAATGGTGTATGGAAAGCAAGAGACATTCTCTCGTATATTGAATGTTGCTTTCTATTACAATAGGACTTTTAATAAGGTATCTGAGAAAAATGACCCTATTCACAAGGCCGGTAGCTGGACGATGACCATGAGGCCAGACTATACTCTGTCGCTTTGGCCAGGTGAGATTGACGAGCGGGAAGCCGAGCGTCAAGAGCTTATGATACACATACACTTCGATGCAAAATATCGACTGAATAAGGTGTTACTTGAGGACAAGGATGTTGGAACAAATATCGAGGATGATTTGGCAGAGGAAAAGCGAGAGCAGGAGCTAAAGATTTATAAACGAGGAGATCTGCTGAAGATGCACGCCTATAAAGATGCAATTAGGCGGACAAGCGGTGCTTATGTTCTCTACCCAGGCGATGAAAATAGAGAAATACGAGGATTCCACGAAATTATACCAGGTTTGGGTGCATTCAGCATTCGACCTGGCCATTGGCAACAGGACTCTGTCTATTTGAAGCAATTCCTGGCCGAAGTGAAAGCACACTTGATGGACCGTACGTCTGATCGCGAAAAATTGTCGTACTATCAGTATGACATTCATTTAGAGCCCAATAAGTCAATGACGATGGAGAGTCTGCCAGAAGCTGAGGGCGAGAACCGTGACTTCTTGCCTGATGAAACGACAGTTCTTATAGGTTACTATAGGAGTTGGGAGCATCTGGAATGGATTAAGAATAACTGGCTGTACAACGGAAGGGCAGGAGACAGAGGCGGTGCTATTGCTATTTCAAAGGAAATAGTGATGGCCCGGTACATACTGCTGCATAATGGCAGGGAAGCAACGCTATACAAAATCAACTTAGGTGGTCCAAAGGTATATGGCTATAAGGAAATGAAAGATAGGGATTACCCTTTTAACCCCAATGAGAAGAATGAGGATAAAATATACTTGGTTTTCCGCTTGAACCAAAAAGGCATCGAGAAAGAACTACAGAAATATGAATGGAATCCAGAGGATATTAAGAAGTTAAAACTGACACGATACGGAAAATTTGATGTTATAGGATTGACAGAGCTGCTGAAGATAGCGAGAATTAAATAGCATGTAGACAATGAAACGCAAGATATACGTAGCAAGCAGCTGGCGCAACGAATACTACACGGAGGTGGTGGCCAGGCTGAGGGAGGCAGGACACGAGGTGTATGACTTCCGCAACCCGCCATCGGGTGACCCTGGCTTCAAGTGGGGGAATGTGAGTGAGGACTATATGGAGTGGACGCCTGAGCAGTATCGTGTCATGCTGCATCACCCCAAGGCCGAACGGCAGTTCCGTAACGACATCGAGGCGATGGAGGCGTGCGACACTTGTGTGCTGGTATTGCCCTGTGGACGGAGTGCCCATACGGAGGCGGGATGGTTTGCAGGCAGGGGACGGACTACAATTGCCTACATCCCCGAACGGCAGGAGCCTGAACTGATGTACAAACTGTTCTCGGGCGTTTGTTGCAGTATGGATGAATTGATAAAAACGCTTGGCTAATTGAAATCTTTTGCTTAACTTTGCAGCAGGATTAGAGGAAATGGCTGGAAAGTGGCTATACCAGTTTCTGGAGTTAAAACATAATCATGTGTATGGGAAAGATAGAAGAGTTATATCAAGAATGGCAGAACGCTCAACCGCTGAAAGAGAAATATCAGCAGCGGTTGAACAGAAAATTCATGCTGGAGTTTAACTATAACAGCAACCATATTGAGGGCAATACCTTGACGTATGGCCAGACAGAGTTGCTGTTGCTATTCGGTAAGGTGGTGGATGCTGCCAATATGAAGGATCTGGAGGATATGAAGGCCAGTAATGTAGGGCTGAATATGATGCAGGAACAGGCTGCGTCAGAATATCCTATGACAGAAACGTTCATTCGACAGTTACATCAAACAATTCTCCGTGAAGACTACACAGTCTATCGGCAGTTGCCAGGTGGACAGCAGACTTCTTATGTGGTGCATGCAGGTGTTTATAAGACTCGTCCCAATAGCGTCATTACCCGAACAGGCGAACGCTTTGAATATGCATCGCCTGAGGAAACGCCTGCCCTGATGACTGATCTCGTTTCATGGTATCAAGAGGAAGAAGAGAAAGGAGAACTGTCTTTGGCAGAACTCTGTGCTCTATTTCATTATAGGTATATCCGCATTCATCCGTTTGAAGATGGAAACGGACGTATAGCACGCTTGCTTGTGAACTTTATCCTGACTCGCCATCATTATCCTATGATTGTTGTGAAGAGTTCAGACAAGGATAATTATCTGAATGCGCTGAGCATATGTGACGGTTTTGTGGGAACAAGTCCGTCGGAGGGTGCTCATGCTGATATTTCAAAGATTGCTCCATTTGTGGCGTATATTGAAAAATGTATGGAACGGGCACTTTTGACTTGCATTAAGGCCGCAAAGGGACAGAGTATTGAAGAGGACGATGACTTCATGAAGGAACTGAAAGTGCTGGAAAGACAGAAGAAACAGGATGTTGCTGCAGAACAATCGAAGGCTAAATTCAGTGCCGATGAAGTTTGGAATGTCCTAGAATTTGTGTTCTTCCCGATAGCCAGAGAGTTCAATAAGTCCATTGATCAAACTGCTGATATTTTTAAGTTTTGTCAGACGCAGTCGTTTTGTCAAATCTCAAAAACAAAAGATTGGATTGGCGGACTTGGACTTGGAAAGGTGTTCAGAAATACAGATAATTCACAAATTATAGATTTTGTAAATCATGCGAAATCTATGTGGTATAATTGTGAACTGATGAACCCACGGCATCCTCGTGCTGTTGACTTCGAGATAAAGAGACAGTTCTATATTTCATTCTTTGACGATCACTATTTTGTGGACGGAATATTGAATAAGAACTTTCCTTATGGCACTTATCCAACAGAAGAGGAGAAGGGCGAGATTATATCTCAATTTAAGCAAAGTATATTGGCAGAGTTGAAAGACAAACTATAGAGAATGGATCTGCTGACAATACAACACCAGGATTTCACGATGTACGTTGGATGAAACAGATAGAGGTCGTTGCAGCGATTATACGCAAGGAAGATAAGATATTTGCCACTCAGCGAGGATATGGCGATTGGAAGGACTGGTGGGAGTTTCCTGGCGGGAAGATGGAGGCTGGGGAAACACCGGAGGAAGCGCTGAAGCGGGAAATTCGTGAGGAACTGTCGACGGTGATTAACGTGGATGAATTCCTCTGTACGGTGGAGTATGATTATCCTGCCTTTCACCTGACTATGCATTGCTACCTCTGCTCGCTGTTGATGGAAACACTACACCTGAACGAACATGAAGCAGCACGTTGGCTCTCTAAAAACGAGTTGGACACCGTGAAGTGGCTGCCTGCGGATTTGGAAGTAATAAAAGAACTGAAGCAATCCGCCATCGGGTGACCGCCCTCAGATTGCATGTTTATGCACTTCCGGATAGGACTAAGCAAACTGGGAGTTTGGGTAGGGTAAACCCAGGGTTTGAGTAGGGGAAACTCCGACTTTACCGTAGGGGAACTCAAGAGGGTGGGGCGGTGTGCATGTTTATGCGGATTGTGCATGAATATGCGGTTGCGAAGAATCGTCTGGCTGCT
>JAEEGL017205534.1_pt1 | contig 10504 bp, 8 predicted proteins | sample 9134231 | NCBI WGS metagenome assembly JAEEGL01 (sample SAMN16246548, study PRJNA631951) | gut metagenome | biome: gut microbiome; feature: rumen; material: fiber-attached | host: Bos | place: Iran: Karaj | collected 2018-10 | reverse complement strand
GAGTCATCGCAGAATATGTCCATCCTTTCTCTTGACAACAGTCAGTTCGTATCGGAGATGGTGGAAAAGCTCCCCGATTACGGTGTGACCGCAAAGATGATAAGTGCAGACGGATACAACGGTGATGCATACACCGTAATGCAGAAGAATGAGCTCAAGACACTGCTCATCATACCCGCAGACTTCACACAGAAGGCAGAGAACGGCGAAAAGCCCGAGCTGCAGGTATACACAGAGATAGGCGGCACAGGCCTCACCAACATGGTGGAGGATATGACAGGTGCCGGCACACAGGCGATTGAAGACTATCTGAGCGACTATGTGAAGCATGACAAGCTTGGCATATCCGATGAGGATACCGAGCTCATGAACGACCCTGCCGTCACGGTGGACTTCACCATAGCAAACGGCAGGACTGCAAGGATAGCGCCCGAGTCGGTGCAGGGCATAATGATGTCGCTGAACATGATACTCCCTATGGCTATATTCTTCCTGCTGATGATGGCATCGACGATGATCATGACCGCCATATCCACGGAAAAGATAGACAAGACCCTTGAGACGCTGCTCTCATCCCCTGTGTCAAGACTCAGCGTACTGCTCAGCAAGATGCTGGCTGCTGTGATCGTGGCACTGCTCAACTCCCTCGTGATGAGCGTCGGCTTCGTATTCTACATGCTCGGCTTCACGGGAGACATGGCTAAGGAAATGGTCATGGAGATGAACACTCCTTCCGGCACTATGGATGTTACACAGTCGGATATACTCAATCTGCCGCAGGCGCTCGCACAGCTCGGTATGTCAATGTCCGCAGGCACGTTCCTGCTCATAGGACTTGAACTGTTCCTGGGCATCGCGATAGGATTGTTCGCATCCATGATAATCGGTGCTATGGCTACCGATGCACAGTCTCTGGGCACGCTGACACTTCCCATGATGTTCCTTGTAATGATACCCTTTATGGCGACTATGTTCTCGGACATAAATGCCATGGCACTGCCTGCAAAGATAGTGCTGAGCATCATACCCTTCACTCACACATACACGGCGCTGTCTAATCTGATGTTCGGACACATCGGCGCATTCGTGGGAGGGTTAATATATCAGATCGCATTCCTTGCACTGACTATATATGCGGCTATAAAGGTGTTCACCACCGATCTGCTGTTCACCATGAAGCTGCCTCAGCCCGCAGTAAAGAAGAAATAACCGCCGGGCAAAGCCCGCCGGGTAAAAACCGGAATTACCCGACCGGGCAAAGCCCGGGGTTACCCGATAGGCATTTGCACAGGCCTTTTGTACTATCCTCGGAGCATCGGTCAGATGTGAAATGCGTATGATACGGATATAGATAACTAAAGGCACTCCTGCCCTGCATATACGGGGCAGGATTTGGCCGTATAAAGGAGACAATATGCATCGACTTACGGATACTGCGCTTGAAGAGGCGCTTATGGGGGATATGCCCTCGGGATACCTTGATGCGCACAGCGGGAAATATCCGCAGCTCGATGCGCTCAGGGGAGTGACGCAGCCCCCGGAGCATCACATGGAGGGCGATGCCTTCGTACATACTCTGATGGTGGTGGATGAAGCGGCGAAGCGGCGAAGCAGAGTGAGCGACCCGCTGGCGTTCATGCTGTCGGCGGTATGCCATGACATGGGCAAGGCGGTATGCACCGCTGTGACCGACGGCAAGGTACACGCACTCAGACATGAGCTCGAGGGCATACCCATCGCGATGGAGTTTCTCTCGCTGGTGGGAGCGGGTGAGGATATACGCGAATATGTGGCGGATATGACGAAGCTCCACATGAAGCCTAATATGATGGCGAAGGCACATTCCTCGATAAAGAAGACCGATCACCTGTTCGATGATGCGGCACACCCATATGATCTGATCATGCTTGCGGTATGCGACGGCATGGGGAAGATACCACCATCGTCGGATGAGGAGTTCCTCGTATCGAGGTATGAGACATACAAACAGATCATGGCACGTCCCTATGTTACACGGGATGATCTTATCGCTGCGGGAGTGAGAGAGGACAGGATCGATGCCGCAGCAGAGTTCGCGCACAAGCTGCGCCTTGCGGGTATAGACAAAGACAACACTCTCAGGCAGACGCTTTCGCAGTATTAACGGGGGACTTATGGACAAGAACGAAGAAAAGAAGCAGCGGCTCAGGCTGAGCTCGGCACAGGTCGTGCCGATAAGCTTCCTGCTTGCGATATTTCTGGGCACGCTGCTCCTGCTGCTGCCCATATCTACAGCGCCGGGAGAATACACCGATCCGCTGACCGCACTGTTCACCGCCACCACATCGGTATGTGTGACGGGGCTGGTGGTAGTCGATACCTACGCGCACTGGTCGCTGTTTGGCAAGATAGTGATACTCATACTCATACAGCTCGGCGGTCTGGGCATCATATCGGTGACATCGGTGCTGATGCTGATGGCGCACAGGAAATTCTCGCTGCGCATGACGGTGATGCTGCACGACTCATTCAACCTTGACTCGCTCGAAGGACTTATGCGCTTTCTGGTGCGTGTGTTCCGCGGGACATTCATCGTGGAGGGCATCGGTGCGCTGATGTACATGCCGTCCTTTATACCGCGGTTCGGTGCAAAGGGGATATGGTACTCTGTATTCACGTCCATATCGGCGTTCTGCAATGCGGGCATAGACATAATAGGGCCGGACAGCCTTATCGGATTTTCCCGTGACCTGCCCGTGATGTTCACGACTATGCTGATGATAGTCATGGGCGGTCTCGGATACATAGTATGGTTCGACGTGATACACGGCGTAGAGACGGGGATAGAGCGCAGATACTCGCCTGCGGTGATGTTCAGGCGGCTGTCGGAGCACACAAAGCTCGTACTTGTACTTACGGCTGTGCTGATATTCGGCGGCGCAGCGATAATATACGCGCTCGAATTCGGCAATCCCGGCACATTCGGAGGGATGTCGGCGGGGGATGGCATACTCAATGCCATATTCCAGTCGGTGACGTTCAGGACGGCGGGCTTTGCGGCGGTGCCGCAGGAAAACCTGAGGGAGAGCACTTGTGCATTCGGCGATCTGCTGATGTTCATCGGCGGCTCACCCGTAGGCACAGCGGGCGGCGTAAAGACGGTGACGTTCTTTGCGGTGCTGCTCAATGCGGTATCATACATCCGTGACAGGAACGAGACGGTCATATTCGGCAGGCGCTTCTCGGCGGACACCGTGCGCAAGGCGGCGGCTGTGGCTACTGTCAGCTTCGTGATCTCGCTTATAATGACGGTGCTGCTCATCGCATCGGACGGGCTCTCGCTCAATGACGGTCTGTTCGAGACGCTCAGCGCCACCTGCACGGTGGGACTGACGAGGGGCATCACATCTACGCTCTCGGTGAGCGGACGCATAATAATAATCATCTCGATGTATCTCGGAAGGATAGGGCCTATATCCATGGCACTCTTCTTCTCTGGCAAGGGGTCTGACAGGAACAAGGTCAGCTTCGCACAGGGCAGATTCATCGTAGGATAGGAGGACATATGAAATCGGTAGTGGTATTCGGGCTCGGACAATTCGGCAGGAGCCTTGCGCTCAGCCTCTCGAAGGCGGGAGCGGATGTTATGGCGGTGGACAGGGATGAGGAGCTCATCGCATCTATTGCGCCCGATGTGACATATGCGGCGGTGGCTGACCTTGCGAATGCATCGGCCGTATCCGCACTGGGTATCAATAACATGGATATTGCGGTGGTGGCTGTGGGCTCAGACCTTGCGGCGAGCATACTCTGCGTAGTCATCGCAAAGGAGATGGGCATACCCTATGTCATTGCAAAGGCATCGGATGAGCGCATGGCGGTCATCCTCAAAAAGACGGGTGCAGACAGGATAATCTTCCCCGAGGCGGAAATGGGCGAGCGCACGGCGCGCGTCATCATGTCCAACGACTTCCTTGAGTATTTCGACATTGACGACAATCTGTGCATAGTCGAAATGAAGCCCAAGAAGGAATGGATAGGCAAGAGCCTCAAGCAGCTCAATCTCCGCGAACGCTACAAGATAAACGTGGCGGCGGTAAAATCTCACAATGAGATGCGCTCTTCCATCGACCCCAACAAGCCCCTGAAGGAAAACTCGCATCTGCTCATCGTCACCGAAAGGGACAATCTGAAAAATCTGAATCGATGATTTTAGGGTCTAGGGTCTAGGGTTTAGGGTCTAGTGAAGGTGTGATGCAAACATCAAAGATGTTTGCATCACATTTTTAATGGGGGTTTCACCCCCATGCCCCCGATAGGGGAGAGGGTTTAGGGATGAGTAAGCTGTGCAGCATCATTAATGGGAGAGTGACGCCCTCATACTTCTTTGTCCACTGTCCGATAATCGGGGATTTCGTTCACTTCCCTGAATCAGATGTGTCCGATTTTATGGGTATAGTTTATAGTTTACTAAACCCTAAACCCTACACCCTAAACCCTATACCGCCCTATACCCTAAATCATCAATATTTGTCGTGTTTATGCCATATTATTGACAATATTCTGATGCTGTGATATATTAAAAGTGTATATCCGTATGGGGCGGATATGGGATACAGGGAATACAGAGGAGGAATGAGCTATGAAGAAACGGCTACTGTCGCTGGCGGCGGCAGTCACAATGCTGACAAGCGTGTTCACGCCTGTCTATGCCCATGAGATCGACTTTGACATCACGGCGGATGATGACGTGACCCTCGGCCTCTCACTCGATGAGGACGAGCTGCTCAAGGATGCAAAGCCAGAATGGTGCGATTGGGATGCGTACACGGGCACGCTAACACTGAGCGGGCAGCTGCCGAGCACTGTAACCTTGAGAAGCGGAAGGTACTTCACCCAAAGCCTTGCCGAAAGCGCAAATATCGATCCGTCGGATATAAAGCATATCGAAATAACGCAGGGCACCATGACAAATACAAGATGCGACTGTATGTTCTATGATCTGGATAGTCTCACAGATATCAAGGGACTTAACTATCTTGATACAAGTGCTGCTACCGTTATGGACATGATGTTCCACGGGTGCGGCAGGCTAAAATCTCTGGATCTGTCGGGCTTTAATGTGCGTAATGTCACGTCCATGACAGGAATGTTCTATGAATGCTATGCTCTTGAAACGCTGAATATAAAGCCATGGTACACACGCGTGCTGAATGATACACATCTGATGTTCTATAACTGTACAGCACTTGGCAGTCTTGAATTTGGCAGTGATTGGGATACTTCAGGCGTCACGGATTTTTCCATGATGTTCGCAGGATGTGCTTCTCTGGAGGAGTTGTATCTCGGAGCTTTTGATATCAGATCTGCAAATACGCTTGACGAAATGTTCATTGATTGTGAGTCGCTCATTAGTCTTGATCTGTCCGGCTGGAAAATGCCCGGAGGAGCGTCAGCAGCAGATATGTTCCTGGGCTGTACATCGCTTGAAACAATCTGCATTTATCCAACATTCACCGTGACCGAAGCTATGAAGCTGGACAACGCTGATTCCGAATATGCAGGATGGTCATCAAAAGACGGACGCAGCGGCTTTTCTATAATATCGGGCACAGGCAGATATGCGTCATTCACGGGCGATGGCTGGATTTATCGTGTACCGAAGGCGTGGATGGAGGCTGTCAAGTGGGACGGCAATGGCACTCTCACCCTTTCGGGTCAGCTCCCGGATACCGACAATTGTGGCTTTCCGTATATGGCGGGCGTGTATACGGAATATGTAAAAAAGGTAGTCATAAAGCCCGGCACTAAGGCAGGCAAGTCGCTCAAATATGCTTTTGTTGAATGCAATAATCTTAAAAGCATTGAAGGTCTGAATAACCTTGATACATCAAAAACAGAAGATATGACCGCAATGTTCGCCGTGTGCGATTCGCTCACATCACTTGATCTATCGTCATTCAATATGAGCAATGTGCGGGAAGTATATGGTTGGTCTAATATGTTCGATAAGTGTAATTCCCTTACTTCGATAAAACTCCCCAAGGGCTTTTACATGAACTATTATATGGGTCTTCCCGATAAGACATCCGAATACGGCAGCTGGACAGCACCGGACGGGAAGGTCGTATCAAAGCCGATACAGGATGAATACGGAAATTGGTACGCAGAGTTCACGGCACCCGTAACAGGTGTGTACACAAGAAGCAAGCCCGGACAGTCCCCCACCATCACCAAGATAGAGCCGGGCAACGGCAAGATGACCGTATACTGGACACCCATCGACAATGCTACGGGATACACCGTATACTTCACAAAGTCGGGCGGCACGGAGAAATCCGTGGAGCGTGCGGCTTCGCAGACTGCGGCATACATCGGCGGGCTTGAGAACGGCACATACACCGTATATGTCAAGGCGATAGTCAACGGCAAGCGCACCACCGTGAAGAACAAGGCAACGGCGGTACTCAAGTCCTACTACGTTCCCTGCACCACACAGGCAACCGCTTCGGGCGAGATAACCATATCGTGGAACAAGTTCAGCGGCGCAGCACGCTATCGCGTGGTATGCATCGACAAGAACAACAATGTACGCGACACCAAGACCACATCCAAGCTGTCCTTCAAGTGGCAGGGGCTCAAGAACAACGAGGACTACGGCTTCTATGTGCAGCCGTACATCGAGCCGGGAGTATATCCCACGTTCGCGCGCACCGATGCCAAGGACAAGCAGTACATCAAGTGGACTTGCCCCGTAAATTCACCGATGATAACCAAGCTGTCCCTCGGCAATCAGAAGGTATGGCTTTACTATGAGAAGGTGCCCCGTGCCACCAAGTACTATATCTATTATGTACCCAAGGGCGGTACCGAGAAGCTTGCGGGCATCACCACCAATGCCAAGTTCCTCGTGACCGGTCTCAAGAACGGCGTAGCGACCGAGTTCTATGTAAAGGCGCTCGTTGACGGCAAGCTTACCCCGCTCAAGCGCCCTGCTACACGCACTACCCGCGGCGGCATCAAGCCCACGGTCACCTCATCCTCCGGCAATGTCAGCGTCAGCTGGAGCAAGTACACCGACTGCAAGGCGAGCGCCGCCAAGTACAAGATAAACCTTGTGGATGCGAGCTATAACTCTCTGGGCTATGTGGAGACAGAAGGTCTGGGCATGACCATAAAGGATCTGCCACGCGGCGTGAAGCTCGGTGTATATGTGGTACCCTATGTGAACGGCGAATACATCCCCTTTGGTCTCTCCCATGCAGACGACAAGGCGAATGTAGTGATGTTCACAGTGAAATAGCGGACAGTGTCCGCAGCGAGTTTTGGGTCTGCTGTATTATGCAGCAGACCCGTTTTATAGTTGAACGTCAAAAGACTTTGCCGTTCGCTATACGACCGCCGGGGGAGAATCCTCCATTTTGAAAATGTGCACAAAAGTTACATTCTCGTAACAAAAAAACGCCCTCGCTATTGCGAGGGCGCTCTTGGCGGAGAAGGAGGGATTCGAACCCTCGATGCGCTATTAACGCATACACGAGTTCCAGTCGTGCGCCATAAACCGGGCTAGGCGACTTCTCCTTGCCAAACAACTTAATCATTATATCACGACATCGAGCCTTTGTCAAGGGCTTTTGAAAAAAAATATCAACTTTGATGCAAATTTACAAAATCCCCTTGAAACATAATGTGGAATATGTTATAATAAAACAGTTGAGAAGTTGTTTGGAGAAAAATCACATAATAAACCAATGTGAAAGGAAGTATTGTATGAACATGGGGATAGACTGTGCAGACAGCGCAGTCAGAGCTTGTCTGGCGATGAAGATGCCGTGGGACTATGCGGGCACAGTCGTCATTTCAGGTCTGGTAATAGTATTCGTAGCACTTATACTGCTGATAATCGCAGTCACGATACTTGGCAGGATATTCACGGCGATACAGGAGAAGAAAAAGCCTGCTCCTGTGCCCGAGAAGAAGATAGAAGCACCCGCACCTGCTGCTCCTGTTGTGGAGCGCACCGTCGTTCCCGAGGAGGATGACGGCGAGATCATCGCGGTCATTGCCGCAGCTATCGCTGCTATATCCGCAGAGACGGGCGAGGGGCTCCGCATAAAGAGCATACGCCCGACAGAGCGCCGTCAGGGCAGACGCATGAACGCATGGGGCTCTGCCGCTGCCCGCGAGAGCATACAGTAGGGGGTGAGGATATGCTTCAGACATTCATTGATACCATATTATCACTGGTGCAGTCCTCCGGTATTGCCAATATGAAGGTCGAGAACCTTATCATGATAGGCATATCGTTCCTGTTCATGTTCCTTGCGATCAAGAAGGGCTATGAGCCGCTGCTGCTGCTCCCCATATCCTTCGGCATGCTGCTGACGAACCTTCCCATGACCGGGATGTATCATCCCGAGCTGTGGAATATAGACAACGGTCAGGAGCTTGACTTCGCCCGCATACTTCACGAGGGCGGCCTGCTCGACCTGCTCTACATCGGCGTAAAGCTGCAGATATATCCCGCGCTCATATTCCTGGGCATCGGATGTATGACAGACTTTGCTCCCCTTATCGCAAACCCCAAGTCGTTTCTGCTCGGTGCTGCTGCACAGGCGGGCATATTCGTAACATTCCTTGGCGCTGCCGCTCTCGGCTTCACACCTGCTGAGGCGGGCTCGATAGCTATCATCGGCGGTGCGGACGGCCCTACATCCATATTCGTCTCGAGCCGACTGCTAAACGGCGGAGGATATGACGTGGAGGTCGGCACGATAGCACTTGCGGCGTATACATATATGGCGCTCGTGCCGCTGATACAGCCGCCTATCATGAGAAGGCTCACCACAAAGAAGGAGCGCCTTATCAGGATGGAACAGCTCCGCACGGTATCCCGCACGGAGAAGATCATATTCCCCATAGCAGTTACAGTTATCATAGCGCTCCTCGTTCCCTCTGCAGCTCCTCTGGTAGGCATGCTGATGCTCGGCAACCTCTTCCGTGAGTGCGGATGCGTTGACAGACTTACCAAGACCGCACAGAACGAGCTGATGAATATAATCACCATATTCCTCGGCGTATCCGTTGGTGCCACCACAGTTGCGGACAAGGTGATATCCTGGGCATTCCTCAAGGTCATAGTCCTGGGCGTGCTCGCGTTCATGATTGGTACGGCAGCAGGCGTGCTGTTCGGCAAGATCATGTGCAAGGCTACGGGCGGCAAGGTAAATCCCCTCATCGGTTCTGCGGGCGTGTCTGCGGTGCCTATGGCAGCAAGACAGTCTCAGAGGGTCGGTGCGGAGGAGGATCCCACCAACTTCCTGCTCATGCATGCGATGGGCCCCAACGTTGCGGGCGTAATCGGTTCGGCAGTTGCAGCAGGCGTACTGCTCAGCATAATAAAGTAAGCCTCACGGCTTAAAAGGCCTCCGCTGTCAAATGGCAGCGGAGGCTTGTATGTATAGGGAAACGCCCGTGCTTTAGGCACGGGCGCTCATGCATCATTCAATGTTGAGGATATCGGAGAAGCCGGTGACCTCGAATACTTCTTTTACTATCTCGTTGAGGTTCTTGACCTTCATGCCGCCCTTGGTGCTCATGGTCTTCTGTGCGTAGAGCACTACTCTGAGACCTGCGGAGGAGATGTAGGACAGATCCTTGAGATCGAGCACGAGGGACTGTGCGTTACCCAGGGAGTCCTTGAGCTCCTTCTCGAGCTGGGGAGCGGTGGTGGTGTCGAGATTTCCTTCTATGGCAACGATGAGCTCGGTGCCGTTGAGTTCCTTGTTTATTGTCATTTAAGTGACCTCCTTATGCAAAGCGCTTTTCTACCGTCATATCAACGGTGCTTCCGCTGATGGATATCTTTACGTTGTCGGATACCTTCTGCAGTACAGACTGCTCGTATTTATCCCAATCGGTGGATTCTATGGCATGGTTGGCAAGATCGGACATAGCCTCATCGGGGATGTAGCTGTAATCGGGCTCGGAGCACATAGCCTCCTCGAATGCATTGCGCAGCTTGCCAAGGAATGTCCTGGCAGCCTCATTCTTCTGTGAGGTGGCAGATGAGAGCAGCTGCTCACGCTTTTCCCTGTCAAGGACGGTCTGCGTGGTCATATGCAGAGAGAACTGTCTGCCGGTGCTTTCCACCCAGAATGAAGCGCTCATCTCGCCTGTGACGCTTCGAGCGAGGCAAAGCATCTCCTCGGCGCAGAGCCTGAGATGGAGAGTATCCTTCGGTGAGAGTGATCTGAAGGCTGCGGAAAGAGTCGCCTGAGCGATGGCTTCTTCAAATCCGTTGCCGCTGTTATCGATCTTTATCACGTCTGATTTCATCGTATATTCCCCTTATATGATGATTTACAGGTAGTTTAAGGAGAACCTGCATAAAACCTCCGCGCATATACATCTGCATATATTTTATCATGTATCGGACATTAAATCAACATACTGAATTGACCAAAATTTTGCCTGAAAATTTGGACGATATGATGGGGGAGCGGTCAGTGCCTGCATCGCGCAT